>Ga0310697_10001030_pt1 | contig 34209 bp, 26 predicted proteins | sample 172DNAGHGlowgp2_FD_203883 | JGI IMG/M metagenome (GOLD analysis project Ga0310697, IMG submission 203883) | Sheep rumen microbial communities from Palmerston North, Manawatu-Wanganui, New Zealand - 1728 DNA GHGlow gp2 (v2) (version 2) | ecosystem: Host-associated > Mammals > Digestive system >... | reverse complement strand
CGACCCGGACGCGGGGGAGGCGATGTTCGCCGCCAGCGACAGCATATCGGTGATGCAGTAATCCTCGAGCGTTGCATCGTCGCCGTCGGTGAACCAGCCGCCGACCGCGCGGGCAAGCCGCGGATGCGCGCGCCCGGTCGATTCGCGAAGCTGGCTGTAATTCGCGGAGAGCAGTGCCTCCTCGCTGCTGTAGGCAAACTCCAGCCACGCGGGGTACAGAAGCGTCATGTACGCCTCCTCGATCAGCGCAAGCGTCATGCCGTCCTCCTCGCTGCTGCGCTGTTCCGCGATCCGGATCGAATCGTCGATCGCGATCTGCCCGAGCGCGGGCGTGCCGATCGCGGGATCGTCGGAAAGCGCGGAAAGCCAGCCCTCGTGCGCCCAGCCGCAGCCGGGCTCGAAGTCCTCGGAGAGGAGCGTGTAGTCGCAGTAATCGTACAGCGCGCAGCAGACCTCGAGCGAGGACATCAGGCAGCAGTCCATACCGATGAGGTCGAAGTACACGCCGCCGTCCCTGAGCGCCGTCTGCATCTCGTCGATCGTCAGCGTCGCCGTATAGGGCTGGAACTCGTCGTAGCCGTAGCCGTAGACCGGACCGCCGCCGTGGTCCCACAGCAGCAGGATATAGCGGTCCGCGGGCGCGTATTCCACGCCCCAGCGGATGAAATCGGAAAGCGTCGAGGGGATCGTCGTATCGAGCTGTGGGAGCGAGTCGTCCAGAAGATCGAGCCCGCCTGCCGTGACGCGCCAGCGCTGCGCATGGCGCGAGGAGATGCCGAAGCGGCTGTCCCATTTCTTCGTACCGACGGTCTCGACAAGGATGTTCATGCGGTCGCTCTTTTTCGCGCGGACCATCTCAAGAAGGTCCTCGGTCGCCTCGCCGTACTCGGATTCGAGGTCGGAGCCGTTCATCAGCACGAGCACCGTCACGGTATCCGTGCCGTCGTGACGGAGCTGCACCTGCTTTTCGCGCACCCATGCGGACGGATCCTGCGGAATGGGCGTTCCGGCGGGCTGATGCTCATCGTCAAACGGGGAAAGGGAAGCCGGCGCGGCAGTCTCTGCGGGCGGTTCCGTCGGCGCTTTTGTCGGCGCAGCGGTCTCGGGCGCGGCGGTCAGAAGCCAGGCGTCGCTGTGATCGGGAAGCCACTCGAACCTGCTGCACACCGGGATGCATCCGTTGAAGCCGACGCAGGTGCCGCAGGTGCACAGACAGGTGCACAGCGAACCAAGGAGCAGGACGCCGACGACGATCGCGAGGATCGTCAGGATCAGCCCGATGAGCTTGCCGTTTTTATTTCCCTGCGCCATGTTTTTCTCCTTCCCGAAGGTCCGGTCCGTCAGCCGCGCAGCCGGTAAAACGGAACGCGGACATAGATCCCGCCGAGCTTCTTTGCGTACGGATCGCGCGCGGTGCGGCGATACATCCGGTCGATCCCGAAAAAGTACCGGAACATCATCCGCTGTGTGAGCCGGTAGACATCGTTACGGTCGATCTCGATCGAAAAGCACTTGCGTTCGATCATGTCCTTATTGAACAGCAGCGTGGTCACGTGCCGCGTGCGGCGGTAGCCCTTCACGCAAAGGTACGCGTCGAGGTGGTACAGAAGCTCAAACGTCATGCACCGCTCCGAGAACAGGAACGTCTCGGAAAACCGTTTCCGGTACGCGCTTTTCAGGGTCGCCGCGACGAACGCGCAAAGCCGCCTCGAGCCGAGTTCGCGCGAAAGCGCCGCCCATTCGTCCGCACGTTCGGACAGATCGATGCGAAAGCCCTCCGGCAGCACCTCGGTACTGCGGAGCAGCAGCTTTTTCGCGGTTTTCGCCTCTTGCCCGGACAACTGTTTCATACCGCTATGGTAGCATATTTCCTGCGTTTACGCAACAAAAACCTGACGGCCGCCTGACGACGCCCGTCGTAACAAAAAACAGCTCCGGATGTCCGGAGCCGTTTTTCTGTCGTTTGATTATTCCGCTTTGGGTGCGCCGACGGGGCAAACCTCCGCGCAGTTGCCGCACTCGATGCAGACGTCGGGGTTGATCTCGTACTTGCCGTCGCCCTCAGCGATCGCCTCTACCGGGCACTCTGCCGCGCATGCGCCGCAGGAGATGCATTCATCCGTAATTTTGTATGCCATTGTTTGTACCTCCTCATTAGATTTCACCCTCATTATAACAAATGTTTTTGATTTTGCAACACCTTTTTTTCGGACCGTATCCGGACGATTTCTGTAACAATTCTACGACCTTTGTCCGCTGCCTTTCTTTCGACAAGCGCCGCGTCATATACTGACGGTCGGAAAGGAGGCGCACATGCCGTATTCGTTTCAACAGGGATTATTGAATATGCCGCCGAAGGTCGATCCGGACCGGAAGCTTCTGCTGCTGCCCGCCGAGGAGATCAGGACCGCAAAGGGGCGGCTTCGGAAAAACATGGACCGCGCGGCGCTGACCGAGCTGATGATCAGCATCGCGCAGGTCGGGCTCATCGAACCGCTGATCGTGCGGAAAATGCCGGAGGGCTACGAGCTGATCGCAGGGGAGCGGCGGCTTCGCGCGTGCCGGCTTTTGGGGCACAAGGAGATCCCGTGCATCGTCATGCAGGCGGGGGAGGAGCGGTGCGCGGTCCTTGCGCTTTCGGAGAACCTCCAGCGGCGTCCGCTGCATTTTCTGGAGGAGGCGGAGCGCTTACAGGCGCTGCTCGACTCGAGCGCGTATTCGGAGGAACAGCTTTCGACGATGCTCGGCAAGGACGAAACGTATCTTTCGGCCCGTCTGCGGCTTCTGAAGCTGCCGCAGGAGACGCGCGCGCGCCTCAAAACGGGTGGGCTTTCGGAGCGCCATGCCCGCGCGCTGCTGCGGATCGGCGACAGCGAACGCCAGCAGCAGGCGCTCGACCTCATCGAGCAGCGGCGAATGACCGGACCCGCCGCGGAACGGCTGGTCGATTCGCTGACGAACACCCGCGGCGCGGCGCCGATGCGGATCCTGCGCTTTTCGCGGGACTGCCGACTGTTCGTCAACAGCGTCCGCGACTGCATCGGGCAGCTCGAGGGCACGGGCGTCACGGCAGAGCTGACCGAGACCCGCCGCGACGACGGCGTGGATCTTCTGATCAAGGTCCGGACGTAAGCAGCCGCGCCGTGATGTTTGCCTGCGGCAAGTGATGTATGCCCTGCGGGCACGTTCAGGAAGATTCTCCTGCGGAGAATCGTCTGATCTTCATGCGGCTCTGCCGCAATTCGCGGCGAAGCCGATGCATGCGCTGCAATGAAAAAGGGATGTTCAAAAACGGAAACCCGTTTCGGAACATCCCCATTTATTCGCATTTCATTTCATGCGGAAGACGAGGGCGTCTTCGTCGAGCACCTCGCTTGCGGGCAGGTACAGCCGCGTGGCGTCCGCCGCCTTGCCGAAGTGATAGAGGATCAGCAGCACGCCGTCGTAGCCCTTCGGCACCAGCACGCCCTCCTCCCAGGTAAAGTGCAGCTCGCGGTCGACCCAGTCGTTTTCGAGGGTGGCGCCGGTCTTCTGCCAGCACTGCACGCGCATGCCGTACCAGTCCGCGGCGAATGTGCGCATGCCGTCCTCGTCCTCGCGCCCTGCGATGGCGTTGTCGAGGATGTAGTAATCGCCGAAGGTGTAGGCGCTCTGCGCGCCGTGGCTTTGCGCGTCCTCGCCGTCGAACACGAGCCGGATCGTCGCGATGTGCCATTCGTAGCCTTCGCGGGCGGGGAAGGTTTCGTCGCCGTCGATGACGCGGTAATCCGTGATCTCTGCGGAGCCGGTCACGTCGACGTCGCGGTCCTCATAGGACGCGGTCGTATAGGGCGCCGGCTTGCCGATCTGCAGTTCGCGGAACGTGCGGCCGGTGAGCGCGGGGGTCAGCGGATCGCCCGCGGTATATCCGCAGCGGGTACAGGTCGAGCGGACCTGGAAGTTCGGATCGGTCATGACGTGTCCGAGCGGCTCGCCGTTTGTAATGCCGCAGCGCGCGCAGGTCTCGGGATCGGTGCAGGTCGCGGGCAGCCATTCGTGCCCGAGCGGATCGGCATGGTGCTCGCCGCAGCGCAGGCAGACCGAAGGCTCGGTGCAGGTCGCTTCGCCGAATACGTGTCCGAGCGGTTCGCCCTCCTGCTCGCCGCAGCGCGTGCAGACCATGGGCGCGGTACAGGTCGCGGGCGTAAAGACGTGGTTTCCGAAAACGCAGGTCGAACGGATCAGATAGATCAGTACGCCGATCGCCGCCGCGCCGATCACGACGCCGGACCACAACAGAAAACGCTTCATAGTTTCTCCCTTCTTCCCGCAATGCCTGTTTAGTGTATCATACGCACGAAGGGAATGCAAGTATACATTGCAGGAAGCGTTTCGCCGCGATTCGCGCGGAAAACAAAAAATCCCCCGGAAGGGGGAACGCCCGAGCGCGGCGCTCAGAGGGTCTCAAACAGGATCAGCGCGAAGAACGCGACCGGCATGGCGAAGCAGAAGCTGTCGACGCGGTCGATGACGCCGCCGTGTCCCGGCAGCAGATCGGAGAAGTCCTTGATGCCCGCCTGCCGCTTGATCATGGAGGCGACGAGATCGCCGAGCTGCCCCGCGATCGTGCAGAAGAACGCCGAGATGAGGTACACAAACCACGGGATCGGCGCAAAGTCCTTGAGGATCAGCCATGCGACCAGGCTGATCGCCGTGCCGCATAGGCTGCCTGCGACCGCGCCCTCGACCGTCTTGTGCGGGCTGATCGACGGGCAGAGCTTGTGCCTGCCGAACGCGCGGCCCATAAAATACGCGAAGATGTCGCAGCCGGCGGCGGCGAACAGCGTGATGAGAAACACGGGGTAAAACAGCGTATCCGGCTGCACGGAAAGGTACGCATAGCCGAGCAGAAACAGCGTCGGATACAGGCAGATGATGCAGGAGCCGAGCACGTCGCGCATGGTGATCTTTCTGAACAGCGCCGCAAGGAGCGCCAGCATGATGATGATGCTGGCTGCGGTGAGATAAAACGCGGTTTCGTCCTTGACGCAGAACAGAACGCACGCCACGAACGCGATCGCCCGTGCGATCCACGGGTGGGTCTGAAAGCCCATGCGGTTCAGCGCGTCGGACATTTCGCGCGCGGCGAACCAGATGAACGTGTAGAAGAAGCAGAGCCGCGTAACGGGACCGATCCAGACGCATGCCGCCAGCAAAGCAAGCAGCGTAACGCCCGTTACGATGCGTGTCGCCGTACCGCTTTTTTTCATGCCCGCTTCCTCCTTTTTCCGATTTTTAACAGTATAGCACGAACGCGCTTATTTGTCAGCCTTTTTTTGCCGATCTTTGCACGGCGCGTTCTGCGCGCACGAGCAGCAGTCCCCGCAGCAGGAACCGCCGCGCTTTCTGCGGCGTACCGCAAAGAACGCCGCGGTCGCGACCGCAAGCATAACGAGCCCCAGAATGATCCGGTCGACAGGCCTCATAGCCGGAACCCTCCGCCGATGAAATGCACGAGAAACGCGACGCCCCACGCCACGACGCACTGGAACAGCACGACGAGCGCCGCCCAGCCCCGACCGAGCTCGCGCCGGATCGAGGCGATCGCCGCTACGCACGGGGTGTACAGCAGGCAGAACGCAAGGAACGACAGCGCGGCAAGCGGCGAGAGCACCGAGGCGAGCGCCGCCTCCGAGCCGAACAGCACGTTGACCGTGGCGACCACGCTCTCCTTTGCCATGAAGCCCGCGATGAGCGAGGTGGACAGCCGCCAGTCGCCGAAGCCGAGCGGCTGAAAGATCGGCGCGATAAAGCCCGCGACGGTGGCAAGGATCGAGTCGTGCTGGTTTGTGACGATGTTCAGCCGGAAATCGAAGGTCTCGAGGAACCAGATCACGATCGTCGCAATGAGAATGACCGTGAACGCGCGGGAAAGGAAGTCCTTCGCCTTGTCCCAGAGGAGCCGGAGGACGTTCTTTGCGCCTGGCAGGCGGTAGTTCGGCAGCTCCATTACGAACGGGACCGCCTCGCCCCGGAACAGCGTGCCCTTCGAAAGCAGCGCAAAGAGGATGCCGACGAGAATGCCGAGCACATAGAGCCCGACCATCACGAGCGCGGCGTATCGCGGGAAGAACGCCGCGGAGAAGAACGCGTAGATCGGCAGCTTCGCCGAGCAGCTCATAAACGGCGTCAGAAGGATCGTCAGCTTGCGGTCGCGGGCGGAGGGCAGCGTTCGGCTTGCCATGACGCCCGGCACGGTGCAGCCGAAGCCGATCAGCATCGGCACGATGCTGCGCCCCGAAAGCCCGATCTTGCGGAGCAGCTTATCCATGACGAACGCGACGCGCGCCATGTAGCCGGAGTCCTCAAGGAGCGAGAGAAAGAAGAACAGCACGATGATGATCGGCAAAAAGCTCAGCACGCTTCCGATGCCCGTAAACACGCCCTTGATGAGCAGCGAATGCAGGACGGGACTGACGTTCCACGCGGTCAGGGCGGAATCGACGAGCGCCGTCAGCGCGTCGATGCCCATTGCGAGCAGTTTCTGCAGCCCCGCGCCGATCACATGGAAGGTCAGAAAGAACACGAGCCCCATGATGCCGACGAACACCGGGATCGCCGTCCACTTGCCGGTGAGCACCTTGTCGATGCGCGCGCTGCGCTTGTGCTCCTTGCTTTCGTGCGGATGGACGACCGCCTGGTCGCATAGCTTTTTGATGAACGAGAACCGCATATCCGCAATGGCGGCAGCGCGGTCCAGCCCGCGTTCCTCCTCCATCTGGCAGATGATGTGCTCGACCATGTCGCGCTCGTTCTCACTTAGCTTCAGCGCTTCGGTCACGTACGGGTCGCCCTCGACGAGCTTGCTCGCGGCAAAGCGCAGGGGGATCCCCGCGTCGGCGGCATGGTCCTCGATAAGGTGCATGATGCCGTGCAGGCACCGGTGCACCGCGCCGCCGTGCGCGTCCTTATCGCAGAAGTCGGTGCGCGTCGGTTTTTCCTGATACTGCGCAACGTGCATTGCGTGGGCGACGAGCTCGTCGACGCCCTCGTTCTTTGACGCAGAGATCGGAATGACCGGAATGCCGAGCAGCGATTCCATTTCGTTGATGCGGATCGAGCCGCCGTTGCCGCGCACCTCGTCCATCATGTTCAGCGCAAGCACGATCGGCACGTCCAGCTCCATGAGCTGCATCGTGAGGTACAGGTTGCGCTCGATGTTCGTCGCGTCGACGATATTGATGATGCCCGTGGGCTTTTCGTTCAGGATGAACTGACGGGAGACGCGCTCCTCGTCGGAGTACGGGGACAGGGAATAGATGCCCGGCAGATCCGTGATCTCCGTGTTCGGATAATTGCGGATCGCGCCGCCCTTGCGGTCGACGGTCACGCCCGGGAAGTTGCCGACGTGCTGATTCGCGCCGGTGAGCTGGTTAAAGAGCGTCGTCTTGCCGCAGTTCTGATTGCCCGCAAGCGCGAAGGTCAGCTTCGTGCCCTTTTTCAAAGGCGTTTCGGTCTCCTTGATGTGGAACCGCCCCGTTTCGCCGAGACCCGGGTGCTCGCGCATGCGCCGGTTCGGATTCTTCGGCGCGTCCGGCACGGCGTCGACGGGCATGACGCCGATCTTTTCGGCGTCCGCAATGCGCAGCGTCAGCTCGTAGCCGTGGAGACGAAACTCCATCGGATCGCCCATCGGCGCAAGCTTCACGAGCGTCATCTTCACGCCCGGGATCACGCCCATATCCAGAAAATGCTGTCGAAGCGCGCCTTCGCCGCCGACCGTTTCCACGACCGCCGATTCCCCCGGCTTCAGTTCCCGCAGCGTCATACCGTTCCCCTCCGTTGCGTCCATATCGGACCGGGGCAATTATACCGCAAAACGCACGCGGATGCAAGGGATTATCCTGTCGAACCGCAAAAACGGCTCCGAAGATGGCGCCTGCGGCGCGGTGATGTTTGCCTGCGGCAAGTGATGTGTGCCCTGCGGGCACGTTCAGGAGGATTCTCCTGCCGGAGAATCGTCTGATCTTTATGCGGCACTGCCGTAATTCACGTGCGAAGCACAATTTATGACGGCTCTGCCGTCAATTCATGTTCCGCAGGAACAATTCACGCGCTTGAGGCGCAATTCACGGCGAAGCCAATTCATGCCCGCAGGACCATTCATGCCCCGCAGCGCAATTCACAACAACCCTCCCGGCTCGCTTCGCGATCCACCCTCCCCTTGATGTGTGGGGCGCTTATCTCCGCGCCCACACAAGGAGAAGGCTTTTTGGTGCGTTTTTCGAGCTCCCCTTGTGAGGGGAGCTGTCGGCGAAGCCGACTGAGGGGTAGTTCATGTCCGCAGGCGCAATTCACGGCGAAGCCAATTCATGCCCGCAGGACCATTCATGCCCCGCAGCGCAATTCACAACAACCCTCCCGGCTCGCTTCGCGATCCACCCTCCCTTACACAGGGCGGGCAAGATTGTATGCGTGTCCCGTAGGGGCGGATCGCATCCGACCGCTGAAAACAAAAAAACGGACGGTCGGCGACCGTCCTCATAAGGTCAGTTCCCGGCGGTCGCGCCCGCGGACGGGGATACGGCAGGTTCGGTCGGCATGACCGGCGCGGTCGTTTCCGCAGGGGCGGCGCTCATCGTGGGCTGCGTCGTTGCGATCGGCTCTGCGGTTGCTCTTGCCGTCGGAACGGACGTCGGCGCTTTGGTCGGCGTCGATACGTTTCCGCTTGCCGAGCAGGTGCACCCGACGAGCGCAAGCAGCAGCGCAAGCACCGGGATCAAAAAGAATCGTTTCATATGCGCATCTCCTTTCGGTTCTTTTCCGTTAGATTGCCCGCTGCGCGCCGCGCTATACCTTGCGGGCGGCGGCAAAATATGCTATACTGCGCACATGAGAGCAAGCATCGCATTTGTCAAAACTGCATTGGAGGAACAAAAAGCCAGCCCGAACCGCGCCCTGGGGCAGAATTTCTGCGTCGACGGGCAGCGGCTTAAAACCTGCGTCGAACAGATGACGCTTGAACAAACCGTGATCGAGATCGGTCCCGGGCTCGGAGGTCTGACCGAGCTGCTTTTGGAGAAGGGCGTTTCCGTCACCGCGGTCGAAAAGGACGCGGCGATGGCGGATTATCTATCGAAAACGCTGCCGCATCCGAACCTTGCGGTCATCACCGGCGACGCGCTGAAATTCCGCTACCGCGACGTGCCCGCGCCGTTTTCGGTCGTCGGCAACCTGCCGTACTATATCACAACGCCGCTCTGCACGGCGATACTGAAGGCGCTGCCCGCGTCGTTTTACTGCATGGTGCAGAAGGAGGCGGCGGACCGCTTCTTTGCCGCGCCGAAGGACGATCCGTACGGTCCGCTTTCGATCCTTGTACAGCTTTTTTATGACGCAAAAACGCTCGAAGCGTTCCCGCCGGACTGCTTTTATCCGAGCCCGGAGGTGCAGTCGGTGTTCGTCGGCATGACAAAAAAGGAGGACGCGCCGAAGGTCGATCCGACCGCGTTCTTTGCGTTCTGCACGCAGCTTCTTTCGATGCGCCGCAAGACGATCAAAAACAATCTGAAACCGTACCCGAACGCCGCGCAGGCGCTTTCCGCGCTCGGGATCGCGCCGGAGACGCGCGCCGAAACGCTTTCGCCTAAGACGTTCCTTTCGCTTTATTCTCTGCTCTGAATCCGGACAAAATTCCCGGAAAATTGCACCGACTTTTTTACACGGAAAAAAGAGGATTTTTCGATTTTCCGTCGTATTTATTTAGATTACATATATATAGATTAAAAAGATATAGATTAGATAGATATAGATTAGATAGATATAATTATATTGATATAGATTACATAGATATAGATTACATAGATGTAATTATATTGATATAGATTACATAGATGTTATTAGATGTATTTAGATTACATAGATGTAATTACATAGATAGATCAAATATATATATTTACATCAGTATAATTACATTACATCAATATAATTACATCGGGAATCAAGACAGAGGTCATAAAAACCTCTGTCTTTTGTCAATTATAATTACAGAAAGAAGATCAATAGCATTATAAACAGACTGCGGGATTTCAGTGATCCCCGCAGTCTTTTTTCATCTCATTTTGGTCTGCATTGCACTGTGTCATTCTGAGGAGCGAAGCGACGAAGAATCTTTAAGAAGCTTTGAAGCGTTCCATGAAGCCGCTTGTCACTTATGCATCTTCTCTCTTGCGATCCTGCGCGCCGAAGTGCAGCCCCAAAAGCAAGCTTGCAGTGGCAAGCGGCAGCGATTTCAGGAAATTGAAGATGAGCGTAAAAAACGACCATTCGCCCGCATAGCTGATCGTTCCGAGATACTCCATCTGCGCGGTTGAGGATGCCGAATTCAGAAACGGGATCACGGGAAGCAGGATCGCCGAAACGATCAGCAACCACATGGACCGCCGATCGTGCAGAAACAATCCGATACAGATCAGCACCGTGACAAGGACCGCGGCGCACAAGAAAAGGACCGTGCTTGCGGAAGTGATCGGGATCAGCGTATACCGGAAGGAGGCGTCGATGGAACCGAGGGCAACCGCGATCACCGACGCCGCATAGACGACCGCCGCGACACCGGCTGCGCGGAATCCGCGTACGAGGAGCATGACGCCGATGCATGCGGTCAGGATGCTTTGTCCGAAGCCGATCCAATAACCGGCGCCGATTTCACGGTCGAATCGAATGAGCGTAAAAACGGACAGGAGTGTCAAGGCCAATTGGAGTACGGCAAGAACAATCAGCAGGATCCCTGCGGTGATGCGAAGCGCTTTTCGCTCTTCCATAAAAATGCCTCCCTGCAAATTGTTTTATTTATGCGTCTTTTCCCGCGCGCGCTTGTGCGCGCCGATCTGACCGGGACGGAGGTCCGTCTTTTTGCTCTGCGGCTTTTCGCCTTTGAGGGCAAGGATCGCGTCGCGGAGCTTTGCCGCGGTCTCGAATTCGAGCTCGCGCGCCGCCTGCTGCATCTGTTCGGTGAGGATCGCGATGCGTTCGCGCTTCTGGTACTCGGTGAGCTGTTCGGGCGGTTCGTCCTCGCGGCGCGAGATCACCAGCGTGTCGTAGACCTTCTTCTGAATGGTCTTCGGCACAATGCCGTGCTCGGCGTTGTACGCCGTCTGCTTTGCTCTGCGGCGGGCGGTCTCGTCCATTGCGCGGCGCATCGAATCCGTGATCGTATCGGCATAGAGGATGACGCGGCCTTCGGCGTTTCGCGCCGCTCTGCCGATGGTCTGGATGAGGCTCGTTTCGGATCGCAGAAAGCCCTCCTTGTCGGCGTCGAGGATCGCGACCAGGCCCACCTCCGGAAGGTCGAGCCCTTCGCGCAGAAGGTTGATGCCGACGAGCGCGTCGAATTCGCCGAGTCTCAGGTCGCGGATGATCTCCATGCGGTCGAGCGTGTCGATGTCGCTGTGCATGTAGCGCACGCGCACGCCCATGCGGTCGAGGTATTCGGTGAGGTCCTCCGCCATGCGCTTTGTGAGCGTCGTGATGAGCGTTCTATAGCTCTTTTCCGCCTGCATGCGGACTTCAGAGAGAAGATCGTCGATCTGCCCTTTTACGGGGCGCACCGTGACCTCCGGATCGACGAGCCCGGTCGGGCGGATGATCTGCTCGGCGACGACCGACGCGCGCGAGAGTTCAAACCGTGCGGGCGTTGCGGACACGCAGACGAGCTGCGGCACGCGCGCCATGAATTCGTCGAAGGTCAGCGGGCGGTTGTCCCTTGCGCTCGGAAGCCGGAAGCCGTATTCGACCAGCGCGTCCTTTCTTGCACGGTCGCCGCGAAACATCCCTCCGACCTGCGGCAGCGTGACGTGACTTTCGTCGACGAACATCAGAAAATCCTTCGGGAAGTAGTCGATCAGCGTAAACGGCGGCTCGCCGGGTTTTCTGCCGTCAAAGTAGCGCGAGTAGTTTTCGATGCCGCTGCAAAAGCCGATCTCCTGCATCATCTCGATGTCGTGCAGCACGCGCGAGCGGATGCGCTCGGCTTCGAGCGGACGGTTCGTGTCGAGGAACATCTGCTCCTGCACCTCCATGTCCGCTTCGATCTCACGAAGCGCCTGCTGCATCTTCTCCTGCCCGGTCGCGTAGTGCGAGGCGGGGAAGATCGCGACGTGGCTGCGGCGGGAAATGATCTCGCCGGTCAGCACGTTGATCTCCGCGATGCGCTCGATCTCGTCGCCGAAAAACGAGATGCGCAGCGCCTTGTCGGTCCAGTTGACGGGGTACACGTCGAGCGTGTCGCCGTGGGAGCGGAACGTCCCGCGCGAAAAGTCCATGTCGTTGCGCTGGTACTGGTTTTCGATGAGCCGGCGCATGACGTCGCGGCGGTCGATCTCCATGCCCTCGCGGAGCGAAATGGACAGCTTCAAATATTCCTTCGGATCGCCGAGTCCGTAGATGCACGACACCGACGCGACGATAATGACGTCGTTCCGCTCGTTCAAAGCGCAGGTCGCGGAATGGCGCAGCTTGTCGATCTCGTCGTTGACGTCGATCGTCTTTTCGATGTAGGTATCGGAGGCGGGCAGGTACGCTTCGGGCTGATAGTAGTCGTAGTACGACACGAAAAACTCGACCGCGGAGTCCGGAAACAGCTCCTTGAACTCGGAGCAGAGCTGTGCGGCGAGTGTTTTGTTGTGGGCAAGCACGAGCGTGGGCTTCTGCACACGCTCGATGACCTTTGCCATGGTATAGGTTTTTCCGCTTCCCGTGACGCCGAGCAGAACGGACAGGGGATTGCCGGCTTCGATGCTCCTTGCGAGCGTTTCGATCGCCTGCGGCTGATCGCCCTGCGGCTCGTACGGGGAAACGACCTTGAACGTTCCCATCAGTACTCGAAATCGACCGTCTTGGATTCGATGCAGTGCGCGTGGATATAGACGCGCGCGGCGTTGTGGTCCGGATGCTGATCGTAGATTTTCAGATCCTCCTTCGTTTTGCAGTCGACGAGCAGCGCCATGTCAAAGCTTCTCGGCGAATGCATGAAGTCCTCACCGATCTGCATATGCGCGATCTCGGGGATCTTCGGAACGAGCGCGTACAGCGAGTCGCGCACGACGGGGACGTTTTCCTTCGGATTTTCAAACTTGAACAGAACAATGTGCTTGATCATAAAAAATACCTCCTTTTATTCTTCCGCGATGGACAGCGCGATGCGGATCATCTGATCGAACGCGGTCTGGCGCTGCTCCGCCGTCGTTTCTTCCTTCGTGCCGATGATGTCGCTGATCGTGTCGATCGCAAGCGCCTTCTTGCCGCAGCGCGCGGCGTTCATGTAGAGCGCCGCCGCTTCCATCTCCGCGGCGAGCACGCCCATCTTGCGCCAGTTTTTCCACGCCTCGGGATCGTCGTCGTAGAACACGTCGGAGCTCATGAGATTGCCGACCATGTACCGCGCGCCGATCGCTTCGCAGGCGTCGACCGCCTTGCGCACCAGACCGAAGTCCGCGATCGGGGCGAAGGTGCCGGGCAGATTGAACTGCGCGGCGTAGTTCGAGTTCGTGCACGCGCCCATGCCGATGACGATGTCAAAGAGCTTCAGGTCGGGATGGTACGCGCCCGCGCTTCCGACGCGGATGATGCTCTCCACGTCAAAGAAATGATAGAGCTCGTAGGAGTAAATGCCGATGGAGGGAATGCCCATGCCGCTTGCCATGACCGAAACGCGCTTGCCCTCGTACGTGCCCGTGTAGCCGTAGACGTTGCGGATGCCTGTGACAAGCTTGGGATCCTTTAGATACGTTTCCGCGATGAACTTTGCGCGCAGCGGGTCGCCGGGCATCAGCACGGTCTTTGCAAAATCGCCCTTTTCGGCGCCGTTGTGGGGAGTGATCGTTGCCATAGTCGTTCTCCTTTTTGTTTACAGTCCCAGAAGCGAAGCGAGCTTCGCGTCCATGTCGTTCATGAGATCGTCGAGCCGCGCGTCGACCGCCGCGTCGGTTTCCGCGTGCGCGCCGATGTACAGCTTCAGCTTCGGCTCCGTGCCGGAGGGGCGCACCGTGACCCACGCGCCGTCCGAAAGCGTATAGCGCAGCACGTTCGATTTCGGAAGTCCCGTCTTTGCGGGCTCATTGAAGTCCTCGGATTTTTTGACCGGCGTGCCCGCGATCGCGTCGAGCGGGCGCTTTCTTAAAAGCGCCATCGCGTTCTGGATCGCCTCGATGCCCGCCTTGCCCTCGAGCGTGTAGGACTTGACCTTTTCGCGGTAGAAGCCGTAGAGACGGTAGATCTCCATCAGCGCGTCGTAAAGCGTCATGCCGCGCTCCTTATAGACCACGCACGCCTCCGCGACGAGCATCGCCGCGCAGATCGCGTCCTTGTCGCGCACGAAGCTGCCCGCGAGGAAGCCGTAGCTTTCCTCAAAGCCGAACAGGAACGTGTGTTCGTGCGTTTGTTCGCACCGCGCGATCTCCTCCGCGATGAAGCGGAAGCCGGTCAGCACCTCCCTGATCGTTACGCCGAAATGCCTGCAGATTGCGTCCGCCAGCTGCGTGGACACGAGCGAGCGGACCACGAGCCCGTTATCGGGCAGCTTGCCGGTCGCCTTGTAACTACTGAGCAGGGAATGGATCAGAATCGCGCCGATCTGGTTGCCGGTGAGCACCGCCCAGTCGCCGTCGGTCTTTTTGACCGCAAGCCCGAGCCGGTCACTGTCCGGGTCGGTGCCGATGATGACCGTTGCGCCGACCTGCTCGGCGTACTGAAACGCCAGCGTGAACGCGTTCGGATCCTCGGGGTTCGGGGCCTTGACCGTCGGGAAGCTGCCGTCCGGCGCTTCCTGCTCTTTGACGACCGTGACGTTCGTGACGCCGATGCGCTTTAAAACCTCGCGGACCGGCACGTTGCCGCTGCCGTGGAGCGGGGTATAGACGAGCTTCAGCTCGTGTCCCTTCGCCTTGACAAGCTCCGGCTGCGTCAGAAGCGACATGGTCTTCTGATAATAGATCTCGTCGATCTCCCTGCCGATCAGCTCGATCGTGCCGTCCTTGACCGCCGCGTCGTACGGCTTGTAGCCGGTTTTGAAGCCTTCGACCGCGCGGATGTGCTTCGTGATCTCGTTTGCGAGATCCGGCGCAGCCTGTCCCGCGGAGGGACCGTAGACCTTGTAGCCGTTGTACTTCGGCGGGTTGTGGCTTGCCGTGATCACGACGCCCGCGTCGCATTTGAGCTCGCGCACGGTGAAACTGAGCTGCGGCACGGAATGCAGCGTCGAATAGAGGAAAACGTGCACGCCGTGTCCCGCAAGCACGCAGGCGGTCTCTTTGGCAAAGAGGTCGGAGCAGTGCCGCGAATCGTACGCGATGCACACGCGCGCGGTGCCGTTCACGTTCTCGTCGAGGTAGCGCGCAAGCCCCTCGGTCGCCTTGCGGACGTTGTAGATGTTCATGCGGTTGTCGCCCGCGCCCAAAATGCCGCGGAGACCCGCCGTGCCGAACTCCAGCTCGGTGTAGAAGCGTTCTTCGATCTCGGCGGGATCGTCCTTGATGGCGGCAAGTTCCGCCTTGGTCTGTTCGTCGACGTCGGGACTGTTCATCCAGTATGCGTAGCGTTCTTGTGCGTTCATCGTTTTTCCTCCGTCAAAATTTCGTTCAGATTGAGTTCTCTGGTGCTTTCAAAGGTCTTATTGAGGACCGTCAGCCGCTGATGCAGCAGGCATTGGCGGCGTTTTTTATACCGTTTGTTCGCGTCGCGGTCGCCGTACTTGTCGTCGCCGAGCACGGGACAGCCGATCGCGCTCATCTGCACGCGGATCTGGTGCGTGCGTCCCGTAAAGAGCCGGATTTCGACAAGCGAAAGATCGCGCTTCGTCTCGAGCACGCGCACGGCAAGCTCCATCCGCAAAGCTTCGGGATCGCTTTCCCGGCAAAGCCGCATATACGCGGCGTCCGCGTCCTTTTTCGCAAAGTGCGTATAGCTGCCGTCCTGCGGACGCCCGACGACGATCGCGCGGTAGATCTTCTGCGTTTCGTGCCGGTAGAACGCGTCCGAAAGCCGGTCGCGCATCGCCTCCGTGCGGGCGAACACGACGAGTCCCTCGGTGTTCGCGTCGAGCCGGTGGACGGGGTAGAGCGGATCGAACAGCGCCGAAAGCTCGCCCAGCAGCGCGCCTTCGACCTCCGCGCCCGCGTTCTTGTCCACGACGAGGATATCGTCGTCTACGTACACGCCGCTTGCGACCTCGTGCGCGGGCAGGCACCGCAGCACCGCGGGGTATTCGCGCCATGCGGGGATCGACCAGAAGGTCAGCGGCTCGCCGAGCGTCGGGTGCTTCACCGTGAGCGTATACGCCCAGAGCCGGATCTGCGTGCCGGGCTTTGCGTTCGGGTTATAGCGCATGTCGCCCAGAATCGGCAGCCCGCGGCTCGATAACTGCACGCGGATCTGGTGCGGGCGTCCGGTCAGAAGCTCCACGTCGAGGATCGACGTGCCGTTTTCGCGGGCAAGCGTGCGGTAGCGCAAAATCGCCTTTTTCGCGCCGTCGGTCCCTTCGGGCACGACGCGCGTCGTGTTCGTGCGCTCGTCCTTTAAGAGCCAGTCGACGCATTCGCCGGATGCCGGCGCGCTGCCCTCGACGATCGCGACGTAGCGCTTGTGCGCGGTGCGGTCCCGAAACTGCGCGGTCAGCCTTGCCGCCGCCTTGCTCGTCCTTGCAAAGACCATGACGCCGCCGACCGGGCGGTCGAGCCGGTGCACCAGCCCGAGATACGCCTCGCCGGGCTTGTGATACGCCTCTTTGACGTATGCCTTGCAGACGGAAAGCAGGTCCGCGTCGCCCGAAGCGTCCGCCTGCACCGGCAGGTTTTCGGGCTTTTCGACGACCAGCAGGTGGTTGTCCTCGTAGAGAATATGCGGCGCGTTCATGCGTTCGTCCACCGTCCGCTCGCGCCGCAGGGCAGGATCAGGTTTCCGCGCGCGATCGGCAGTCCGATCTCGCCGGCTTCGGCATGTCCGCCCCGGATCGCAAGCTGTAATACGTTAGAAAGCACGGTCGGCGCAAGACCGGTCGTGTAGGAATTGATGAGAAAGAAACAGGGATCGGAGGAGAGAAGCTCCGCGCAAAGCTCGACGAGCGGATAGAGATCGTCCTCGATCTTCCACATCTCGCCGGTGGGACCTCTGCCGTAGCTCGGGGGGTCCATCAGGATCCCGTCGTAGCGGTTGCCGCGCCGGATCTCGCGCTTCACGAACTTTACGCAGTCGTCGACGATGTAGCGGATCGGCGCTGTCTCCAGTCCCGACGCCGCGGCGTTGTCCTTTGCCCAGGCGACCATGCCCTTCGCCGCGTCGACATGCACGACCTCCGCGCCGGCTTTTGCGCAGGCGCAGGTCGCGCCGCCGGTGTACGCAAAGAGGTTCAGCACCTTTGCGGGTCGTCCCGTGCGCTTTTCATGCGCGGCGATCTCGCTGCGCATCCAGTCCCAGTTGACCGCCTGCTCGGGGAACAGCCCCGTGTGCTTGAAGCCGGTCGGACGCACGATGAACGTAAGATCGCGGTACGCGATCGTCCACTGCTCGGGAAGCTGACGCTTGTACTCCCAGTGCCCGCCGCCGCTGCTGCTGCGGTGATAGACCGCGTCGGCGCGTTCAAACACGCGCGGATCCATCGTCCAGACCGCCTGCGGATCGGGACGCAAAAGCGTTACGCCCGCCCAGCGCTCGAACTTCATTCCGCCGCCTGCGTCGAGGATCGCGTAGTCTTTCCAGCCGGATGCAAGATACATGGGGTTCCTCCCGTTATTCTTCGTCGTCGACGCGCAGGATGTCCGCGCCGATCGCGCGGAACTTGCTGTCGAGATATTCGTAGCCGCGGTCGATGTAGCCGATGTTGTGCACGCGGGTCTCGCCGCCCGCCATGAGCCCCGCCACGATCAGCGCCGCGCCTGCGCGAAGGTCGCTCGCGCAGATGTCCGCGCCGCGGAGCGCTTCCACGCCCTTGACGCGCGCGACGCGCTTCGAGATCGAAATGCTCGCGCCGAGCTTCCGGAGCTCCTTGACATGGTTGAACCGCTTTTCAAAGATGTTTTCGGTGATGACGCTCGTGCCGCCCGCGGTCGTCAGGTACGCCATCATCGGCTGCTGCAGGTCGGTCGGGAAGCCGGGGTAGACCATCGTGCGGAAGCTCACCGCGCGCGGACGGTCGTTCATCGTCACGCGCAGATAGAAGTCGCGCCCGTCGTCGCCCTCGATCACGCGCGCGCCGCTCTCCATCAGCTTTGCCGAGATCGCCTCCATATGCGTCGGGATCACGTTTTTGATGACCACGTCGCCGCGCGTCGCCGCCGCCGCGATCATGTAGGTCCCGGTCTCGATCTGGTCCGGGATGATCGAATACGAGCAGCCGTGCAGCTTCTTGCGTCCCTGGATGCGGATCACGTCGGTGCCCGCGCCGCGGACCGAAGCGCCCATCATGTTCAGGAAGTTTGCCACGTCGACCACGTGCGGCTCCTTCGCGACGTTCTGAAGCACGGTCGTGCCTTCCGCGCGCGCCGCCGCCAGCATGACGTTGATCGTCGCGCCGACGGAAACGACGTCGAAGAAGATCTCCGCGCCCTTTAATTTCGTCGCCTGCGCGCGGATGACGTTGCGGCTCTCGTCCGTGTAGATCTTCGCGCCGAGCGCGCGCATGCCCTTGATGTGCTGGTCGATGGGCCGCGGTCCGATCACGCAGCCGCCGGGCAGCGCCAGCTCGATCTCGCCGTACGCGCCGAGCATCGCGCCCAGAAGGTAGTACGACGCGCGCATGGAGCTGACCTCGTTGCTCGTCGCGTCGTGCGTGTTGATCGTCGACGGGTCGATGCGCATGCAGCCGCCCTCGGTCATGTCGACCCCGGCGCCGAGCCCGCGCAGGATGTCGCGCAGGCTTTCCACGTCCGCGATGTTCGGAAGATTCTCGAGTACGCAGGGTTCCCCGGCAAGGATCGCCGCGGGAATGATCGCGACCGCCGCGTTTTTCGCGCCGGAGATCGTCACCGTGCCCTCAAGCCGCTTCAAACCGTGAATGCTGTAAAAAGAGTCCATAATCACAATTCCTTTGATGGTTCTGTCAGAACAAAAAGCCTTCTTATTAGTTTAACGGATTTTGGGCGTTCCGTCAACCGTTCACGCCCCATTCGACGCCGTACGCGCGTCCCCAGCTTCGGAACGTGCCGTCGAGCTGCCAGTCGTAAAAGAGCTCGCTCGCAAGATCGAGCAGCACGGAATCCTTTTTGGCGATCGCATAGTACGGGATCGCGCCGAGCTCGTACGGCAGGATCTGCGTGCGGGATTCGCGCATGCTCTGCGCGACGGTCCTCGGCAGGCACAGCCCGTCCACCGTGCCCGCGCGCAGCATGACGCGCATCGAATAGTAGTCCGCCGCGGGTCGGACGACAAGCTCCGGCGCGGTCGACTTCACATAGTCCTTGAGCAGCTTTTCGCAGGGCGTTCCCTCGAGCACCGCGACCGTTTTCCCGCTGAACGTATCGAACGGACCGTAGGCGAGGATCACGCAGCGGTCGGTAAAGAACGGGACTTCGCTCGCCTCGTAGCCGTCCTGCGGGAACTTCTGCATGCTCATGATGACAAGATCGAGCTCGCCGTCGTTCATGCGCCAAGGCGCGGTGTAGCGGTCGACCTCGACGAGCGTCAGCCCCTCGGTGTCCCCGAAGATCAGCGTCGCAAGCTCGTCCGCGATCGCCCGCTCGTAGCCTGCGCCGCCCTTGTACATGCCCTCGAGGTCCGTGTCCACGCCGATGCGCAGCACGCCCGCGCTTCGGATCACGTCCAGCTCCGGGCTCGACAGCACGGTCGCGGTCGGGCGGTTGATCAGCACCAGCACGGTCAGAAGCAGTACGACGACGACCGCTGCGAGGATCGGCTTGATCGGCAGCTTGTCCTGCCAGCCCGGCCGCAGCAGCCTTCGTTTCTTCGGTTGCAGTTGTTCGTTAAACTTTGTTTCCACGTCGTATCATGCGGCTTTGCCGCAATTCATGCATTTGTAAACGCTCTCGCGACGAAAAACCGTCGCTGCCAACCTTTTGCGGGGGTTGCTCCTTCGGCGCATTTTAAGATACTCCGATGACAGTATAGCAAATAAATCACAAATAGAAAAGAGAAAACCTATACAAATGCGTGTAAAAATTGTATAATGTAAGCAATGATCGAAAGGAGCCGCATCTATGCGCTTATTTATCGCCGTGCCGCTGCCGAAGGACGTGCAGCGCGCCGTATACACCGCAGAGGAGGGCCTGCGCCTCGCGAGCACCGCGGGCAGGTTCGTTCCGGCGGGCAATTTCCACATCACGCTTCGGTTTCTGGGCGAAAGCAACCGGCTTGCCGACATCGCCGCCGCCATGCACGAGGCGGTGAAGGACGCGCGTCCGTTCACGCTGCGGCTCGGCGCGCTCGGGTCGTTCACGCACGGCGGCGCGCGGACGAGCTATCTGTCCGTGACCGGCGATCTGGACGAGCTTTTTCGGATCCGCGAAACGCTCGAGGCGGCGCTCTTTGAATACGGCTTTGCGGGCGGCAAGGTGCGGTTTTCGCCGCACATCACGCTGGCGCGCGCCGTGGAGCACGGGGATCTTTCCGGGATCCGCGTTCCGAACGCGGCGTTTTCCGTGCGCTCGATCGTGCTCTTTGAAAGCACCAACGAAAACGGGCGCATGGTCTATACGCCGGTCCACACCGAGAGTTTTTAAGGAGCGCGTATGGCAGGCTTGACGATCTTCCGGGGCGGGGCGCATACCGGAAAAAGCACGGCGTTATACGACGCGATCCGCGTGAACCGCGAACGGGGCGAGCACGCGATCCTGCTTGTGCCCGAGCAGGCGACCTATGCCGCGGAGCAAAAGCTTTGCAATGCGCTCGGCGGGCTTCTGGGCGTCGAGGTATACAGCTTCGAGCGCTTTTCGGAGCGGCTTCTTTCGCGCACGGGGCATACGCGTCCGTTCCTGTCCGTCGAAGGACGGCATATGGTCCTGCGCCGCGCGGCGTACCGGATGCGCGGCGAGCTGACCGTGTTTGCGCGCGTGTCGCAGACGTCGGGGTTTGCCGAGGTGATGGACGAGTGGATCGGCAGGTTCAAGCAGAGCTGCATCACGCCGAAGGACATCGAAACCGCGCTCGGCTCGCTCGATCCCGATTCGCTGCTGTATCATAAGCTGCATGACATTCTTCTCATCTACCGCGAAAGCGAGGCGTTCCTCGAATCGCGCTATCTCACCGCGCAGGATCTTCTGACCGAAGCGCTTGCGGCGCTGAAGGACGCGGGACTGTCCGATACGTACGTCTACGTCGACGACCTCGACCGCACCCGCGAGCAGGTCATGCGGCTTTTGCAGGGCATTCTCGTACAGGCAAAGCATGTGACGGTCACGCTCCGCGCCGAAAGCGATCCCGCGCTGAAGGGACTTTTTGCGCCGGAGGAGGCGCGCGCGGAGGCGCTGACGGCGTTCTGCGCCGAGCGCGGCATCCCGGTCCTTTCCCGCGCGTTTACGGAGCAGAGCGCCAAAGTCGATCCCGCGCTGAATCATCTGTGCCGCGGGCTGTTCGCGCCCGAGCCGACCCCGTACGCGGGGGAGAACGGCGCGGTCCGCGTCACGGGCTTTTCCACGCAGACGCTCGAAGCGGACGCGGTCGCGGATCGGATCCTTGCGCTCGTCCGGGAAGACGAAACGCTGCACTATTCCGACATCGCCATCGTCGCGTCCTCGCTCGAAACGTACGCGCCGCTGCTGCGCCGCGCGTGCAGGCTTCGCAGGATCCCGCTGTTTTTCGACGCGTCGCGGCCGATCCTCGGGCATGCGGCGACCGATTTTGTACTGTCCTCGGTTCGCGCCGCGGTCGGTTCGCTGAACGTGAACGACCTTCTGCATGTGCTGAAAAGCGGCTATGCGGGCGTGTCGGTGTTCGATACCGAGATCCTCGAAAACTATCTCATCCGCTACGGACTGTACGGCAGCGCGCTTCTGAATCCGTTCACGATCGGCGAGGTGCCGGCGGAGGCGGAGGCGGCAAGGGCGGCGATCGTGCCGAAGCTGCTTGCGCTCAAAGAGGCGCTTGCCGAAAAGACGGCGGGCGGCAAGGTCCGCGGCGTCTACGCCTATCTCGGGACCGCGGGGCTCAGGGAACAGCTTGAGGCGGAGGCGGACGCGATGCTCGCCGCAGGCGAATCGCAGGACGCGCAGACCTATGCGCAGATGTGGAACACGCTGATGACGCTGTTCAGTCAGATCGACGCGATCATGGGTGACGTGCCGATGGGACAGAAGGAGTTTGTCGCGCTTTTGGAGGAGGGGCTTTCGAGCTACTCGATCGGCGTGCTGCCGGGGAGCAGGGATCAGGTCGTGCTGGGCGATCTCGTGCGAACGCGATTGAACCGCAGCAGGGTTCTCTTTCTGCTCGGCTGCGCCGAGGGCGTATTCCCGCCGGCGCGCAGCGACGACGCGCTTTTAAACGACGCGGAGCTCGGCCGCATGGAAACCTGCGGGCTCACCGTCTGGGGCGACACGGCGCTGCTTTCGGAGGCGGACCGCCTGCAGCTCTATACGCTGCTCAGCAAGGCGACGGACCGTATCTTTTTCTCCTATGCATGCGCGGGCGCGTCGGGCGAGCTGGTGCCTTCTCCGATCCTTCAAACGGTCGAAACGCTGTTCCCGTATCCCGAAAAGCAGGTGATCGTGCGGCGGACGGGCATGCTGCCCGCGAACGCGGAGGTCGGCTTTGAACGGCTTTCGGAGCTTTTGCGCACGTACAATGCCGAGGGCGTGATCCTGCCCGGACTTCCGGCGCTGCACGCGTATTACGCGAACGATCCGGAGTACGCCGGGGCGACGGAGGCGCTTCTTTCGGGACGCGCGGGCACGAAGGCGGAGACGCAGCTCGGAAAGACGCTGGCAAGAAAGCTGTACGGCGACGCGCCGGCGATGAGCGCGAGCCGGCTCGAGCAGTTTGCGCGGTGTCCGTTCGCGCAGTACCTGAAATACGGGCTCGGCGCGGAGGAGCGCAAGGAGGCGGCGGAGCGCGCGGACAACGTGGGCACGTTCCTGCACGACGCGCTGGACCTGTTCGTCAGGACCGCGCAGAGCGAGGGCAGGGACCTTCGGACCATGACGAACGAGGAGGCGGACGCGATCCTGGACCGCATCCTGCCGCCGCTTCAGAAGGAGCACAACGACGGGATCTTCGAGCGCAACGCGCGGCAGAGAGAAGCGCTCGTCGTCCGCATCCGCATGATCCGCTGGTGCGTGTATTCCGTGCTGCGCCAGATCCGGGAGGGCGGCTTCACGATCGCCGCGACCGAGGCGGAATTCGGAAAAAACGACGGTCTCCCGCCCGTTACGCTCGTCCTTTCGGACGGCACGCGCATCCCGATCGGCGGCAAGATCGACCGCATCGACAAGACGCCCGACGGAACGATGTTCCGCATCGTGGATTATAAGACGGGCAGAAACCATACCTTCGATCCGTCGAAGTTCAGCAGCGGCGAGACGATCCAGCTCCCGCTGTATCTTGAGGCGGCAAAGGCGCTCGGCGGCGAGGCCGTCGGCATGTACTATATGCCGCTTTCCGCAGACCCGCCCGAATCGAAGGACGAGACGCCGATGAACCCGCTGTCCGGCGTGACGGCGGACGACGAGAAAGCGATTAGAGCCGGCGACGCGGTGTTCGACAAAAAATCCGGGCTGATCAGAAAGCTCGCGGTCAAAAAGGACGGCTATTCGGGCGATCTTGTTTCGCGCGCACAGCTCGAATCGCTCAAGGATCAGGCGATCCGGACCGCGACGGTCAACGCGGAGCGCATCCTGTCCGGCGAGGCGAACGTATACCCGACCGAATCCGCGTGCACGTGGTGCCCGTACGGCGCAGTGTGCCGCTTCGACCGGCAGCTCAGGTGCAGAACGCGCTTTGTGCAGAAGCTGAAACTGGACGATCTTCTTCCGAAGGGAGGCGACGACGCATGAGCTTTACCGGCGCACAGATCGACGCAATCGAAAAAAGCGGCAATCTCATCGTATCGGCGGCGGCGGGCGCGGGCAAGACGACCGTGCTCACCGAGCGTGTGTTCCGGCTCGTTTCGGAGGGCATGCCGGTCGACCGCATGCTCGTGCTGACCTTTACACGCGCGGCGGCGGGCGAGATGAAATCCCGCATCTCGAAGCGGCTCGCGGAGGCTGCGCGAAAGACCTCCGGCGCGCAGGCGGCGTTTTACCGCGAACAGGCGGCGGCGGTCGCCAACGCCAGCATTTCCACGATCGACGCGTTCTGCGCGCGGATCGTGTTCCGGCATTTCTTCCGCGTCGGGCTCACGCCGTCGTGCAAAACGCTCGACGAGACCGAGACCGCCGTTTTGCGCGCGGAAACGCGGAACGCCGCGCTCGACGCGCTCGCCGCGGACAACGCGGAGGCGTACCGCATGCTGATCGTCGCGTTCGGAAACGAACCCGCGCTTCTGGAGGCGATGGAGGGCTTCGAGGACTTTCTGGCGGCGCAGCCGGACCCCGCGGGCTGGATCGACGCGCAGGAGGCGGCGCTGGACGATCCGGACGCGCTGAAGCCGCAGCTTGCGTTCGCGCTCAAAAGCGACAAGGCGGAGCTTCTGCGCGCGATCGACGCGCTGCAGTCCGAGACCGACCGCGTCTCGCCGGCTTACGGCAAGATCCTGTCGATCCTTTCGACGCTTTTAAGCCACGCCCGCGGCGCGCTGACGCGCGAAACGCGCGAGGACTACGCGGCGGCGCTCTCGGGCATTCTCGACTGCAAGGATTCGCTGCGCTTCCCGAACGGGACGCCGGAGGAGGAGAAGGCGGGCGTGCAGAAGGCGAAGGGGCTGTTCCGCGACGTCGTGAAGGCGCAGGCGGAACGCAGCGCCGTGCCGTACGATGTGCTGCTCGAACAGGAGCGGCAGGCGGCGCCGATCCTGCGCTCGTTCTATGCGCTGATGCGCGCGTATTTTGCGGCGTTCTCCGCGGCGAAGCGGGCGAAGAACGCGATTGATTTTACCGATCTCGAGCATATGGCAATCGAGATCTTAAAGGACGACGAGATCGCCGCGGAGTACCGCGAGCGCTTCCTCACGATCATCGTCGACGAATACCAGGACAGCAACCGCGTGCAGGAAACGATCCTGAACCGCATCGCAAGGAAGGACGGGCTGTTCTTCGTGGGCGACGTCAAGCAGTCGATCTACCGCTTCCGCATGGCGGAGCCGGAGCTGTTCCTGGAAAAATGCCGCGATTTTCACGGGCAGAGGGGCACGCGCATCGACCTCGGACACAATTTCCGCTCCGGCAAGGCGGTCGTCGACGCGGTCAACGCCGTGTTCGGAACGATCATGAAAAAGCCCGTTGCGGAGATCGAATACGACGCGGCGGCAAGGCTCATCCAGGGCAACCCCGCCGTGCCGGACGGCAGGGCGGAGCTGCATCTGTTCGGAAGGGAGAACGACCCGGACGAGGAGGAAACGCTTGAGGACGCCGAGGCGGAGGCAAGGTTCGCCGCGAACGTGATCCTGGAACGCATGCAGCGTCCGGTCACGGACGGCAAAACGGTGCGCGAATGCCGCTTCGGCGATTTCGCGGTGCTGCTGCGCAGCAAAAAGCACGCGCGCGTCTGGGCGCAGACGCTGGCGGAGGCGGGCGTTTCCTGCTATGCGCAGGCGTCGGGCGGGTACTTCGATTCGATCGAGGTCAAGCTCATGCTGAGCCTGCTTTCCGTGCTCGACAACCGCCGGCAGGACATCCCGCTTCTGGCGGTGCTGCGTTCGCCGCTGTTCGGTTTTACCGACGAGGCGCTTTCCGCGCTTCGCATCCGCAAAAGAAACTGCCCGCTGCTCGACTGTTTGCTGTCCGCAAGGGAGAGCGAACCGAAGGTCGACGCGTTCTTCGGCGCGCTCGAACGGTACGAGGCGCTGTCGCGCCGCATCCCGCTTGCCGAGCTCATCGAGCGTATCCTCGACGAGACGCGCTACCGCGAGATGGTGGGCGTGCTCGCGGGCGGCGAGCAGCGGCTTGCGAACCTTTCCGCGCTGGTCCGCGCCGCGGCGGACTGCGACGCCGCAGGCATGAGCGGCGTGCACGGCTTCATGCGCTTCATGGAGAACGTCCGCGCCACGGAAAAGCTCGGCGCGGCGGCGACGGTCACGGCGGACGTCGTGCGCATCATGACGGTCCATGCCTCCAAGGGGCTCGAGTTCCCGTTCGTGTTCTACGCGGGGCTCGGCGGCGCGTTCAACCGCAGGGACGAAATGAAGGCGCTGCTGCCGCATGCGGCGCTCGGCACGGGGCTCCGGTATTTCGACGAATTCGGCGTCAGGCACGAAACGCTGACGCACGGCAACACCGTGCGCGCGGTCTCCGACGCGTCGTGGGCGGAGGAGCTGCGCGTGCTGTACGTGGGCATGACGCGCGCCAAACAGGAGCTGTATCTGCTCGGCTCGGCGTCGAACGCCGACACGCTGACCGAATCGCTGCAGCGGCCGACGCTGCTCAGCATCCGCAAGTCCAATTCCGCGCTGAAGCTGCTGCTGCCCGCGCTGAACGGACACATCACGCCGGTCGTGCATCAAAAGAGCGAGTTTCTGCACACCGCATCGCGCGCGGCGGCGTCAAAGATCCCGAGCCCGGGCGACCGGGAGATGCGGGACCTTGCGGAACGGTTCTCGTGGACCTATCCGCATCCGACGCTCTTTACGCTGCCGGACAAGACCTCGGTCACGGGGCTTTCGAAGGACGACGCGCCGGAGTTCCTTGCGCCCGCGTTCGAGACCGGCTACGACGTGCTTTCGGAGGGCAGCGCGGTCCATCGCGCGCTCGAATGCATGCCGCTTTCGGACGAAGCGAAGCGCGCGGCGTATCTTGCGGCGCTTCCCGGCGTCACGGATTTCCATGCGGAGGCGATCCGGCGCTTTGCCATAAGTCCGCTGTTTATGCGCATGGCGCGGTCGAAGCGCGTCGAGCGCGAGTGGAGCTTCCTCTGCCCGATGCCCGCAAGGACGCTTCTCGAGGATACCGATTCCGACGAGCCGGTCCTGCTGCAGGGCGTGATCGACGCATGCTTCGTTGAGGACGGCGCGTGGGTGCTGCTCGATTACAAGACCGACCGCGTGACCGGCGATCCGAAGACGTACGCAGAGAAGCACGCGCGGCAGGTCGCGCTGTACGCGGAGGCGCTTGCGAAGCTTTCCGGGCTTCCGGTGAAGGAGCGGCATATCGTGCTGCTCGGCGCGGACGCGGAGGTCACGGTATGAGAACGTATCCGGACGCGTTTTTAGAGCGCATGCAGGCGCAGCTCGGGGCGGCGTATCCCGCGTTTTACAGCGCCCTGCAGGAGCCGCCGAAAAAGGCGCTGCGCATCAATACGATCAAAACGGACCGGGAGGAGCTTTCCGGACTTCTGGGTCTGCCGCTGCCCGCTCTGGACGAAAATCCGGACGGCGTCGCGCTGCCCCCGGATTTCAACCCGAACGCGGCGCCGCTGCATGCCGCGGGACTGTTCTACATGCAGGAGGCGACGGCGCAGGCGCCGGCTGCCATGCCGGACCTGCCGGACGCGCCGGTCGTGCTCGATCTGTGCGCCGCGCCCGGCGGCAAGAGCGCGCAGCTTGCGGCGAAAATGCACGGCGGCGTGCTGTTTTCGAACGAGATCGTGCCGTCGCGCGCGGAGGTGCTTTGCGGCAATCTCGAGCGCATGGGCGTAAGCAACGCGATCGTCACGAACGCCGCCCCGGCGCCGCTCTGCGAGCGGCTCAAAGACCGCTGCGACGCCGTGCTCGTCGACGCGCCGTGCGCGGGCGAGGCAATGTTCCGCAAGGACGAACAGGCGGTGCGCGACTGGTCCGTTGAGCACGTGGAGACCTGCGCGGTGCGGCAGCGCGCGATCCTCGACGACGCCGCGGGGGCGGTGAAGCCGGGCGGTACGCTCGTCTATTCGACCTGCTCGTTCTCCCCGCAGGAGAACGAGGAAACGGTGCAATGGTTTCTCGACCGGCACACGGACTTTGCGCTTGCGCGTTCGCAGCGCTTCTACCCGCATACGAGCGCGGGCGAGGGGCAGTTCTGCGCCGTGCTGTTGAGAGACGGCACGCGCGTTCCGTCCGTGTTTTCGACCGGCAAAAGCGACAAAGTCCCGGCGTTCGACGCGTTTTCCGATCAGGTGCGGCTGCCAAAGGGGCAGGTCCGGCTTCTGAAGGACGGGCGGGTGCTGCTGCTGCCCGCGATGCCGTTCCCGTTCGAGGGGGTCAAGCTCGTGCGGGCGGGGCTGCTCCTGGGCGAGGTCAAAGGCAGCCGCTTCGAGCCCGCGCACGCGCTTGCGATGGCGGGACGCGAGACGCCGTTTTTCCGCACCTGCGCGCTCTCCTTCGACGAGGCGATGCGCTATCTTCGGGGCGAAACGCTTCAGAAGGACGCGGAGAAGGGTTACGGCGCGGCGACGTACATGGGGCATGCGCTGGGGATCTACAAAGCCTCCGACGGCATGCTGAAGAACCATTACCCGAAGGGGTTAAGACTTTTGAAATAAGGGGGAAGGACCGATGGATCAGAGCAAATTCGAGCGCTTCGACATGAAGAAACCGCCGTACCGCACGGCGTGGTATCTCAGACCGCTGACGTACCTTCTGAGCGCGCCGGACGTCAAAAAGCACGGCGCGATCATCAAAAAGATCGGCGTGGAGGGGTTGAAGCCGCCGTATCTGCTGCTTTGCAACCACAACGCGTTTCTGGATTTCAAGGTCGCGACGAAGGCGATCTGGCCCGCGCGCGCAAACTACGTCGTGGCGATCGACGGGTTCATCGGGCGCGAGTGGCTTCTCCGGAAGGTCGGCTGCATCTGCAAGCGCAAGTTTACGAGCGACGTCACGCTCGTCCGGCAGCTCCGGCGCGTGGTGAGTAACGGCGACATCAATGTGATCTATCCCGAGGCGCGCTATTCCTTGTGCGGCACGACCGCGGTGCTGCCCGCGTCGCTCGGCAAGCTCTGTAAGCTTTTGGGCGTTCCGGTCGTCACGTTCATCTGCCACGGACACCACATCAATTCCCCGTTCTGGAACCTGCATGAGCGCGGCGTCAAGCCCACCGAAGCGGAGATGACGCTGCTCTTTACGGCGGAACAGCTGAAAACCGCGACGCCGGACGAGATCAACGAAACGCTCGTGCAGGCGTTTCAGTACGACGATTACGCCTGGCAGAAGGAGAAGGGGATCCGCGTGACCTACGAGAAGCGCGCGGAGGGGCTTCATAAGGTCCTCTATCAGTGCCCCGCGTGCCGGACGGAGTTTCAAATGGCGAGCGAGGGGACGCATCTTTTCTGCAAGGCCTGCGGCAAGCGCTGGTTCTACAACGAGGACGGAACGCTTTCTGCCGAGACCGGCAGGACCGAGTTTTCCCACATCCCGGACTGGTACGAATGGGAGCGCGAAAACGTCCGCGGGGAGGTCGAAGCGGGTACGTACGATACCGGAGATATGCCGGTCACAGTGCGGTCGCTGCCGAACGCAAAGAAGTTCATCCTGCTCGGCGAGGGTGTGATGCGCCACGACATGAACGGATTTCACGTTTCCGGCACGGATCCGGACGGCGATCCGTTCTCGATGGAAAAGAGCGTGCCGTCGCTGTATTCATGCCACATCGAGTACGAATACCTCGGCAAGTTCGGCGACTGCGTGGACCTCAATACGCTCGAGGACACCTGGTACATCTATCCGCACGACTGCGACTTTGCCGTCACCAAGATGGCGCTCGCGACCGAGGAGCTCTACTTTGCCGACTGCCGTAAGAAGGGCATTCCCGTTAAGCCGGGGCTTGCGTGAGAAGGCGGCACAAATCAATGGAACACGAAATGCGTCTGGACCCGGAGCCGTTCCGGATGATCAAGAGCGGACAAAAGACGATCGAGCTGCGGCTGTATGACGAAAAGCGGCGAAGGATCGCCGTCGGGGATACGATCGCGTTTACCGAAACGGAGACGGGCGAAAAGCTTTGCGTGGCCGTGACGGCGCTGCATGTCTTTCCGTCGTTCGACGAACTGTACCGCGCGCTGCCGCTCACACAATGCGGGTATACGGAAGCGGAGCTCGAAACGGCAAGTCCGGACGACATGCTTGCGTACTATTCTTTGGAACGGCAGCGGCAATACGGCGTGGTCGGGATCGGGATCGCAGGGGAATCGTGTTTTTTGAGCAGTATAGGGGACGACTACCCTCCTGTCAGCTGATGCTGACAGGGGATGTTAAGAAACTGATTGTCAGTTTTTAACATCCCCGATGAATTGCGGCTATGCCGCATGAATTGGCTGCGCCATGAATTGCCTTCGGCATGAATTGTGACCAAAGGTCACATGTATGTGGATTTTCCGGACGGAAAATCTTCCTTCATGACGCCGTTCGGCGTCAATTCATTCCCCGCGAGGGGAAATTCATGTCCAAAGGACAATTCACGGAGCGAAGCGAGAATTCATTGTGGCTGTTCAAAGCGTTTTTGAACAGCCCCTCGGTTTGCAAGGCGCGTTGAGCTCCCCTTGTGAGGGGAGCCGGCACCGGAGGTGACTGAGGGGTAGTTGATACAATCAGAACGGCAGTACGGCGGCGTCCGAAAGCACACGGACGCCGTCTTTCCATTCCGTCGGCAGCACAAAGACCGAGAACGACTCGACCTTTTTGAGATCACCCATCAGCTTCAGAAGCTCGAATACGGACAGGCTCGAGGTGAACGCGCCGCGCGTCGCGCTTCGGAACGCGGGCAGGTCCCACAGCGACACCTTGCCGAGATAGCGGACGACGCCGACGCCGAACGCCGCCATCCCGCTTGCGCGCGTTTCGCCTTCCTCGCCGAGAATGCGCAAAAAAGCGGCAAGGTCGATCCCGCCGCCGTCCGCCGGCAGCTCCGGCGCGAACGAAAAGAACGCCTCCATGCAGGCAAAATCGACACACAGGTACGCCGGGGCGCAGTAGCCGCAGAGGTTCCGCACCGCCCAGACAAGGTTCCAGCAGCCCTCGCGGACGCCCTCGGCGCGCACCGTCGCAAGCGACAGCGGCGCGGCGTCGAGCGCGGTGACCTGCGCGCCCGGTCCGAGCGTAAAGACCGTCGTCTGCGTTTCGCACGGGATCGCCACGACGGTCGCCTCCGGCGGCTTGACCCGGACAAGCAAAACGGCGATCGCCTCGCCGTTCTGCGTTCCGATCGCCATGAATTCCTTGATCTCGTCGTTATAGACCCCGTCCCGCATCCGCCGGGACCGGGCTTCCGCATCCGGTGCGGCGGAGGGCGTCGGGGAAGGGCTGACCTTCGGCGTCGCGGGTAGCGGGGAGGACGTCTGCGCCGCGCCGCCCGGTACCAGCGGCAGAAAATAGGGCGTCGGGGACGGCGTTTCCGTCGGAGACGGGGTCGGCGCGGGCGTGTCGGAAGGCGCGGGCGTTTGGGTCGCGGGCGGCAGCGAAGGCGCCTCCGGGATCGGATCGCTCCTCCGGAACGAGGTCCAGAAGATCAGAAATCCGATCAGCAGCAGCGCGGCGACGCCGGAGAGCGACACGATCAGGATCATTTGTTTGCGGGTCAAATGCATGGAAAAACCTCCGAAGCGGTTGTTTCCGATAGTGTGTGAATAACGTTCGTTTTTTATGCACAATAAAAAAGACGGGCGAACCCGTCTTTTGAAATCGGTTTTACAGGCGTTTCAGAATTTCATCCAAAAGCGCGTCCGCTGCGGCGTCCTTGCTCATCAGCGGCAGCGCGAGTTCATTGTCGCGCGTAATCAGCGTCAGCACGTTCGTTTCGACCGCAAAGCCTGCGCCGGCCTCCTTCAAATTGTTTGCCGCGATCATGTCGAGGTTTTTCTTTTCGAGCTTTTTACGGCTGTTTTCGAGCATATTTTCGGTTTCCATCGAAAAGCCGCAAAGAAACTGTCCGGGTCGCTTGTTCTTTCCGAGTGTGCCCAGAATGTCTTTCGTATGCGTGAACGGGATCGAAACCGTGCTGTCCTTCTTTTTCAGCTTGTTGTCCGCAACGGTTTCGGGCGTGAAGTCCGCGACCGCCGCCGCCTTGATGATGATGTCCGCATCCTTCGCGTATTGCATTACCGCGTCAAACATGTCCTGCGCGGAAACGATATCGACCGTATGCACATACGCGGGCTTTTTCAATGCCACAGGTCCCGAAACGAGCGTCACCTCGGCGCCGCGGCGCGCCGCCGCTTTCGCGATCGCATAGCCCATGCGTCCCGAGGAATGGTTCGTGAGATATCGCACGGGGTCGAGCGCCTCCTGCGTGGGACCGGCGGAGACGAGCACGCGCTTTCCCAAAAGGTCCTTTTCGTGCGAAACCGCGTGGAGCACGACCTCCAAAAGATCCTCCGGCTCGGGCAGTCTGCCTTTGCCCTCCGCGCCGCAGGCAAGATGTCCCGATGCAGGGTCGACGATTTCCCAACCGTAGTGCCGAAGCGTTTCAATATTGTCCTGCGTGACGGGATTTTCATACATGCCGGTGTTCATCGCGGGCGCGATCGCTTTTTTACAGCGGCAGGCAAGGACCGTGGTGGTGAGCATGTCGTCCGCAAGCCCGTGTGCAAGCTTTGCGATCACGTTTGCCGTCGCCGGCGCGATCAGAACGAAGTCCGCGCGGTCCGCAACGGCGATGTGCTCCACGGAATGCACGAAGTTCCGGTCGAAGGTGTCGACCAGCGCTTTATTTTTGGTGAGCTGTTCAAAGGTCAGCGGCGTCACGAACTTCGTCGCGTTCTCCGTCATAAGCACCTGCACGTCCGCGTGCTGTTTTTTGAGCATGCTCGCAAGCGCCGCCGCCTTGAAGCAGGCAATGCCGCCGGTTACGCCCAATACCACTGTTTTTCCGCTGAGCATAGGGAACCTCCCGTTGATGGATGTGCCTATAATATACCATAGAAAAACCGGAATTGCAACGCACAAAAAGGCTTGCATTCACCGAAACGCCGCGTTATAATGCGGGTGGAAAAAAGTCTGCGGTTCCCCGTACCCCTATGGGACGGGAGTACAGAAAAGCGGACGGCTTTCCGACATCTAAGCAGTGTATCCGAAGGGAACACAAGTAAGGAGGAAAATTGCATATGGAACAGACGAAAAAACGCGTCAACACCCGTTACATCACGGAGCTCGGATTGTTCATCGGCGTCATTCTGCTGATGAAGTTGACCGGGCTTTCTTCGATTCCGGTGGGACCGCTCGTTATGACCTTTACGATGATTCCGATCGCCGTCGGTGCGATGCTTCTGGGACCGCTGGCGGGCACGATCCTCGGCGCGTTCTACGGACTGTTGAGCCTGTACGACGCGATCACCGGGAAATCCATGATGACGGCGGCGTTCTTTGCGGTGTCGCCGTTTATGACGGTCCTCTTATGCATCGGCACACGCGCGCTTGTGGGGTATCTCACGGGGCTGCTGTTCCGTGTCTTCCAAAAGCTCGATCGTCACCGGATCTGGAGCTATTTTGCGGGAGGACTCCTTGCCCCGATGCTCAACACGATCCTGTTCATGGGCTTTATCGTACTGTTCTTCTATCAGACGGAGTTTGTGCAGAACCTCGCCGCGAAAAAGGGCGCGGTCAACCCGCTGATGTTCGTCGTGCTGGTCGTCGGCGTGCAGGGACTGATCGAATGGGCGACCGGTCTTGTCATCGGCGGCGCCGTCGCAAAAGGCGTCGCGGTCGCGCTGAAACGCTATGAGCCGATCCCGTTCTTCAAGAAATCCGCGCAGTGTATCGAAGAAACCGAACAGAAGGAGCAAAAGGAGGAATAACCCATGCTGCTTGCCATCGACGTCGGCAATACCAATATCGTTTTAGGCGGCATCCGCGACGGAGTTCAGATCTTTTCCGCAAGGTTAAAGAGCGACCGCAGCAAGACGGCCGACCAGTACGCGCTGGACATCCAGGGGATCCTGACACTGTACGGCGTTTCGCCGAGCGAGGTCGAGGGCGGCATTCTTTCCTCGGTCGTGCCGTATTTACAGTCCGTGCTGCCGGACGCCGTGAAGATCCTCACGGGCGTTGAGCTGATGGTCGTGGGACCGGGGATCAAAACCGGGCTTAATATCCGCACGGACAACCCCGCAAGCGTCGGCAGCGATCTGATCGTCGCCGCCGTCGCCGCGCGCGCAAAGTATAAAACGCCGATCGCGATCGTCGACATGGGCACCGCGACGACGCTTTCGCTCGTTCTGCGCGACAACGACTACATG
>Ga0310697_10001029_pt1 | contig 34217 bp, 49 predicted proteins | sample 172DNAGHGlowgp2_FD_203883 | JGI IMG/M metagenome (GOLD analysis project Ga0310697, IMG submission 203883) | Sheep rumen microbial communities from Palmerston North, Manawatu-Wanganui, New Zealand - 1728 DNA GHGlow gp2 (v2) (version 2) | ecosystem: Host-associated > Mammals > Digestive system >... | reverse complement strand
GATGCGGTGAATTTGATATTGGAGATGAAATAGACGGTGAAATTCTAATGCCGGATTGCACAGGTTTTTAATAATACATGGTTGATTTTGTGGTAAACTACTGTATGATTTTACAGGGCAAAACACAGGTGTTTTCTGCCTTCTAAAATCGTTCAGACTGTGACACTCAAAACGGTTCAGCGATGGAAAAGATTTGGCCTGCAATACTTTGCGCATTTGTCGTTGCTCTGATTTCGATGATTTGCATTTTAGCGTACAAAATCGACTGTATGCAGATGCGGATCGACGATGCGGATGCAAGGATTGTTTCGGCAAATGCCAGGATCGATTCTCTTTCGGAAACGCTCGAAAGAACCGGACGCGCAACGGATGCGCTTTTCAGCGCTTTGAATGATGGTGCGAGACGCTATGCTGAAAAGATCGAAGCTGTCGATAATGATGATGACGCCTGCGATTGGCTTGATGATGTTCTGCCTGACAGCGTGCGTTCGCTGTACGGATGCGGAGCCTCAAATCATAAGGCCTCCAAACTCGATGATAGCTCCATGCAGAAAGACGGAGCCTGGAAAGATGGAAACTAACAGGGATCTTCTTATGTATCTGTTTGCGATTGAATATGATCTTGACGTATGCGCGGCAAAAGTGGATGCAGTCAGAATTTTCTACGAAACGGAGGCTGAATGATGGAAGGTGTTACAGCCGGAGCGGCAGCTCTATCGACATACGGGCTTTATTTTATCGTGGCTGTTCTTGGTTTTGTTTCGTACAAGCTGTTTTGCAAAACTCAATCGCTCGAAAAAGAGTTTAGAGAGTACATCCAACGAGAAACGACAGAATCGAAGGCAGCTCATGTTCAGATGTTGGCAGACAGTACAGAAGCGCTTCGAGCATCGACAGCGGCTCTTAAAGACAGTACAGAGGCAATAAACAAAATAGGCGTTCTGATTGAGGATTTAAAAGGCTAAAGTTGGTTTTATGATGTTTAGACATTGTTTAGACATTGTTTAGACATTGTTTAGACATTGTTTAGACATTTCCAATGAGCATATGTACGTGTGTTGAAAAAGAAGGAGACGAAAATGAAAAAACCGGCGATAAATGATAAATATTTAGGCTGTTTCGGCAATCTTCATTGCAGAATAAAGCCAGTGACAGCGATTGTGATTCATCACACTTGCACTTCTACACCGGAACGGACGCGAAAAACTCTCAAATCAAAAGGCTATTCAACGCATTTTGAGGTTGATGTTGATGGAACGATTTATCAGTATGCGGATGTGAATAAAATTTGCTCGCATTGTGGAAGCACTAATTTCTGCGCAATCGGCATTGATGTAACACACGTTTCAAATGCAGACTTTCCAAAAGTTCAGATCGAGGCTGTAAAATCACTTGTTGATTGGCTTTGTGAAAAATATGAAATTTCGCACGAGGTTCACGAACGGCTTACAGGCATATATTCACATCGTGCAATTGGAAACACGGAGTGTCCGCAGAATTTTCCAATGGAGGCTCTCGTTTGAAAATTGGAGAGGCAATGGGAGTTGAAGATCTTTATGATGAGTTTAAACGCGTTTATCCACTAGTCGATATTTCGTTGCACTTTGTGGAGTTTGCAATAATCGCAGACTATTATTCACGTAAAGAAATTCCATTGTGTGGCAAGGTGCAATGGATGCAGATCGACTATGCGCGTTATTGCCAGTATGGAGAATGCAGACCGGTTACACTTTTTTATGATAAAATTAGGTATGAAAAAAAATCAATGACAACAACACATCGTGAATCGACGAAAAGCAGAGTAAAAGATCCTTCATGGACAGGACCAAATGGTACATGGACATTAGATTAGCCAGGGTGGAGTGAAATGAATAGCTCACGTACAATAAAATCAAAAGATAGAGTCAGAAAACATGCGGAAGTTTTCACACCAATTCACATCGTGAAAAAGATGATCGATTGTATCGACGTGGAAGATGATGGAACAGACCCTTATGAAATGGGCAAAACATGGCTAGAGCCTGCGTGTGGGAACGGTGTTTTTATTGGGGAAATCGTTCAGCGAAAGATAAGACGTTATGACAATGCACACGACACGCTGGATGCGTTACGAGATGTCTATGCAGTTGATATTCAGGCAGATAATATCCAGCAATGCCAATGTCAGGCTGTCGGGCAGGTAATTACTCACTGGTTCAGAAATAATATTCATTTTGACGATATACACTTGAACAGGCTTTTTGAGATAATGGAAAAAAACTATATCGTTGGAGATTTCCTGAAGCCCGAAACGATTCAATTCTATGACTGGAAAAATTGTGAGTTTGTGTGCATGGCGGATATGATGCCGAAAGAAGAAAAGCCAAAACGGAAAAGAAAAAAGCCAATGTAAAAACATTGGCTTTTGCATGATTACACACCATTCGGTTTTTACGATGACGTTACTTATCTTCACGTATCGTTCCTTTCGGATTCAGTTTTCAACGGCTTTCGCCTTGTGGCGAAAAAGCAAAAGGAGTTTACCATGAATAAACAAGGGTGTAAAGGTTTAGAATGCACAATAAATGGAGTTGTTTATGCTTCCAGGTCTAAAGCTGCGAAAGCGCTTGGCGTTAGCCGTGGAACTATTTTTTCATTTCTAAAAAGCGATAAAACAGAATTGAAAGTTAAACATTTTGGGCGAAAAAAATGCACTATCAATGGCGTTGTTTACGATTCATTTACCTCTGCTGCCAAAGATCTTGGAGTTCATCTGTCATATATCAGCGCAATCGTAAAAAAAGGATTGAATGTAAATGTAAAAAAAAGAGAGAGAACAACAAGAAAATCAAACTCGGTTGTTATTGATGGCGTTAAATACAGATCTTTTTATGAGGCAGAAAAAAAACTGTTCGGAAAGAAAACAGGTGTGTTGAATCGGCGAAGAAAAAGCGGGTTTGATATGGATAATCTTTCAATAAAGGATCTTGAAACTTTGGGTGGAAGGTCAAAACCGTGTGTTGATACTAACGGAAAACATTACAAGTCTCAATCAGAAATGAGTCGTGCAATTGGATTAAGCCGGCAAACGATCGGGCAGCGAATACGTTTGGGGGTGAAATTATATCCTAATAGGCTCACATCATGTTCGCATCGAGATGGAATTTTAAGATATGACTATTATTATGAAAATGTGTGTTACCATGGCATGAGTAATGCTAAAAAATATCTTCATCATGGGAATAAGTGGATAAAAGAAAATTGTGTTTCGATTCCTGTTTTTTACGAAAACAGAATAAAAAAAGATGGTCTTGTTGACACAAAGACATTCAATATTGTTGAATATATGTATAGGGATTCCGCATGGAATGAAGATAGGATTATCGAAGAGTGTGACAGGCGGATGAAAAAATACTTTGCACACAGAAAACAAAGGGAGGTAAAAAATGAGGTGTGATGCCTGTGGGAGATTTTTTAGTGCAAAATCAAAAGGCTGGACATATAGAGATATTGATGGCACAAAACTCATATATTGCTCGTGTTCGTGTGCAATGAGAGATAACGATTTAACACCTGTTCCTATATGCAGGGAATGCGGTGAACCAGTATTTGATGATTGTTTCGTCTATGACGAAATATCAGGAGATATTTATTGCAGCCAAAAATGTGCATTTTGCGCAAACGGTATAAAGGTTGAAAATCAATAAACGTTCATGGGGTATATATGAAAACTGAAGAACATGTCGAGCAAGTGAGGTTGATGCAATGGTGGCATCTTCAATGCAACGCGTTTGGAGTTCTCGAAGAGCTGCTTTTTGCAATCCCGAATGGCGGATTGAGGAATGCAATAACAGCAGCCCGGTTAAAAGATGAAGGTGTTCGGGCCGGTGTTCCGGATCTTTTTTTGGCGTATCCTGGGAGATATGGCGGTAGAGGTCTATTCATTGAAATGAAAAAACAGAATGGTGGACGTCTCTCAAACATGCAATCGTCGATGCTTTACAATCTCGCAAACGTTGGTTTTCATGTGGCGGTTTGTCATGGATGGATTGAGGCTAAAGATGCAATCGAAGCATATCTTAGAGGCGATTTATCAAAATTTGAAGGCCCGAAAAAGGCGCATTTAAATTGAGGTGATATATGGTCGAGTACACACTTTCAAAACCAATACTGGCAAAAGAACAGAAAATAACAACTCTGAATATGGATTTTGAGGAGCTGTCTCTTTCTGATATAAAGAATGCTCGAAAAGTTCGTGCTTTTTTATGCGATGACACGAAAGATGTGAGCGCGGGTGATCTTTCGCCTCGATGCGATAGCAATTTGAGAATCGGTCTTGCATGGATCGCGGCCATAAAAAATGACAGCCGGTTGACGCTGAACGACGTTTTACAGCTGTCAGCAAGAGATGCTCTGCATCTTTCTGAAAAAGCATTAGATTACCTTTTTTGATGGACACGGGCGCTTTTGAGCAATCAATTGTGCAGATGAGTATGTTTTTTCATTGCTCTCTCATTGAGCTTTACAGGGCGCCCGTGTGTGAAATAATAGCGTTGATAGAAATTATCAATAAATCGCGATAGGAGGTCGGCATGGCTTACAAATACGGCACAAAAGCCGTTGTGAAAGACAGTATAGGGCAACTACCTGTTTCTGTCATTGACTGTGTTGTTTACTTTGGGTGCGCTTATGGAAGCTCGGCGCATGTCGGCGAGGCTGTGAAATGCGTATCTTACAGAGATTATATCAATACATACCATGGCGGGAACGAGCCTGGTTCAAGACTTGCACTCGATGACGCGGCAAAAATTGCGTTTGACAAAGTAGGAATTGATCACGCATGGTTTGTGAATGTGGCGGCGAGTGTAACAGACGAGTCTTCTGTTGACAACGACGATATAGCGTCAATTCTTGATGATTCGCTTGCTTCTATCTGCTTGAACACAAGCGAGCGTCCGAATATTCTATGTGTTCCGGCTATACAAGCTCATGCAGGAACGCTTTCGGATCTTGTTACTGCACTTGCATCGATATGCGACGGAAAAATAAACGACTCATACAGCGCGATCGCGGTTCTCGATGTCGCTGAAAGCGCGGATCAGGTGAGCGCGTCCGGTAAAGCTGTTCCGGATCAAATTTCGAAAGATACGACGGATGGACATATTATTTCATGTTGGGGCCGTGTGATAAGCGAACGCAACGCTAACGGAACCGTGAAATCAGCTGATTATCTGTCTAGCGTGATTTCTGCAATGTATGCGGCGCAGGATGCAAAAAACACATCCAATGTGCCTTATCGGTCGATTGGCAATTTAAACATATCCTGGGCGAAGGGATTGTGCATTTATGCGATGTCAGGTGGTGGCTCACCTGCTTATTTTGAATGCACAGCAAGGCAGTCAAACATGACTGATATTTGTGCCAAAGGTGTTACAACGATCTGCAATCACGGAAATCAGAATATAACCACATGGGGCGATCACACGTCGGCATTCAGCGACGGAGGCACCTTCGATGCGCTTTATCAATTTGACAGCGGCGTTAGAATGATGATCTATCTTTTCAACGGGTTTATCGACAGATGGCGCGGCGTTATAGATGATCCAATGGATCTTGATCTTCGAAACAGCATTGTGACAAAAGAGCAGGAAAATTTAGACCGGCTCGTTTTAATCAAGGCGCTTATCGGAAATCCAAAATGTGAGTTCAGGCCTGAAAACAATACAGAAATCGGATTAGGCTACTTCTATTTCAGCTCTGTTTATACGACTGTTATTCCTGCCAAATATATTGAGATGGATCTTTCATACACGACAGAAGGGCTCAAAGCCTATACGGAGGCGGCATAATGTCAAAATCCATTACAAAATTTGTTGAAATCAAGGGCTGTGCTGTATGGGCTTGTGATGAGAATTGGGTTCCTGTTTCTCAAAATCCACAGGTCGATAATATCGCTATTTCTGCACCTGATATTGAGTTTGCAACAACTGATATAAACCTGATGGGAACACTTTCAATTCCTGACTTTACCAGAATTGACAATTTTCAAATCGGTGTGACTGTGCCTCCTGACAACGAGGAAGCGATGTTGCTGTTTCAGCCAGGCTTGAAACACTGGTTGATTTCTTATGCTGTTTCCAATTTTAACTCTCAAAGCGGTTTGGAAGAACTGTCAGCATATCGCATATATGCAGCCGGGTATATTACGAAGATCCCGACTTCGGAGATCAATAAGGGCGCTGAAGGCACGACAGAACTGCCAATGAATTTGGCAGTTTACAAAAAAGTAAAAGTTGGCAGCAACACTTCAATTTTTGACATAAACAGATTCACGGGAAAAGTTGAAATCAACGGCGTAAACTATTCACAGCCGATTGACGAGCTCTATTGAGGACTGTTCATGGCTGAAATAGAAATTTACGAAGATATAACGCAGGGACTCGCAAAGGATATAAGACACAAACTGTCTAAAATTCCTGACGGAGAACCAATAGAATTGCATATTGCGAGCTATGGTGGAGAGCTTTTTTCAGCGATTACTATTATAGAAAATCTGAAGAAAAAGAATTCACGGCTTGTTGCATACATCGATGGGTTTGCTTGCAGTGCAGCTTCTATTATCGCAATTTCGTGCGATTATGTTAAAATGTCTGTGTTAGGTACGCTTATGATTCATTCGGCACATGACGGGATGGGGAACACGGACGATCCTGGCGTCGAGTGGTGCAATAGCAGGCAGTTGATGATCATTAAGGCTAAAAATCCTGAACTCGGAGAGGAGCTGTTTGTTGGAGACAATTTTTTAGGGGCAGACGAGGCGCTGAAATTAGGTCTTGTCAATGAAATTATAAATTTTGATTCTGGACTTGAGGCGGTGTGTAAAAGATACGCAGCCTCTATCAAAAAACGCCAAAATCCACAGGAGGATAGTGTTATGGCAAAGAATGTTATTAAGGCGGCTGAAGAAATGCCGGTTGAAGAGGTTGTCGAGCAGGTGAAGGAAAAAGAAGAGGAAAAGGTCGAGGAAAAGCCAGAAGAAAAACGCGATCTCTATGATGTCGTTGAAGAATTGACAAACCGCCTTCGCGAAATTGAAGAAAGACTTTCTCGGCTTGAAAAGCCTGAAGAAGTTGTTGTTGAGGCAGCATGCGGTGAGGATGATGAGCGCAAGCAGGCTAGAATCGATGCAATGCTGAAGAATTTGGCAAGGCCGCAGGCTTCTTTACCGATTGCAAAAAAAGAGAATGTTCAGGCTGTTCACAAGGTTGACACGAAGAAATTCGCAACCTTTTTAAATGGCTGATAGGAGGTTTTTATGTCTCAGATCGTAAATGTAAATTCCACTGTTGCACAGTCTGAAGGGTTTTCAGTTGAAGTTGAAGATAGCGTCCTTCTATCAACTCGATATTTTAGGCCCGGAGATGAAAACAATTTCATGGGGAAAGAGGTACTTTTTGATTACGATTCCGCAGATCTCAAAAAAGGCGCATTTCTCACAACCACTTACAAAAATGGCAATACTACCCCATGGCGTTCAAACGCTGTGATGCCGCCTCGTGTTGCGAATGAAGATGAGATTGATCCCAAAAACCTTGATCGTGTTCTTTTTGAGCGTATCTGTCGGGCAATGGGTGCAGATCTGAATCGCTCGCAGGCATACCAGAACCTTCTTGATCTTAAAGCAGTTCGTCTTGCAATGAGAACAGATCGTGCGATTGAGCTTCTTGGATCGCTCGTTCTCGCTGAAGGAAAAATTGAATTTGATCAGCCACAAAGCGATGATGTCGGCGCGGATGTGGATCATATTCAGGTAAAATTCTATGATCCTTCAAAAGGGTGCAACAACCACTTTGTTCCTGCTATCGCATGGGGCCAGAATGGCGCAATGCCTTATGATGACGTTTGTACAATGCTTGACAAAATTATTCAGCACGGTCACAAAGTCACAGATGTTCTCATGGGTGTGAACGCTTGGAAGATACTTAAAAAGGATCCGTCTTTTAAAGACAACGTTATTGCGATTCATTCGGAAGGAAGCGTGTTGTCATTCGGTGAAATTGACAGTGCAAATTACTGTGGGATGGCAGTGTTTAATGGAACACAGTTAAACCTTATTGTTTACAGCGGCGCGTATCAGGCAGAGGATGGAACGCTTAAACAATATATCGATCCGAATGCGGTGATTCTTATCCATGAAGGAATGGGACGATGCTTGCAGGGTGGATGCACGTTATTAAATCCTGAATATCGTGGTTATTCAATTGAAGGATCGTTTATGGATTTAACTGGTAGACACTGCCAGAGCATCTATAAGGATTTCAACAAGCAAAAAATATACATTCGAGAAGAATCGCGACCATTACCTGCCCCAATTTGGAGCTTGAATGAAATTTATTGGATTTACTGTGATACGTCTCTTGGTATTACAGACGGTGCATTCGGCGTTGTCTATCATGGTTTGAGTTTCACCGTTGTTGACACATCGGGCGATCCTGTTACACCTACCACAGATCCGGCTTGTGCGGCCACAGTAGTTATGGGGGGGTCGGATGCTACAATTACAGCGGCAGCAACTGATACGAAGACGTATAAATATTATCCTTCTATCAACGGCGAGCCCGGTGCAGAACTTACACTCACAGGAACGACATTGAAGGCTATTCCGATGGACGTTGACAGAGATTCTGACAACAAAGCCATTATTATTGTTGTTGAACAATAATAATGTGAGCTGTTCAGATTTTCCGAACAGCTCAAAATAACTACGACGTGAGGCAACTATTTCCAAAATGGAAATAGTTCAAATCGAGGAGCGTTATGGCTGGAAATTCCTACACAATAGATCTTGATCTCACTCAGAGCACACAAACTAAACAGGCCCTTGCGCAAATGAATGCTGCGTTTGAAAGGGCTGCAGGAAACATCGACGAGATGGGGCGTGCGTATGTGGATCTTTCTTCGCAAGTCGAGGATGTCGCTGGATTGGAAAAGGCTTATGCGTCCAATGTTGCTGCGTCGTTGATGATGAAAGATCGTGAAATCAAAAAGCTGATTGAGGAACAGGCGCTTATAGCTGACATAAACAGCGATGAATGGAAGGCCAAAAACGCACAGATTAAGTCAGCTGAAGCGGCAAAAGAGCGCCTTAAAAGCGAAGCGGCGCATTATAAGGCGCTCGCCAAAGAAGCTGCGTTGAAGCGTAAATTCAAGGCATTTTTCGATCCGTCTGAAGCCGGAAAGTCTATAAAGGCGCAAATCGAAGGCGTGAAAAAACTGGCGCAGTCTCTTAAAACAGTGGAAGGCCGGATGGCTGCTATTGAAAAATTGAGCTCGAAGATTAAGGCAATATCCGGGAATGCTTCGAAAGTTGGCGCTATTGGCGGGAAGATAGGTGCAGGTATTCTTGGAGCCGGTGCGGCTATCGGAGGCGCGGCAATTGCAAGCGCAGGCAACGTTGCACAAAAAGAGAATGCCTTGAAGGCGCTAAAGGGTGCCGGTGAAGAGGATGCTGATAAAGTTTACATCGCAACTGGTGCGGATTACACAACGATTGTAAATGCAATCAACAAGCTGAGTGCAAAATTCAAGGGTGACGACTTGATCGCGGCTGCGATTCAGGAGGTGAAAACGCCTGGCATTGCGTCCATGTTAATGGCTGGTAAAGCGTTAGATACAAGCAACATTCAGAGCGTCGTTGATCAGATCAAAAAGAGCGCAGGGAATGCGGATCTTTCAGCGGCCATAGCGGCGAGTACGAAAGCTCGCAGTGTCACAACAGGCGCAGTGTCACAGACTGAGTATTTAAGCGCGTTTGCGGCATTACAGAATGCAGGAATTGAGGAAGAAAAGATCAACCAGATCATTTCGAGCGTTGCCAAAAAAGGCGGTGATTTTGTCGAAGAATTCAACAAAACCGACTTGTCTAAATACGTTCGAGGGCAGCAAAAATCGCAGGTTGAAGGTATAAAAATAGACAGGATCGACGTTTCGAAAAAGACTGAAAAAAGCCCGGCTGAAAGACTTCAGGAAAGCATTAACAGAGTTTCGATTTTGAAAGATAAAATGCTGATGAAATTCATGCCGAAAGTGGCTGATGTTGTCGAAAAGGTGCTTGACAGCCCTTCGTTTGAGAAAATGCTTGAAAGCGTAGGAAGAATATCAGAGCAAATATTGCCTGTATTGGGGCACGCACTCGATTTGATAATCCCTGTCGTAGAGAAACTTTTGCCCCCAATATTGAAGCTGTTAGAGCCTGTTTTGGCAATACTTGCACCGATGCTTGAAAAGATCACACCTGTTTTAGTCTGGATTCTCGAAGGCTTGCAGCCTGTGATTGAGACAGTCGCAGATGTCGTTGAATGGCTGTTCAGCGGAAAGGCGTTTGAATCAATTTCGAATGCTTTTTCTGATGTCTGGGAAAAGACAATAAAGCCTGGAATAAATTCAATCATTCAAATTATCACATCACCAATTATAGCGGCTGTGAATGCTGTGATTGATGGATTGAACGCGTTGCCTGGTGTTGATGGGCTTGAAAAGATAGCAGCGCCACAGCTCGCCAATGGCGGGATCGCTCAATTCCCTTCTATTTGTGGCGAGAGAGGCCCGGAGTTGGTTTTGCCATTAAACAATCCTGCGCGTTCGCAGTCTCTCATAAACAACTATAATACAACGCAGAATTTCACGCTTGTTGGGGCGCAGACGCCTCTTTCATTGGCACAATCGATTGACAACGAACGGTTTATTCGACATGCGGTTAGGTGGTGATTATGAGCCTAAAAGAAAATATCGAAAAGGATATTTACAGGGTTTTTATGAACACAAGTGAGTATGCGGACGATCTCACAATCCAGATTGGAACGGAAAAATTCTATGTAAAGGGATCGTTGCAGAAAAACACTGTCGAAAATAACAGTGGTAACGGCTCGCCATTACAGGCGGTTGCCTGGGTTCTTTACATTCCTTATCCGATTACCGGACATGACACAAAAACGCTTTTTAGTGATGGAACTCGAATCACTGTGAACGGTGATCCCTATACAGTTACGAGTGTTTCGGATGAGATGGGGGTTGCGGAGGTACAGCTGAAGGCAGGGAGAGGAAGGTGAGAAATATTCACGTTTCAATAGTAGATTACATCGAGCACATAAAGGCTTATTTGGATGGGTATTTCAAAGGATCTTATGGCGTTTCGTATCATTCCAACGTAGATCCTAAGAGCGGCGAAAATACATCCGTTCCTGAAGTCTACGCGGGTTTGATGCCTTCTACAGCCCTAAACGAAGACTATCCTGCCAGATGTCCCTGCATCGTGATTACATGGGATTCGATGACGGGCGAAGGCGTTTATAATATCACGTTGCATTTGTGTGTTGGCTATGCATCGATTTCGGATGCGGAAAAAGTTCGGCCTGTAAAAGAAAGGCCCGGTTTTTTCGAATATGTCGAAGGCGAGGCTTACGACACAAATGCAGACTCAGCGCTTTGGAAAGCATCTTCGATTTTCAGCGAGAGCGTGTTCAAGGCAATTTTGAATGATACTGAATTGAGTGTTCAGAATGCTTTCATTGAGCCGGTTGATGCATCATTGCCCGATTATCCTTATGCGATTTCGCAGATTCATTTCGAAATCATTCCAAACAGGCAGAAAGTCGGCGTTCAGATGTCCGTTGATGAGCTTTATTGAGGCTTTATGAAAACTGTAAAAGAACAATGCTGGGACGATATTTCTCTTGAAATTGTCGGGGATGAATTTGGGCTCGATGCTGTTATTGCGGCGCAGCCGGTGAAAGACTTCGACAGCCCGGTTTACTCTTTTATCGTTTCTGAAAATTCAGAAATTGTTACAAAGCAGGTTGAAGTGATAGAGCCAATGTTTTTGGCGCCATGGGAAGTGATATGAAATACATTTCTATCATAAACGACACGATCCGCATTCCGCTTGCTGTTTTAACGTCTTTTAGCTACTCAAAAAGAGGAAACATAGTTGAAACGTCGAGAAATACGCACATTTCGCGTGGGTTCGGATGCCAGGAGCTTTCAATTTCGTTCTCTCTTACACCTTCGGTTCTTGTAATTTTTAACGAGGTTGGAAACACGTTCGCTTCGTTCGGTGAAATGGCTTATAATTTTATGAGTCTTGAACCTGACATTGAAACGGAGCCTTCTCACATATATCTGGCTGGAAATGTCATTTGCCCGGAACTTCTATTTTCTCTCACATCGATAACGGCAACTCCGCAAAGCGATCTATATGGAGTTTTGCAGCGAGTTGATGTTCAAATGGTTTTATCCGGTTCGAAGTGCTCGAAGGAAAGCGCGAAACAGATGCCTGTTAGCTATGACGAAAATGCAGTGTTGCCTCGTATTTCTGTCACGTGCAAGGGCAAAACCGCTGTTTGCCAGGATTCGATTTCTATCAGTGAACTTGTCATTACACCGACGACTCTAAATATCAGTCTGCTATTATCGACAAGTCATACGGAAAAGAGCTCAAATGCCTGGGTTTACACGGTCGCAACTGACAAAACGGCACATGTCGATGTCGATGGATACGGGCGTTATTATATCCAGAACGCGCAAACGGACGGAGACAGCGTGTCTTATGAGTGCTCGATTTTCAGCCGGAATGCGGATGCCGTTATAACAAAAACATTGCTTGACTCCACACTTCAAAGCGTTCTGAATGCACTGGATTTGAGCGTTTCGATAAAATCTGCGTCGATTTCAAATGTAAACGTGGACAATTACACGATTCATGCTGATTCAGTTCAGACGCTCAAAGAATTGGCGGCGAACGTTGGTTTTTTGGTCGCATTTCGTGAAAACACCGCATTTCTTTTTGAACTGCCGGAAAAATTGAGCAGCGCGGATGAGCTGAACTATTATATCGACGACGACACAGTTTCGGCACCGACGACAAAAGCCATTTTCCGAGATGGACTGCACGAATTTACAGCAGGAAATGGCACAGGATTCTGCACTGTCATAAACTCGCCTGTTTGCACGAAGACGGATCGCGCATCGAAACTGCTAGATGTGCAGCGTTTCATGGAACGAGGTATTACTATAGAAATTCCGCTAAACACGCATATAAAGCATTATTCAGGCGTTCGGCTGAATTACAATGGAAATCAGATTGACTGTCTTGTGACTGATTTCAGCGCTGATTTGATTGCAAACACAATGATTTTACGTCTCAATTACTTGGAGAGGTGAAATGATAGGATGGTTTAGAGTTATTGACGTGAGAGATTCGCAAACGTATGTTGAATGCGCATCGAATGCGGTTGAAGGCGTGAAAGGCAGAATGTTTTTGCCTCCGTTGTATCGTAATTCTGTGTCAAATCTAAGCGTAGACGACGAGGTTTTCTGCGTACTCGATGATGCAAGCGGTTTTGGAGCGATTCTGTATAAAAAAGACGATGGAATTGTAGAAAATAATACATTCAATCTGGATAATAATTTGAATGTATCCGGGGATGCTGATATAAAAGGAATGCTGACGGTTGACGGCGAAATAATCGGATCAAATTCAAACGCAACAATCGTTTTAACTGGAGTTCATACATCGGCAATCGTTGCGGCAGGCGCAAACGCGCAACCGGTTACACTAAATGGCGTTTATGTTTCAATGGATGAGGTTTAGAAATGAAACCTGATATAATAAAAACATACATTGAACTGGATGGCGGCTCGATTGTTTACATTCCTGCCAGTGCTTCTTTCACAACGTCCATTGCATGGGAGACATCGGAAAGAAAAAGCTGCGACAGCTCAGGAACATCTCAAAGTATTACTTTTCTGAAAAAATCAGGACGTCGAGGAAGAAGTTTTCAGATACAATTTTCACTTTCGCAAAGTGAAGAAGAACAGCCTATTTATGACATATTGAGTGCTTATGAGAGTGTTGTTGGAAAGACTGGAAACATTTACTATTCAGGCATTCAGTACGGGCGCATAATTGTCACAGATGGAGCTTTTACGCTTTCAAATGACGGAATAAGGGGAATTGACAGACTATCGATTTCTTTTAACTGCCTTGAAACAAAAGTTTTTACACCGCGCAACAATGCGCCAAACGTCCGTTTTGTATGAGGTCTAAAATGTTTGAAAACAAGGCGCAGGCGGTTGGAATTTGCACGCAGACAACACAGGGAACTCATGTGCTTTATCGTGGGTTCGGATGCAATCGAGTCGATGATGCAATGCCTCCGATGAAAAGATATATCGTGGAGCAACTTTCGTCGTTCTATCCTGACATAAAACTTTCCCAAATAAGCGTTTATGTAAACGAGCGTGGAGAATACCGGTTTAAAGTCGATATTGGAGAGTGAATATGGCTGTTATAAATACAACAACAAAAGACATTTTGCAGACATATCAAAACGCCTATCTTGAACAGATCGGGCGAAAGATGGTGATAGGCAGTGAAGAATATACGCTTGCTTCGATCTTTTCATACGTACAAGCCGTTTATGCGGAAATGCTTAATCACTCAAACTCAAATCGTTTTCTGGACACGGCGAGTGGTGAATTTTTAGACGCAATCGCAAAACAATACAACCTCGACAGAACGCCTATCACGTTCGGCAATCCTTTCTTCGACGGCTACTTTGATTTTAACGACCCCGATGGGCGAACGTATGAGGCCGGACAGTTCCCTATACAGGTGGCGGGCTATACTTATACAAACTCTGCCGCTTTTACTATGCACACCGGCTCACAGCCGCTCAAATGGGTATGCACTGTAAACCACAGCGATGGGCTAACGTATGATGAGCTTTACAACGCCGTTGTGGGTGAAGGTAAACCGTTTAGCCTCGCAGGTGTTTTGAGTAATGGACTTCAAAACATAGCCGCTCCCATGACGGATGATTCCGTTTTCAGAGCGTATGTAGAATCAAACAAAAGAATATACACCTCGGGAATAGCTGAATCTTTTGAATCTGCGGCCATGCTCACTTCAAAAAGAATTGTCGATGCTCATTGTGTTCGTCAAAGTGAATCAGACTTTGAGGTGGGTAAAGTAAAACTTCATATCAAACCAGAATCGTCTTTATTGGGGCGGAATATAGTAAATGATTTCGACCTGCCCGCCGTGATAGACTCTATAAACAGCCTTAAACTTTTGGTAGTGGGGCAAACACTCGAAGTAGGCCTCCTAGAGATGGAATATTATAATATCAGTGACTTGCAGGCTTATATAGACCCTGCCTATTCCGACAGCGGCCAACGGCTCGTTGACCTTAAATGCTCAGCGATCCGGGTGTGGATAAATAATCATTTAAGAATCACCGATCCCCTTTATCCTGGACAGGCCATTGAGATGCTGAAAACGCCCCTGAGCCAATATAGCACCGACCCGCGTGATTTTAACCTGACCGCCGCCCAATTTGCGGAAATCGGGGATTTTTGCGTAATCGATGCGAAAGCAGGGAGCCTTACACGAAAGACAGCGGGCGCGGGCAAATATGTTTATCTCAACCGCCTTGAATGCACCGCCGTTTTAATGTAATCAGGGGGGGGGCTTTATGCGATATAATGAACTCAATTTAATACCTCTACTGCCCGATGGACAGCCTGTAAATGAGGAATCACACGTCGAAAGCAGGGGCTATATAAACGCCTTCTTTTTACGTGCTTTTGAGTGGTGGTATGGAAAATTCTCACACTACGCTCTATCTTTTGCCGCCCCTTACAACCTAGAGGCTTGCATGGCCTGTAATCAGGCGGAACTGCAAAAATTCATAGAAGAAGCGGGGGTGCGCTTTTATAACACTAATGCCACCGCCACAAACGCGGCGTTTGCAAACGCCCTTTTTACTATTCCGTGGGGAACTCCCCCGATGGTGGAGGCGTTCGCAAAGTATATCTTAAACTCACCTAATACAACGGGCTCGGTGGATTATAACGGCCTCCCACCTCATCATTACACCCTTCTACTAGACGGGGAGTTGGACGCGGCGGAACTAACACCCGAAATCCTAACAAGAATCTCGGATGCCGCAAATGACCTCGCCCCCGTGACTGAAAAGCTCGATGGCGTGGTTTTAACCGAGGCCGCTCCAATAGCCGGAAACATAACGGATATAGCCGCCCGCGCTTTACGTATTTGCGAGGTTGAACTGGAGATTCCCGTTATAGCCCCACAACTGTTCTTCACGATAAACAAGACAACCGGCGCGGAAACCGTTGGAAATGGAATCTTTGAGCCAGTCTTAACACCGAAAGGGGGTGAGGTTTTCGAGAGCAACAAAACGCCGCGCCTTATATCATACCAAACAGACGAGCTATCAGTCCCGAAAGGGGGCGAGGTTTTCGATGGCGAAAAAACGCCCGCATTGCAGAATCTTGGAAACAACCTTTTCTTCACAATCACTAAAACGCCAGACGCGTAAAGGAGTTATATCATGGCTTTTATATCGTCAAAATTCACTATGCCCAACTTTGCTGGCTCAGGTGTTGCAAACGCTCAGGCGTGGGCGGATTTGTACTTAACAAACATTGCAACCGCTTTTACAGCGGCAAACGCGGCGTGGAGCGTTTATAGCGCAATCGAAACAATCGGGACAAATACTAATACGAACTATGGGTGCAGAACGATTCAGCTAAAGTCCAGCATTTCTAACAAATTTGTTAGGATATGGTGCTTTAGTAATGGTCCATACGGATATGTGAACGATACACCGGGAACGAGCGGCGGCTACTCCAATATAAACTGCTATGCGGGAAACGTAATGCGGGTCGGCAGTAATTCTATAATTTTCGTGGATCAAAACGGATATGGTGAGGTCTACTTTGCCGTGTCTGATAACTCCATTGACGCCGACTTTGCAAAGGATTTGGGGCTGTCGGTTCCGATGTTTGGGCTCTACAATAACTCTCGTAGTATGGGCTACACGACATGGGGTTATACATCCGGAGGCGTGTGGTATAACGGGGGAACCCTTTCAATCGTTTCGGATGGTAAATACTTTGGGGTAATGCGAGTACTGAATGGAGAGACAAATCTCATTGCCTGTTTTTACGCTCCCGATATGCTGATATGTGCAAACGGCTCAGATACGGATACAGAAGGCGTGGTGACGTGCGAGAATTATAATGATAACCTCTACTTTGGAACAAATGACGCCTACAACGCGGAAGGTTACATAAAAGTGCTTTTCAATGCCGCTGACGGGACACATGATTTTCGGGGGTGGACTGAGGGCATATATAATGGGAAAGATGGATGCCAGGCAAGCGCGGATTCGTCTGATATGCCCTGCACAGCACTCAAAGTCTTTTTGAATATCCAGAACTATTCGGGATCTACACTTGATGGCGTACTAGACGGGATCAGCTTAAAAGGTTGGGTGAATCCTGACTATATGCGATCCGCAAATAACACCGTTTTACCCGCCGCGTCTAAAAACATGACTTATGGTAATGGCGCGTGGTTATGTACGGATGCGGGGACTCTTATTTGTTGGGATTCTACAAATTCTTCACCGTTTGAAGCGGCGACGTAATAGGGAGGTGGAGTATGGCTCTAAACGTCAAATCATTCACAATAAACGGACTTTCCCTTTTAAGCGGTGCGAGTGCAACGAAAACCATTGATATAGACTCCATTTATTGCATTGAAAGTGAAGTGTCACAAAGCGATATATTGAATCAACCGAAATCATATTTTGCCGCCCTACAAAGCTCGAAACTTCGTGCCCGTGTCACAAGTGCAGGTGAAGATCCAAATAACCCCGGACGCTCACGAATCTGTATCTCAATCGGGCTTACAAACGCGGCAAGTGCGGATGTCACCCTTAAAACAGTTGTGGTTTGCGCTCATACCGTCGATGCAGGCGTTGCGGGTGCAGAGGGAACTTTTTTCGGTATATCGGACAGTGTAGGCCTCGTTGTGCCTTACTCTACTTCAATCCCTGTACAGCAACAGATCGCTTTTTCATTCGCTTTTACAGAGGAGAGTGAACTCACAGTAGATGGTGATGAAACGAGTTACCTTTTAGAAAGCGAGGTCGGGCGTTTTGTGACAACACATAAAGCAGGCGAACCAGATGCCGGTGAAACGCAAGATATACGCGGGCGGAAAAACTTCGTAACTTCGATCGGCGTTTCGGAAATTTACGATATATCCGATGAACACACTGGAATCGTTGTGGATGGCGATATTTTGCCCGTGGATGACTCACAAAACATTGGATCGGATGAATCAATGTGGGGGACCGTCCATTGCAATAATGTTAAAACAGACAGCCTAGAGGAACTAAGTTCAGGCGGGATTTACCTTCACAGTGACATTATCCCCGGAATTGCAGATGGTGTTGTCAATGTGGTAAATCTGGGCTCAAACACTCACAAACTAAACTCGATGTGGACAAAGGATCTATATGCTGACACGGTGAATATTCACTACATACGAAGTAGCGTTGGGACGGCGATTCGACAATATGATTCGATCGAACCCGTGACTACGGACGTTTCACTTGGTTCATACTCTAAGCCTTACGGTAATGTGTGGGCTCAAAACCTACACGGGGCTATTACTATACCCACCCCCACCGTTAGTGGTAATCCGGGGACAACAAACGCTAATATCCCCGTGGGAGCTATTGTGAATATTTGCCTCGCCAATAGAGATAATACAGACCTTGCCACGAACGCCGTTGTGCATTGTGGTGAAACTGTTTCCACGTCGGGGGGGACTCTAGCAGATTCCAACACTTACACCTGCATTTATGTGGCTCTAAACCGGCAGCTCTTGGGTGGTGGGAGCGATATAACTTTTGATACCGTTTCAACACCGCTTGCAGAGGGAATGACATTCCGCGTTTTAACGGGTTGCGTAAATAACGAAGCACGTAAAGACCTTGTGTGTCTAGCTATACGTACAGCCTAAAGGGGGATTATCATGCCACGTAAAAAGAAAACCGTTGAAACTATCGAAACAACTGTTTCCAAAATGGAAACAGTTTCGGAACAGCCGAAACAGCCGAAAAATAAACCTGCTAAGCCCATAAAGATCACACTACCTCGGAGGATGTTATGAGTGACAGACAGACACCGAACTCGCTTTATGAAAAATATTATTTTGAAAGGATTGAACTTTATGAGCTTCTATGGAAAATCGACGATGGTATAGCAGCTCTTATCAGCGGAAATGTCGCATCATATAGCATAGGCAACAGATCTCTCACATATCAAAATTTGGCTGAAATGCGGCAAATGAAAAAAGATATTGAAGCACAGATTGCAGATTTGGAAGCAAAACTTTCAGGCAGATCTGCGCGAAATGTAACGACGAACGCATTTCTTGATCCGTCAATCTGCATACCTCGGAGGCCTTGAAAATGTCTGGTTACACTGAAACTATTTTTTCTCAGTCGATGGCAGGCTTTTTCCATGAAAGCAAAAGCGCAATACTTGATAACATTCTTCGACAGGACCTTGTTTCGAAAAGCCGCGTTCTATTGACAAAAGTTCCTCTTGCGAAAGCGATCATTGATGTATTGACGCGCGGTGTTGTCGGATCCGGTCTGCATCCTGACTGCGAATCGGCGAGGCTTTTTGATATTGTGAGTAAATCGCACAAGCTCGATTCACAAAACGCGCTTGATTTCTTCCAGATGCAGCAACAGATATGGCAGACGACATTGTCATGCGGCGAATGTTTTATGATTCGGCAAAAAAGCGATGGCGGTTTTTCATCCTGGTTCATCGTGGAGCCGGATCACGTGAAAAATCCTCCTTCATACACAGCCGAGGTCGTTCGGGGTGGCTACGGCATTCTCACATATCACGGACATTTGCTGATTGACGGGATCGAATATAAAACCGACGGAACGCCTTATGCCATTCATTACTGCATAAATCCCTATTTTGGAAATCAGTTTGATAAGAAAAATTGGCGCAGAATCTTTTTCAGGGACACCGAAGGCGTCCAGAATGTGATCCATGTGAGACTTCTTGACAGGCCGGAATATCCTAGAGGATTGCCAGTACTTTCACCTCTCATTGAAACGCTATATGGGCTTTATGCTTTTCAGGCGGCGCAGATACAGATGGGGATCGTGCAGTCTTGCCAGGCTTTTGTAGTCAAAACCGAAGAAGCGGAAAAGAGCCTAAATCCGCTGTCCAGTCTGACACGGCAGGATTTGCACGCGCCTCTCATACCGAAAGAGCCTGAAAGCCATAAAGAAGCAGAAAAACGAGAATTTTCTATAATTCCTCCTGCGAATAGAAATTTTGATGGAACTGTTTCGAATGCTAATTTTGTTGCACCTGGACAATCGTATCATTTGGGCATAAATGAAAGCATTGAACACCTTTCGACAACGGGGCCCTCAAACAGTCTGACAGAATACTATGATCTTGTTTTAGCGCAGTGTGCATCCGCTTTGGGGATTCCGAAGGCTATTTTGAGCAACATTTTCGACACGTCTTTTAGCAGCTGCAAAGCATCCATTGCACAATGGAATTTTACGATTTCTCGCTATCGAAAAATGTTCATATCTCAATGTCTCATGCCTGTTTACGACGTTTTTTTGCGAGAATGTTATTTGGATATGGATTCTATAGAACGCACCGAAATCGAGTTGGAAATGAACTGGAAGTGCCAGGATCCTCCGCTTTTTGCAGACGAAAGCAAGGCGTTGAAATTTTATGCAGATGCGATCGAGCTTGGACTTATTACACGTGACGAGGCTGCACAGGTTCTTTTCGGGCATGCTGCAGAGGGTGTGGTTGAGCAAAATGCAGAACAGGGAATTTAGGCGTGAAATTCTTACAATTTCGTTGATATTGCTTGCTTTTGTTGTCGGATGCGTATCATTTCGAGGGCGGGTGAAAAACATCGATGATGACGGACTGTCGGACTGCGATTCTGCATGGTGCAGGGAAAATCCGAACGATTGCATGTCATGCCTATGAGCTGATTTCGTTGCAACACAACGGTTTTTTGAATGCAGAAAAATTTTTCTGCATTTTTTATTTTTTTTGCTTGACTGCTTATGTGCATAAGCGTATAAGGGGCGCATGAAACGAACGGAACGGTTCCGCTCGAAACCAAAATGGAGAAAAAAATGAACGTCAAACTGGCTCTTGAAATCATTAGTAACGTCAACGATAAATGTGATCCTTCAAATGACATGATCGGAAAAATTTTCCGCTGCAAAATGATTCTTGAGGATCTTCTTTCAAAAAAAGAAGCGCTGTCACTCGATGCGGGTGAAGTGAGTGAGTACAAAGACCTTCTTTTAACGCTTGAAAAAGCGGATAAGGCTGTCAACAGTCTGCCGGATGCTGAGGGTGCCTTTTATGATGCGATGATCGCGATTAGAAAATGTCAACTGTCTGAATGCGATGCGCAGCTTGAATGCGATGATGTGTTTAAGGCTCTTTACGATGCGAGAATTTCTGGCGAAGCGAAGTTCTTGTCTAGCGCAGACTAAAATACAGGCGGCGAAAGCCGCCAATTCAAAAAAAAGGAAAGAAAAATGAAAGTTGTGAAAAGTGTGAATCTTTTAACAAACTGCGAGCACTACACGAAATGCCATGATTATGTTGACGCCTGCGAAAAAATGCGCAGGATGCTAGCAGAAATGGCTGAGGCGTGGGTTGAAGGCGAGGATTACACGGTTGAGATCGTTGATGTCGATGATGATTTTGACTTCGAAGATCAGCCGGATTGGAACTGACTTGGGAGAGGGGACATGGTAACACAGTTTAGAGGAATTGGAGAGCTTCGTTCCGGAAAAGCAGATTTTGAGCGGAAAAAAAAGCTGAGCATCGTGCTCAAATCTTCGCTTTATGACGGGCTTAAAAGCATTGCGGATCGCAATGGCACATCCGTTGCGGAGGTGATTCGATGCACATGCCAGGCGCTCGTAGACAGCGAAAAAAAATGACTTGGTAAAGCGGCGAAAGGTGCAACAACGAGGTATTAGTTTTCGATTTTTTTTGTGCATTCTGGGAGGTGTTATGATGAAAAAAACACATCATTTTCGTGACGTCACGAAAATGAATACGTTTGAGTACCGTGTGTGATGCAGTTGACGAGTAAACCTCGTGTAGTGCTCTCAGCCTGCCGACTGTGAGCCGACTGTGAGCCGACTGGAAGCCGACTGGAAGCCGACTGGGAGCCGACTTGGAGCCGACTGTGAGCCGACTGGAAGCCGACTGGAAGCCGACTGGGAGCCGACTTGGAGCCGACTGGGAGCAGACTGGAAGCCGACTGGGAGCCGACTGGGAGCCGACTGGGAGCCGACTGGGAGCCGACTGGGAGCCGACTGGGAGCCGACTGGAAGCCGACTGGAAGCCGACTGGAAGCCGACTGGAAGCCGACTGGGAGCCGACTGTGAGCCGACTGGGAGCCGACTGGGAGCCGACTGGGAGCCGACTATTTTTTTTCTCTTATAAATCAATTAGTTTTGTAAAATAAAATAAAAGAAAAATAAAAGAAAAATAAAAGAAAAGAATAGCAGAATGGCGGCGAAAACGACTTCAAAAAAATAAAAAATATTTGACATGATGATCCCTTATGTGTATAAGGGGCCGTGTTGGGTTACTGAAACGCCCATTTGAGCCGTCTTAAAAGAGTTTAAGCCGGGTAACAAACAGCCATAATAAGAGTCGGAAAGACTAAAGCTGTTTGGGGCTTCCTTTTGGGCCTGTTTCAGTTGCCCGGCTGATAGTTTTAACCGTCCACAAACGCTCTGAAACGTGTTTGTGAACAAGACACAAAAGGAAAAAGACGATGACAACATTTGAACAGTTCAAAACAATTTGCAGGCTCGCTGAAGAGATCACAGGGATCAATTTTTGCTGGTCTGACAAAGCCGTCTGCATGACACGCCAGGATATGCTTGTTTGCTGCGACTGTTTTTTCTCTGGATGCGCTTCGGAAGACGATCATTTTTATGCCATTCTGCATGATGGTCGTTATGCTGATAAGGAGTTCGAGAAATGCAATAAATCGGACCTCCGGAGTGCCTACAGCGTAATATTTTCGGACGGAAACGGCACGTGGTTTTTCTTCAGCTCTGCTGCCAAAAAAGATTCGGATCTTCTTGATGATTATATCGAAAATGAAATTCGTCATTACCTTTGGGATTGCATCGATGATGATCTTGAACTGACAGCCGACGAACTAATTGTTATTCTGAAAGCAATTCTTGTCGAAACAGGCAAAATAGCAGCATAAAATCAGGGCGCCAAAAAGGGCGCCTTCCTTTCACAGAGCCCTGCTTGGACAATTAGGAGTAAACACATGAAATACAGAATTTGGCTACCTAAATCGTGGCGAAAACGGTTATGGCAAGTTTGGTTTGAGGGTGATTCTAGTAGCCTCAAACACTTTTCGAATCGAAAAGCAGCCATAATATGGTTGAAACGCTACGGTATAGACTGCATGGCGTACAGGTTAAATGGAAAATTGGTTTGCGTAGTAAACAGTCAAGTCTACTTTTTTAGTAAAGAAAACGGACTAATGATTACCGCTGAATCAAAAAAGACGTCCTCTTATGCAACAAGAAACAACGGCTAAAATAATGGGAAAAACGGACATTATATTCGAGTCTTTCAGATACGATCTTGAAGTTCTCATGCATAGCGGATGGCAACGGATCGTATCAAATGGCGAGCGAGGGTATGTGTTTGAGCTGTATAAAAAGCAAAAGATGCTCACTCCACACGTGCGAATCATTGAAACACATACAATAAGCAGGATTATGAAACCTTATGAGGCAAGGTGAACATGAGGAGGAGCTGGATGGAATTATGATTGAAAGCTTATGTTTTGATGTCAAAAAGCCAGAACCTGGTTTTGGCAAGGTTACGATGCTTATCTATGGCGTTCCGAAAGTCGGCAAATCGACTTTTTGCAGCCGAATCGAGGACCACTTTTTTATTGCAACGGAGCCCGGCATTTCGCATCTTGAAACTCGCTCGCAGCGGGTGAACTGCTTCGACGAACTCAAACGAACGATAGAGTTGCTGTCGCAGAATCGTGACAAGTTCAAAACCGTTGTCATTGACACAGCGGATCGCATGTGCGATATGATCGAGCGTGCAATACTGGAAAAATATGCGGTGAAAAGCCTTAATGATCTTGGTTATGGCAAGGGCGCGGCGCTTTTCAAGAATACTCTGAAAGAGATGCTTGACAGCCTGGTTGCGTTGGACTGCGGAATTGTTTTTGTCTCACACTGCGAGACTGTCGATTTCGAGACACCGACTGGATCAATCAAAAAGTGGAGCCCGTCTTTAGGAAAGGATGCGAGGCGCCTTATAATTCCGCTTGTCGATGTAATAGGCTTTGCAGAGTGCGAATACATCATTGAAAACGGCAAGCCGAAAGACTCCAGGATTCTGCATTTTGCACCGTCTAAAACCTGGGAAGCAGGCGATCGCACTCGGAAATTACCGCCTGTAATTCCGTTAAAATATTCCGTTTTCAAGGGTTTTTTTGAGCGTTCGGATAAAAATACGCCCGAAAACAAAATAGCAAATATGGAGGTAAAAAATGGCTGATTTCGGTATTATTCAGGGCGCTTGGGCGCAGTCAAAGCCTGTCGATGCAAAACGGTTCGTTCCAGATCCAGGTGTGTACAGGTGCATTGTTGATGATGTTAAATCCATGCTGATGGAGACAAAAAAGGGCCTCAAAGTCTGCATCCGCTGGAAGCTGAAGATAATCGAAGGCGAATTTAAAGATTTTGATTTCGAAAAAACAGAATGGCTTTCTGACAACAAATCATGCGCATTTTTAAAAGGCGAGATGCGCATTCTTGGGCTTGAAATTCCTGTAAATGCAAACGATATTGACATTGCTCTTTCACAAGCGGCCGGTTTGTTTGTCAATGTCGAGGTTGCAAAGCAGGGAGAGTTTACAAATATTTTCATAAGGGAGCGCATCCGGAATGCAGCATTTGCGCAGACGTCAAACGACGATTTGAGCGTTTTCGACAATCCTGCTCATTATGTTGGGCCTGATATGGATTATTAAGGGAGTGAACAATGAACGCGTATTTCAGGATGAGCAATGAAATTTTTATGTGTCCGGCTGTGATTGAAATGTCACAAAAAAGCAACGGTGACTCCAATTCTTCGATGCGCGTTCTTATCTTCATTCGCATTCTCAGCTACTCTGTTTCATCTGTTCGATTTGTTGATGCGAAAGCGCTTTCAACGATTATGGGCGTTGCTGTTAAACAGGCTCAGCGTGTCTGGGATGTCTGCATGAATCACGGAGTACTTCGGAAAGATGGCATGGGATATTCAGCGAGGGAATGGCTATCAGAAAACGGGTATTTTGGATCGTATTCTGAAAAGAAAGAAGAAAAAAAGCCAGAAAATAACCAGGAAGCGTTTAATAAATCGATTCAGGCATATATTCAGGCAATGAGTTCTTTTGACGATTTAATTATTTTAAGCAAGAATAAGTGTGAACTCGTTGCGAATCAAAAAGTCTCTGAACTCGGTTTTGAAAACAACTATCCTGCATTTTTGGCAGCAAGAAAAAAAGTGTTGGAAACAAGAGGATTGAGCAATGAAAACTGTTAAAAGCGATGGCGTGATGTCGTTTGAAGTCACAGACTCAAATAACATGAAATTGAGGGCGCTTATAGTATATGCGCAGGTGTTGGATTACGTCGTTTCACAGACTGAAAAGAATGCTGAAACGCTTAATGCTGATGCGGTTATAAATTCGCTTCTTGACGATATAACTGATAAGCGGATCAAGGAGCTTGTCAAACGACATGGATTTGAAAGCGACAATGAGTTTATTGAGGTTGTCGGCGCATGCAGAAATGCGGAGGAGGCACTGAGCGTAATAAAAGAGGCAGAAATAAGCTATTACAAAGCATCGCATGAACACATACTTTCACAGGTGCCGTTCGATGACAAGCAACTAAAGCTGAGCTTCGATAAGGGAGATAAACAATGATCGTTGAAAAGGAATATAAATGTTCGAATTGCTTCGCTAAAATCCAATTTGGCGATCCAGATGCCAAAGTTGGTGATTGTGGTGAATTATATTGTAGACATTGTTCGCCATTGTCAGATATAGACTGGGACGAACAAGAACAATACGAAGTAGTTCCAGATGAAAACAACGGATTTTTAATAATAAATATCGGAAATTTCCATTATGGAAACAGAAATTATGTCATACTTGAAGCTATTCCGGAAAACCTAAAGACATGTGAAGAGCTGTCTGAAAAGTATGATTCACAACCAGAATTTAAGAATGGTTTACTCGGAGTTGAAGAATGTGACAATAAGGATAAATTTGTTGCCAGTGTATTGGAAAAATTGTGTGTTAAACCTGATTTGTTCAAAACAATGCGCATAAATAAAATTAAAACTGAAATTTACCGAAAAAAAGAACTATACAATATCGATTTTTATTTTTATTTAAAACGTGTATTTGATTATGTCTTAGTCCAGCTTGGTTGTGTCGATGAATTTGAATTTCAGTTTGTTAAAAGTGAAAAATGCGCGGATGGCACTATCATAATAAAATGCTGTGAAAAATACGCTGTGTTGTCGGATTGTGATTTAAGGTGAATGGCATCTTAACGCGTGCGTGTGTGCGCGTGCGCGATTCTCACTGGTTGTTTCAAAAATTGCAATAACCACTCAAGTGCGTGTACTACAGCAGCAAATAAGAGGTGAATGATATGCCAGAATTTATTATCAATCCACATGCGAGCAAGGCTGAACTTGACTCGCTCGCAAACCAGATTGGAGACTCGTTCAAAAAAATGTCTATCGAGAAGGGAAAGGATCAGGTTTGTTCTGATTTGATTTCAAACGAGATCATAACCTTTCTTTACATCGTGACAAAAGAAATCGACAGGCCTCTTTCAGATTTGAGAAAAGATGAAAAATCTGTAAAATCATGGATGGCGAAACGCTTTGTTTTCGACATGATCCGGACAGCGATTTCAGATCGATTCGAGCTCAATTATGAGCTTCTTCTTGATGATCCTGCGCGTCGTGAAAGCGCAGAACGTTTGCCACACATGATCGGCCTGGATATAATGGCATTTTGCACGTGGTGTATCATACACGGCGCAGATAGCAATACGATAAGGCGCACGATTCAAACAAAATCTTATGAGTATGCGATGAAGCAAGAGCGCCTGCTTGGAAGCGCTATCTTCATATCAGCGCTTGTCAGGGCTTGTTGTATGTATCTTTCACTTTCGGACAAGGTTTTCGAGCCGGAACTGAAAAAGCTGAAAGAAGGAAAGTTCGAGCGAAAAATAAATACGATGAGTGATTCATTGAACGAGCTTGTCGCAAAATTCAACAAGAAGGAAAACAGAAATGAAAAGAAGATCGCTGTCAAAAAAAGATCCTGAAAGACTTCAATTTGTCAAACAACAGCCAATTAAATTCAATATCACTGGAATTGAAGTTGAAGCGCTTGGCGACGTTTATGTTGATACGCATGGAAAATACAGAGTAATTGTTTCGAAAGACTATCGAGATCTTTATGGAGCGTTGCACGCTAGCATTCGGTGTAATGATAATCACAAGCTCTCATGGAAAGAAAAATTCGATATAAAAAATGCGCTATTCGGTGAAGAGCGCGAAGCAATTGAATTTTATCCGAAATGTAGTGAGCTTGTCAATTTGGCAAACGTATATCACATTTACATCATTCCAGACGGGAAAGAGATAGCGTTCAAAACGAGGGTAAAATGAGCCATAACATTCCGCACGATTACGAAGCACGTATCCAGATGGCAAAACTCGCTAAACTCGAAGAAGCTGTACGCGGCTTGAAAGTGGATAACGATCGAAAGTCTCTTGAACTCCAGAAAACACAAGGCAATTTGTGTTATATCAAGGTTGCAGGTGATACATTCAACAGTGCACTATCTTCGATTGCTGCTGTTATTCGCACAGCGGGAGAGCGTGTGGCAAGGGATATTCATGCGACGCCTGAACAATCTGATGTTCTGAATGCATTTTTTGACGGTTTGCTGTCGCAGCTTTCACAAATTTCAATTGAAATACCAACGACAGTCGATGTCGATGCACAACTTGATCATGCCGGGAAAGCGGCAAGAGAACGGGCAAGGGGGAGTTGATATGATTGTATGGCATGATTTTAAAACTTGCGCGCCTGAACATGACGAAGAGTTGATTTTGGTAAAATACCACAAAGCAACCGAATGCTGTGACGATTATTTCATTTATAGGTGTGGATTCTATTGTGAAGACATACTTTTCCTCGGCTCTTCGTCTTATTATGACTACAAAGCAATTCAAGCACGCGTTTATCTTGAGCAAGATATAGCGATATTGAGCGAAATTCCGATTGCACCGATGGACTCTGTCAAAGAGAAACGTTTTTGTACAATACTTGACAGGGTTTATTGGGCGCGTTTGAGCGATATAGAAAATGCGGTTGAGCGTGTTTGAAAGGATAGAACGCCTGACTGTCGATGCCTGGATTGAGCGTAATGTTAAAGTCAAAGACGCGCCGTTCAGATACAGGCACCGCCCGTTTATGCGCCTTCCTGCGCAGTCTATGGGCGATCTCACTCACAACTGCCGTGTTGTGATCGAATGCTGTGCACAGGTCGGGAAAACAGAGAATATGTTGGGTTTTCTCGGATGGGCCTGCCAACAAAATCCAGACAATTTTTTATGGGTTATGGATAGCGCGAAATCGTGCACAAAGGTTGTGAAGAACAGGATGCGGCCCTTCCTTCGTGACGTTGTAAAAATTCCGTCTTTGCAGCGGGGCGTTTATGTCCAGGATAGATCCGCGTCGGCATTCAACATTTCTATTGTGACAGGTAAAAATCTGCTTATAGGTTCGGCGCGTTCTGCGTCGGATCTATGCTCGTTCCCTGCGAAATATGTTGTGTGTGATGAAGTTTCACGTTTTCCAGAAGAACTCGATGAAGAAGGCGATCCGATTTCGCTGTTATTGAAAAGGCAGCTTACATATTCACATTCGATGGCTGTTTTAGCATCCACACCGACAACGGAAGCGGGTGCGATCCATGTAAACTATTTGTGCGGAACGCAAGAAGTGTGGAGTGTGAAATGTCATTGCGGCGAATACATGGAGGTTGCCTATAAAGACATTGACTGGATCGATCCAGACAAGCCTTGCTATTCCTGCCATAAATGCGGCGAAATCTTCGACGAGGGAGCTATTATTGCTCTTGAACATACTTTTGCACCGCCAAAAAATAAAACGCCTGTAACAGATGAATTTGGGCGTTTGTGCAGGTCTTTCCACATCGGAGCAACATTGTGCCATGATGTGTATTCATGGAAAAAGATTCGAGGCGAGGAACTGGAGGCGCGTGCAAAGGGCTTTTCGACATACAGATCTTTTGTGAATACGACGTTGGGAGAGCCTTATGTTCCAGGCTATGATGAGCAAATAAACGTCGATGCGATTTCTCGATGCAAGCGCTATTTCACGAAGGATTCATTGCCAGGATGGGTGAAAACCGTGTGTATTGGGGCAGACACTCAAGACAACCGCATCGAATGGATCGCGCTTGGATTCAACAAGCGCGGAACGCACATTGCCTTCATCGAGCGCGGTGTTGTACTTGGGGATCTGAGTGAATCGGAGGTTTGGGAAAAATGGAAAAAGACACTTGCTGAAATGGCTTATGAGAGGAAAGATGGACAGATACTTTTCCCTGCCATTGTGTGCCAGGATGCAGGCGGCCATTTTTATCATTCTGTGTTGACATTGGGGCTCGAAAACGCACGAATTAGGCCTGTCAGAGGATATGCGAGCGCGGAAAAAAACGAAACACCGATAATTCGCAAGCAGTACACTGCGAATGCAAGCGACATTGGGCGCGGCAATGGAAAGGTCGTTGTGACACAGATCAATGTCATTCCTGCGAAAGACATTATCAGGCGAAATTTGCTTCTTATTCAGCGCGATGCGCGTTCGGCGCCATGGGTAATATCAGGAGATCCAAATGCGCATTTCGACGCTGTTTTCTTCGACGAAATGAACTCTGAAATAAGAGAAGTCAGCTCAAAAGGCGTCGTTAGATGGGTAAAAAAGCCGAACACACCGAATGAGCTACTAGATTGCACTGTTTATGGGATCGCAGCATATGAAATTGTGAAAATGGCATTCGGTGAATTGGCAGATGATGCTGAGTGGAAAGAACATGATGTTGATGTCAATTCCGAATCAGAAAAAACAATGACGGTTGAAGATCTTTTGAACGAGGTTCGATGCGAAAATGTTAAAAAGATTGGCGATTCTCAATCGTCGCATTCAAAAAAAATCAGGATTAAACAGATGAGGAGGTTGTGATGGGAGCACAGACTGTATGGGGTGATAAGAATGCATGGATTCATGTGACTTCGTCGAAGGGCGCAAACGAAATATCGCTTTTTTTTGAGAAAAATATTTTTGACAAGAAAATAATTGACAAGCTGTGCAATTATTGGAGCATTGGATTGAGAAAGGAGCTGACGGCGCTTGCAAAAAGTGAAACACCGAACTGGTTTAAGGTTCGGTTCAGCAAGTGGTTTACACCTCTTGAAATCAGATACAGCAGGCGCAGTCACAAGCTATATGTGTTTGGAGCGAATCCAAACTTGAATGTCTCAAATGAATTTGGAAAGGATAACCGCAAAAAAATCGTCGGAAAACGAAAGCCGGTGTTTGTCAGGGAGTCACATGTTGATTTTCAAAATCAGTCGAGATGGTATTCACCTGGAGGGTTCGGCGCCGCCAAAAGAATTAATTCTGATTCCGGGTTTTGGTTTACTCCAAAAAAATATCAGTCGCATAAAAACGGCACTTTCAAAAGCCGATTCAGTCATTCAAAATATGAGATACAGACAAGATCTGACGGAACAAAATTTTATAATCGAAGCGGTTCTCGTAAATATCCGTTTAGCGCAATGTGGCATTGTGGAATGCAAGGCGCAGGAAAACGCATTGAATTTTTAACTCAAAAAACGAATGTTGCAGACTGGATTTTTAGATATCCACAATTTGAACAAATATTGATATTAACGTTTGCAAATGCAATAAACAAAGTTTTACCAGAATTAAAAAGTGATTATGTTTATAAAATGACTCACAAAAGAAGTCACCATGGAAAGAGTAAACATGCGGTCACTCAGAAAGGTTGGATTGAACACCATGATCTGATGTTTGAAAACAATCTCACAAGCCTTGATTCTGTGCTTTCGTCATTGCTCAAATAGGTTCTCTGAGACGTTTTCCAAAACCATAATAGTGTTTGGCCCCGCCCATTTTTAAAAATTTTCGGGGGGAAGCCGATTTTTATTGAAATTCATTCAAAAATGATTTTATGCCTTCATGCCTTCGAATGAAGGCACGCGCTGTAAACAGGAAAAGTTATGAATAAAAAAGAAATTATCAGGCGAGGTCTTATGTCAAAGCCTCGCTGCTATGTCGGTTATTATGGCGTTCTCGATGGCACAAAACATTGTTTCAAGTGCGCATTCGACGGAACAGGGTTCAGAGCCGGAGCAACGGACGTTGTGAAAGTGAAGTTTCAGAAAACGTTTATTGGAGACATGGCAACAGCAATTCGAGAATTAAGCGCGTCAAACGGTTCGCGGTTCATTGGTATGTTTGGGAACTGCGCATTATTCTACATGGCGCGTGGAAATGAAAACAAAGCAGGAAGCAATTGAGATTAGGCGAGTTTACTCTGAGACAGGAGGGAATATTTCTGAAACGTCTCGAAGATGCGGATGTGGTCGAGACACAGTGCGGCGTGCTCTTGTGAGAGACTACAGCATTAACGATGGAAGGAAGCAACGCTATCACTCGCATGACGAAGACAGCATAATTGAGAGTGTTATTCTGTCAAATGCGAAGGATGCTGCGCGTTCAAAAAAACTACGATTGACAGCAACAAGGATTGCCCACATCGTTCAGGATGAAGGTTGCAGGCTTTCAGAGAGACAGCTTTTAAAGCGCGTGGCGGTTGTCAGGAAGCGTTTGAGCGAAAAGCCTAGTGAATGTGCATTCCTTGAACTAGATGCGCCAATGGGCGCGTTTCAATGCGATTATGGCACGGTTGAAAGCTATATAGGCGATGAGCGAGTTTCGGTGCATATTCTGATATTATCTTCGGCATTTTCAAATGCGTTTGCCTGTACAGCGTGCCAGGCTGAAGATTCGGCGAACTTTTTTGAAGGATTAGAGCGATGTTTTGTACAGATCGGAGGCGTTCCTCCGGTGATTCGGTTTGACAATCTTTCGCCTGCTATTGCCTGGAACAAAAGCAGGAGGCAGATGACGGAGCCATTCAGCCGGTTTGTTGTGCATCATGGATTCAAGGCAGAGTTCTGCAATCCCTGTTCAGGGTGGGAAAAAGGGAATGTCGAAAACAAAGTAAAATACGTTCGAAATAATTTCTTCAATCCTGTATGCCGCTGCAAATATGACAGCATAGACGCGTTAAATAATGCGCTTTCTGCTTTCGCCATTGAGGACCGTGAAAGGAAGCATTACAAGAAGCATCGTTCGATTGCATCGCTGTTTGATGCTGAAAGGGAATGTCTGCTTTCTTTCAAAAAGCCTTTTGGGTACATGGAAACGCGTGTTGCTTGTGTGGATAAGCAAGGCTTTGTGCATTATCGTGGAAACAGGTATTTTACAAAGCACAGCTTAGCATGTGGAACGATTTTGATTAAAGCCGACTCAAAACACGTTCAGATTTTTGGAAGCGATTTGAATCCAATTGTGACACACAAACGGGCTTATGGAAAAGACAGGCGAGTTCAAACGGCAAACGAGCTTGCTGTTATGCTGTCGAGAAAGCCTGGCGCGATCCCTTATGTGATTCAGCCGAAAGAAGAAGCTGAAGCGCTTCGAAGTGCGTGCATTGGGGTTAGAAGTGTCGAGCGTGTGGATATGATCCTTGATGTTTTGACAAAACAGAGCAATGTGCAAAAATTGCGCGTTGCGGATGATTCTCGCCTTGAAAAATACGACACACTGGCAGGATTAAATGAGTGTTCAAGAGGATATTTCACGAATTTGCACACGACTAAAGCTGGGATCAACGATTCCAGAAATGGTGCCAAAACTGGATGACGCTGCGCAGGCGGCAATACATGAGGCTCTTAATGCAACGCTTGAACAGCGGCAAAAGACAGCCTTATTTAAACGCATTCGCAAGGCTGGGTTAAATCCAGAAAAGACATTCGATTTGTATGAGATGGGATGTTTTCAATTCCCTTCGCGGCTTGAAGAGTCAGATTTTATGTGTCTTGGTTTTGTTCGAAGGGCTGAAAATCTAATTCTTTTTGGACCTCCGGGAACAGGAAAGACACACCTTGCAAACGCTATTGGAATTGAAGCCTGTCGTCAGAAATTGGCGGTGTTATATGAAAACACAGCCTCGTTTGTGTGCCGTCTGTCGGATGCTTATCAGGCACGAAGGCACAACGAGTTTATATCGAAATTGAACAGGCTTGATCTTCTTATTCTGGATGAGTTTGGTTATGTTCCGATTGATCCGATAGGTGCACAGCTGCTTTTTCGTGTTATTGGCGAATTTTACGAGCGAAAAAGCATTGTCATAACCACGAATCTGAGTTTTACAGAGTGGAAACAGATTTTCATTGATCCGAAACTCACTGAAGCCATTGTTGACAGGATGGTTCACTACTCTCATTTAATCCAGTTCAGCGGCGAATCGTACAGGGTTAAACACAGCCTTTTATTGTCTTGACAATAGATTTGCTGATTAGTATTTAAACGATCGTTCTATGTTACCCCATTGTTTCTAGAACGAATACACACTTTCTTTGTTTTCCTTTTTTTACAGCGTATCCGCTTTGTTACTGGCAAAGCGGATTTTTTTTTGCCGCGTTTTGGGTGATTAATCATGGATAAACACTTTTTTGATCTTGATCGAGCGTAAGGAATATCCGCAACTCAAAAAAGCAAAACTCGTTGTAAAACGCAATGGAGAATATCTTTTCATTCTCACAAAAAAGATGCTCGATGATCTGGCAAGCGATGAGTGTTATGGATGCGGTGAATTTGATATTGGAGATGAAATAGACGGTGAAATTCTAATGCCGGATTGCACAGGTTTTTAATAATACATGGTTGATTTTGTGGTAAACTACTGTATGATTTTACAGGGCAAAACACAAAGTGTTTTCTGCCTTCTAAAATCGTTCAGACTGTGACACTCAAAACGGTTCAGCGATGGAAAAGATTTGGCCTG
>Ga0310697_10001028_pt1 | contig 34232 bp, 38 predicted proteins | sample 172DNAGHGlowgp2_FD_203883 | JGI IMG/M metagenome (GOLD analysis project Ga0310697, IMG submission 203883) | Sheep rumen microbial communities from Palmerston North, Manawatu-Wanganui, New Zealand - 1728 DNA GHGlow gp2 (v2) (version 2) | ecosystem: Host-associated > Mammals > Digestive system >... | reverse complement strand
GTAAAGAAACAAGGTTTTGAGATGGGGGTAAATTTTGAATATAAATACCTTTTTTGAGATATCGTTGTCATCGAATGTAGAAGGTCTTTACTGATGTGAAATGACATTTCAAAGACTATTCTTTGAATTTTTCTCGCTAACTTCCTATATTATAGAACAACCTAATAAAACATCATTGTTATGACACAGATTAAAATTTTCAATGGGACTACCTATGAATCTGGAGCTGATCATTCAGCTCCGACTATTGACAGCCTTACCCAAAAAGTCAATGAGTTCCTTGCAGAAAACGATGGCAAGATAACGATTAAAGACATTAAATACACTGTTCAAAGTCCAAATCCTCATCAAATATTAAATCTTGGTATTAAGGTGTGGACTATCATGCTGATATATGAAACCTGTTGAATGGAAGTCATCGGTTTCATCCTTCTTCTCATCATTGCCTTTATAGTCCTCGGCCTTCTAGGCTGGGGACTAAAAGGCATTAGTGTGATCTTTGACTTCCTTTGGGAGGGGTGTACTACGAGTATAGGCTGCCTCTTCTGGGTTGTCATCATCCTGCTATTCATCGTAGGACTGGCGCTTTGAAGTCCTGTTTACAAAAATCTGCATAATTGTCGTGTTTTAGGAAAAAAACGAACGTGATTTAAATTTTTCTGGCTTTGTGGCTATATTGTGTTTGTTATGTAAATTGAATGCAATATGTACTACTTACACAATTTTCAGCCCTACATGGATAGCAAGCATCTCTATCCTTGGCGTGTCATCTATCCAATGCAGTTAGAACACATAGAGTTTGCTCCCATCACCATTTTCTATGGTAACAACGGTTGTGGAAAATCCACACTCTTAAATGTTATTGCAGAGCGCATCGGAATAAAAAACAAAACGCAGGGAAATAGCAATGAGTATTTCGAGAACTATGTGAAGAAATGCACATATTCAGGTGATGAAGAGATGCCAGAAGACAGCGCTTTCATCCGTAGTGAGGACATTATGGCAGGCATAACCAAGAGACGCGAAAGGTTTGCCCGAATGAAAGCAGAATTGCTGAATGGCAAAATGAGTAAGGATATTAAGGATTATGGAGTTAGCACAAGACTATATCAAAAAGCGCTGACGGCCCCTGACGAAGTAGATCCTTCTGAATATGCTAGGCTGTCGAGATTATCCGATTTTGCCAGCACCCGCTCTGCATTAGCATCGGGCAGCGTAGATTTTATGTCGAATGGCGAGAAGGCTTTGGAGTTCTTTAGGGATCATTTGTTTGAAGATACACTCTATTTGCTTGACGAACCTGAGAATTCGATGGCACCTGCCTATCAGCAGGAACTGGCCAGAGAAATCTCGCTCTTGGCATATCGTCTTCATAGCCAATTCATCATTGCTACCCATTCGCCATTTATGCTTTCAATAGAACATGCCAGAATCTATGATCTGGATGCAAGGCCGGCACGAATGCGGGAGTGGTACCAATTAGAGAATATGCAGACATACTACCAGCTATTCAAGCGGTTTGAAAAAAGATTCGAAGGGAACCATTGATCCTGTCTGAAAAAGTTGAACGATTTATGAAAATCTCTGATGATGTGACTAAATTAGTAAAGAATCATTGACAATAATCACCATGCAAGACTGGAGCAAATATATTGAGAGACCCTATCGAGAGGTGCTGGCGGATCTGATTGCCGAGGGCTATCAGGTGGTGGATGACTGCCTCATTGCTGGTTACAGAAACACTGAACTGCAAAAGGATGACATCAAAATCCAACTGGTTTGTGCCCCCGAAGATATGGATGACTTCGAGGAGAAAGAAAGGTCAGAAGAAGTATTCAGCTTAGATGATTCAGAATGGATTGTTGAAGATGTCTTTGAGAATGGAGAATCATATATAGAGGCCAACTGGTAAAAAAGTCACCCTGATTTTTGAATTTTTCTCCAAACGTTCCTATATTAGTTACAGACTAATTAAACAATAGAAATTATAACATCGTATGAAAATAACCGATTTAGATGAATTCATGCAAAAGATTGGCAGGGAGGATTTGTTGTCTGCAGAAGAGGAACAGCGACTTCTCAAAGCCGTTCATGAAAAAGGGACGGACTGCCATGAACTGGAGAAACTGATAAAATGCAATCTGAGGTTTGCGGTCAGTTTAGCGAGGCAATATCTGAACCGAGGCATGGATATAAAAGAATTGATTCCAATCGGAGCGGAAGGTCTGAAAGAAGCAGCACTGACCTACGACCTAAATAGCAGCATCAACTTCATCAGACATGCTGTGCCCGTAATGCGAAGGTACTATGAAGATGCTACGTTAAAGAAGAATTGAAAGCGTATAACTATGAACACAAAACTTGAAAGACTGAGCCAGATGCTCAAAAAACATTGGCACACATGGGTGGAAATCTTCAAAAATGAAGAAACGGGGGTGGAAGAACCCATCGAACGCCAGGAGCTAATCGAAATGGATCTCACCGACGAGGAACGCCAACTCATCAAAGAGATTACCGATGATATAGAAAGCCTCAGCGACGAAGACCTCGCACACTTCCAGCTTGAAGTTTCATTTTACGACGTCAAGATTATCGACAAGGCCTATCTCGAACGCGTCCGTCGCGGCGATGAGGAATATGCCGAGTTCATTCATGATGTACGCTGGTTATAATTGATGAGATACAAAAAGTGCCAGACCTGTTGGATGTGGTGCATTCCTTGATGGTGGATAGGGGATTGTTCTTTATACTCAGTGGTTCCAGCGCCAGAAAGCTCAAACGTTCTGGAGCCAATACGCTTGGAGGTCGTGCAATACCCGAAACGCTTTATCCTCTGGTTTGGCCGGAGGTAACGGACTTCCAAATCGACCGTGCCATTCAGAACGGTATGATTCCACGCCACTATATGGTAGAGGATGCCACTAAACGTTTGTCAGGTTACGTGAAAGTGTATCTGGACGAAGAAATAAGAGAAGAGGGCGAGGTAAGGGAACTTGATGCATTCGAGCGTTTTATGGAGGTCGCCGCCATTTCAGACGGAGAAATGCTGAACTATTCTAACATTGCTTCAGACTGTGGTGTGTCTGCCAAGACCGTCAAGTCTTATTTCCAAATTCTGTATGATACGCTTATCGGTTATGAGATTCCTGCATTTCGGAAAGAAATCAAGAGGAAAATTGTTCAAGCTCCACGGTTCTATTATTTTGATGTCGGGCTTGCCAACTATCTGATGGGCCGTAACTCCCTAAAACGTGGTACCGATGATTACGGACATGCCTTTGAGCACTTTATCATGCAGGAAATTATTGCTTATAAGGGATACAACAACAAACGAGACACGATATCATATTGGCACACTTATGACCAGAAGGAAGTGGATGCTGTTATCGGGGACGCAAAAGTTGCCATTGAGATTAAGTCCTCAGAGCATGTGGAGACGAAACACAAGAAAGGGCTTAAAGCCTTCAAAGAAGAGCACCCTGCCTGCCGACTTATTCTTGTGTCATTGGACCCTATTACCCGCAAATCTGGTGACGAAGAATTGATCTATGTCTTAGACTTTCTGAAAATGCTTTGGAACGGTGATATCTTCTAGAAGTCGTTTTGGGCGATGACTAGTTAAGATAAATCAATAAAGCTAAGGACCTCGCGATGTATAGGGAATCGTAAAGGAACATGGAAATAAAGTTTCTATTTGAAGATGAATTCCGTGGTTGGTACAAGAATATAAATAAAACTACAGATCACGAGACATCTGAATGTGCTACTCGAATAAAAAAAATATTGAATGGAGTAGATAATATACCTGATTTTGAAAAAGAATACCTAACATATGTGCCAGCCTTGATGTCTATCGATAAAAACAAGGGGTTTCAGTTACTCTCCTACGTATATGCAGATGGATATCTTTCAGGCAATAGATGTTCACATCTTCAGCACTATTTCAATTTCTGTGCACAAAAGAGGAAATGGGATGGCGTAAAGGAACTTGATAATAATTGTTATGACGAAATAAAAGGCTATCTTGATAATCGTATAGTGTGGATATGTAATAATAATTTTAAAGACAATTTCAGCTTCGATAAGAACGCAAAAAAATATATTTATAAGAACAGATTTTCGAAGTTGTTTATTTCTCGGATAGATTCTTGGGGACGTAATTATTTTCCTCTAGGGATAATTAAGGAGATTATAGACGATCAAGTATTTACTGGTAATTGGAAAAAAGATATTATTAAAACGATTAAAGTAATAACAGAACCTAACGACAGTAGTTCAGAATATGATCTATGGAATATTGCCTTTTTTGATTTCAGAAGAATTGAGGATGGTAGATTTAGAGTGTTTGCCATTACAAAGAAAAGAGAATATGCAAAGGTTTTCACCTCATGCTTAGGAGGTGAACCCAAAGAGATGTTGTTTAAAACACCAGGTGATATGACAATCGATCACAAAAAATCACTCTATAAAATTGTACAAGAGATTAAGGATAAGAGACCAGACATAAAAGAAATATTAGAACATCTTACGACAAAAGACAAGTGTATAGAACCGTCCGCTTTTGAGAATCCTGGTTCTTTGAAAGAGACTCTGAAGAAACTATTAAGAATGATTCTCAAGGAAACAAAATGCGAATTGATGGAAAAGGGCGAAAACTCAAGAAAAAGCAATAAAATATAATGTTCAAAGACTGCAGTAATTGCATGAAGAAATAAAGACTTGAAGAAAGATTATGAATAAACTTGGCATAGTGTTAAACTTATACCCCCTTAAAAATTATGGAATTAAATGATTACATACAAATCCTGATGCTATTGGTTTCGGCGATAGCAATCATTGTTTCGGCGTGGATGTCAATGGCTGCCATCAAAGCATCTATGGAGATGGTAAAGGAGCAGAATCAGATACAAATGTTCGCTGAATATACCAGTCGTTTCCAAGATATCGTATTAGCTATGCCTAAGAGCGTGTTTGATGGAACAGGAACTGTTGATCAGGATGTTCTCAGGTATATGCAATTGTATTTCAATCTGTGCAGTGAAGAGTTTGATTTAAAAACAAGGGATGCCATCAACCCTGATGTTTGGGAGAAATGGAAGACGGGAATGGCCACAACGTTTAATATTCCTATATACCAAAAATCTTGGGAAGTCCTCAAGAATGGTTACTCTCAGCAGCCGGCCTTTTTCGATTTTATAAATTCTCTCATAACAGGACACGAGCAAACCAAATAGCCCCTTCATGAGACAACTATTCACTATATTATTCCTCATCCTGGCCCTTGCTGTTAAGGCGCAGCAGATTTCGTATGTTGAGGAGACGAGGTCGTGGTACTATGTTTATGATGACAAGGGCAAGAAGATTGGCGGTCTGTCACGCAACAGCATCGGAGAGTTGAAGGGCTGGGGCTCGGACTTCCTGGTGGCTAAGTACTACTCTTTCTATCGCACCTATGATGCTAAGGGAAAGGTGCTGAAAGCAATGAATGTCTCAGACGTGGGTGAGATTGTGGGCGTCAGCGGCAACACCATCACCAGCCGCAAAGGCAGCTGGATCTTCACTTGGAACAAAGAGGGCAAGAAAATTAGTTCGAGGACGGCATCAAAATAAAAGATGCTGCAGAATGAAAAAATCTCACTTCCGGATTAAATTTTCTGAACTTCGTTCTATATTATAGATGTAACCCATAATTGCATTAGTCATGAGAACAAGCAGACAGTTTTCTGAAGAGCTCCGAAAAGAATTGGAGAGCAGAGAACGCGAAACAACAAGGTTCCTATGGAGCCGCACCTATATCATGAAACAGAAAGGTCAGACTGTTTGTTTCTTCAGAATGATCGAGCGCACAGACAGCACGCTCACCTTCGCCCTGAATAAGAAAGGCAACCACGAAACGCTGACAGGAATGATCTTTGTCCCTGAAGGCGAAGAGCGCGAAGTGTGCGGCTTCGACTGGCAAGGCAAAAAGGCCTTCCTCACAGCCGACCACTATATAGAACGTGGCTACAAAGGCAGACGACCCGAAGGCAAAGAGCCGCAGCTGCTGATTGGTGACGAATGGGTGGACTTCGGCAAGATGAATGAGGCTATACAGCGAATGGACGAACGTTTTTTAAAAGGTATTACAGCAGAAGAGAAAATGATTGTTTACGTAGATTTGGACAATACGCTGGTGAATTTCATGTCCGGCGTGAAGAAGTGCTCGGCAGAAGATATCGAGAAGTATGGCAAGACAGATGACTTGGATGACATCCCTGGCGTCTTCGCCAAGATGGAACCCATTGAGGGTGCTGTCGAGGGCTTCCAATTCCTGGCAAAGCATTTTGACACCTATATTCTGAGCACTGCCCCCTGGGATAATCCTTCTGCTTGGAGTGACAAACTCGAATGGGTGAAAAAATATCTGGGCGACGCTGCCTACAAGCGCCTCATCCTCACGCACCACAAAGACCTGAACCGAGGCGACTACCTGATTGATGACAGCGTGAAGAATGGCGTGGCTGAGTTCCGAGGCACGCACATTCATTTCGGTTCTCCTGAATTCCCTAACTGGAAAGCTGTTACAGAATTCTTCCAATCGTTTATTGATGAAGATGCGTGAGATAACCAATGATCAGAAGCTCCTCGCCGAGTCGGCTTGGCTGCTGTTCGAGAACAAGGAACGCATTCTGGCTGACCCAAGAATGGCTCACGTTCCCATCGATATGCAGAACTGCCTGGCATACTTTGGGTCGAGAGCTTTCGAGGGCGCTACCCTTGGGGCGTATCTGGAGTGGTGGAGCGAGGGAAATGGTTGCCGGACGGACAAGCAGGGCACCCCCTTTTTGGTGGTTCGCATAGCAGGCAGCCCTCTGTCAGGGATGAATAAGTGCCAAATCGTTAAGCAGAATGGAGAGCAGGGCATTGTCCGATTAGACCGTTTCCCAAGTACATGGAAATCTTTCGCGCATATCTGTCAACGATATAGAGGATCAACGTACGATAGTACCATTTTAACTTTGGAACAAGTTATCCTCTTGCTAAGGGCATAGTCACATTTTTCGCGAGAATTTCAAAACCTTTCTTTGAATTTCTCGCGAAAAATGCTTATATTATAAATAATCTGTGTATTTTTGCAGCGGCTTACCTCATGAACTGAACTAACTAAACTATTTTCATACATGGCAAAAGAACTACAATTCAAGTTGAACGGAGCGGACTATGGAGCCGCACCCGTGAAACTGGAGCGAAAGAAGATTTATGGATGGACTGACACCGTGGCTACCGACCGTAGTGGCGAGGTGTGCAGCTCTGCTTACCTGTCACCAGATGATGCACTCATCATTCCATCGGGCGGTCTGAAACAGGCTACAGTCAACGAAGAAGGACGCTGGGTGGAGAAAAGCGAGCTCGTAGCTTACAGCGAGGATGGCAGCAAAGCGCTGCCCACCATCGCCTCGTCCTTCGATGCACCTATTGAACTGAAGAAGAAAGCCACAACTGAAGAATTCCTCGACAACGACTGGGAATCGGTCTATCAACTTGTCAACCCCGATCTGGCCGCTGCAGTGGGTGATGACATCTACAAGTTTGACTTCTGTTATCGCGGCGGCACCAACCACAACGAAGCCTATCTCATGGCCACTCCCGCCGGCCTGTTCCTATTTGCTGGCGACAGACAGGAGTTCCCCCTCGTTGCGTTGGCTGATGAAACCACGATCGACGACACAGAGGAACCTGTGGAGGAAGAAATCGATGAGTTGGATTTCAGTATGTTTTAAACGATTGAGATTATGGGATTTAGTACAACTGCGACCCTGATAGTAATGCGGAAGGAAGATTTCTCCCGTGTTTTCAACTTTGTCAAACCCGATGAGCATGACAAAGAGCCTCAAACGGATGAAGAATACAAACAAGTTATGAATTATGTCGATACGCTTTCCGGAGAAGAGCGGGCCGCATGGATGACGTGTCACTGCACACGCCTCTATGTCGATTTCCGTGCTGAAGAAGATCAACAGGAGCTGTCATGGTTTGGAAGAAACGAGATTGGCGGTTGGGCGGTGGACATCGCAGAATTGGTTGTCGGACAGTTCCCTGATGTGGATTTCCGTATTTCCACTTTTTGTGACTTTGGCGGTCTCGACCTCAGGTACGGTGTTTCTGAGAACGGCAAAGTCAAATGGATTGAACTGAGTGATGATGTACAAGAGATGTTTGAATGGGGAATCGATGTGGATCCTTATACTGGTCCCACACCAGAGAATATGGAAGAACTGAAACAACACAGGAGAGCACGAGTGCGGGAGATGATTGACCTTGGAGTAAACATCAGCATAGACCAATGGCCTCCTACAAGCGAGCAGTTTGATGAGGAACGTCGTCTTAAATATGGGGAGCCAACACCAATGGAGCATAATGATGATGATCCTGATCTGCCATTCTAAACAAAACCATTTAACGAATTAATATATTATGCGAAAGATAAATCTATCCAACGATACGAAACGTGATGCCGAGGTAGCTTTTGGCACGACGTTTCATCGCCCGACGCCCGTCTATAAGACGGCTGACGGCAAAAAGAGTGTGAATGAACGGCGAGTGCGCGCCACGATGAAGACCACTGATGAGGCACTGCTCGCACAGTATGGCGAAGGACTGGCCGATGCCCTCATCGCCGGCGACCCCGAAGTGGATATGGAGCAGTTCGGCCTGAAAGTCGAGGGGCTGAAGAAGGTGTTTGTGACGCCTGCCCAGAAAGTGGCTTACGGCGTGACGCTCTCAGAGCACGTCTTTCTGGCTGATGGTACAGAGAAAGAAGTGCGCCCTGAGCAGTCCACCACTGCCAATATCGCTCTCGATGGGTTGCCCCTGCGCTGGACGGGCAAACTCATTCCCCGTCAGAAGGCCATGCGGATGTTTATGTTCAAGAAGAGTTATCAGGTGCAGCATGTCAACGGTCTTACCTACGACTTCCTCTTCGATATGGCGAAGAAATTGGCTGAGGCTGATTCGATGATGCTGGTAGGTGGTGGACAGAAAGGTATTGAACCTATCGTGATGGCCAATGGTGGTACACCTTATCGCGCCTTCCTCGAAGGTCGTGTAGATGGCGACAAGTACGCCCTTATCCTGCGCCTAACAAACATGGAACTGAAATCAATTGAATAACTTAAAACCTCACGATATACAGGTAATCGTGAAACTGACCTATGGCAAAATATGAAATCAAAGACGGCGTGGGAATCATTCCTGAAGGAACAATAGAAATTGAGACAGATGCTTTTGCTGGCTGTGTTGACCTTAAGAGCATTACTATTCCTTCATCGGTGACAACACTGGGTGATGGTGTGTTTTGGTGCTGTGAGAATCTGACAGAAATAGTTATCCCTGCTTCTGTGAATAAGATTGGACACTCACTCTTCGGAGGTTGCACCAATTTGAAAAGTGTCGTGGTGGAAGAAGGTAACAAGACTTTTGACAGTCGTGAGCAATGCAACGCTATCATTGAGACTGCCACTAATCGTTTGGTTGCCGGATGCATGACAACAATCATCCCACAATCAGTCACTGAGATAGGATTTGCTGCATTCAGAAACTGCACAACCTTGCAGGAGATACAAATTCCCGATGGAGTGACCGCCATCGGCGAGTATGCTTTCATTAGCTGTCAGGCACTCACCAGCATCGTCTTGCCAGAGGGCATTACGGAGATAAAGGAATGTGCGTTCCAGGAGTGTACAAATCTTGAGGAGGCTTGCGTTCCCGACACTGTGACGAAGATAGGCGAATGCGCATTCTACAAATGCTCAAAGCTATCCAACCTCGCATTGCCAGAGAAACTCGTGGAAATGGGGAAGGCAGCACTTGCGGCAACTAGGCTTACAAAGATTGAAGTGCCAGAATCACTGAAGGTGATCCCCCCCTATGCGTTCTCTGTGACCGATATTACGAGCATCACCATACCTGCATCTGTCACGGAGATTGGCGACAAGGCTTTCAAGGGCTGCAGACGCTTAGAGTCAATTCAAGTGCCCAACGGCAAAGAAGACTTCTACAAGGCAATGTTGCCAGAAGAGTTACACGAACTGATTAACAAGAAAGTTGCTGACAAAAGTGAAGAGCAGGTTCCTTTGGCTGAGAGTATCGAAAAGACCTGTACGGAAATCAAAGACTATCTCAGTTCAATTGGAAAGAACAAATTCACGATTTACACCAGTGATTTTTCCGACAAACTGGATGAGGACAAGGTAGAAGACTTAGACAATGCCGAGAATGTCAGCCTGCTCAACAGCTATGGCTCCGTGGGCGGCTATTGGGCAATCTATGCCGTAGTAAGGAGAGTCAAGGTGAAGAAGAATGTGCTGTTGTTCGATGTAGAAGAATACTATTCTACCATAGATGGTGGTAATATGAACATGGAACCTGAACTGTATAAAGACCTCTCCATCAGTGACTTGATTCGCAATTGTGGCGAAGAACGCGTGAAAGAGTGTGTAGAAGGTCTCTGTGGCTATATCCAGGATGAATATATCGTAGCCCTTAATAAATAATATAAAGAACCTCGCGATGTACAGGTAATCGTAATATGAATTATGGCAAAATATGAAATCAAAGACGGAGTATGTATCATACCCGAAGGAACAGAGAAAGTGTATGTCGATGCCGATTGTTGTGAGGCAATCAAGGAGGTTGTCATCCCTTCATCGGTAACCGAAATCAGCAATGAAGCCTTCAGGAATTGTTATCATTTGGAGAAAGTTGTGATTCCTAATTCCGTGAAGAAGATAGGCAAAGAGGCTTTCTATGAATGCCGTGAGTTGAAAGAGTTGTTCATTCCAGATTCTGTAAAAGAGATCGGCATGGAAGCTTTTTATAATTGCAAGAAGTTGGAAAAGGTACGGATTCCCGATTCGGTGAAAGAGATAGAATATGAACTGTTTCGGGAATGTAACAGCCTCACCGAGGTTGTGTTTCCTGCTGGGATTACGACTATCGGCGACTCTATGTTCATGCATTGTGGCTTTACCACGCTGGAAATCCCTGATAGTGTTAAGATAATAGAGAAAGATGCTTTTGCTTTCTGTGAAAACCTGCAGAAAATCGTACTGCCAGAAGGGCTGCTTGTTATAGGAGATAATGCCTTTGATGGGTGTCATCAGCTCACGGAAATCGTTATTCCTTCATCGGTTCTTCAAATAGGTTCTAAAGCTTTTGATGATTCAGGGTTGAAGCAATTACAGATACCCGCTTCCGTGAAAAGTATTGGAAAGGCTATCACGGCTGGCTGCGAGGCGTTGACCAGTATTGTCGTTGACGAGGGCAATAAATATTATGATTCGCGCGATAACTGCAATGCTATCATAGAGAAGGAAAACTGGAAACTCATAGCTGGCTGCGGCACTTCCACCATCCCTGACTCTGTCGTCACCATAGCTGAAGAGGCATTCCGCAAAAGCAGCCTTACTACCATCACAATCCCAGACTCGGTCAAGTTCATTGAGGAGGGGGCGTTCCGTTTCTCAGATAAATTGGTTCGCGTAGAGATTCCAGGTTCTGTTTGGGTTATCTGTCAAAATACTTTCGGTGAGTGCAAAAGCCTCTCCGAAGTAATTATCGGCGAAGGTGTGACAGAAATTGAAAAAAGCGCTTTTTGGGAATGTCCCATTAAGTCCATCCAGCTTCCATCCTCGCTGATCAAATTATCCGGTTTCATCGGATGTCCCCTGACCTCCATCACGATTCCAGAAGGAGTGGAGGTGATAGGCGAGGATGCATTTAGGAATTGTAAAGAACTTATCAGCGTAGTCATCCCCAGTTCGGTCAAAAGAATCTTTGGTGGAGCTTTTGCAGGTTGTTCCACTCTGACCTCTTTGGTCATCTCAGAAGGAGTAGCACAGATTGGCGGCAATAATAACTGGAATGAGTCCTACAGCACCTTTAATGGTTGCAGCAGCCTTACGTCAGTCGTTATTCCTGAAGGGGTAAATGCACTTGGCCCTAAAGCTTTTAGTGATTGCACATCTTTGAAAGAAGTTACCCTGCCCAGCACAATCACATGGGTTGGAAATGCGTTATTTAGTAATTGCACGAATCTAAAAGCAATTTATTGCCATGTGACAGATCCTACACAAATCGAGATGGAGCGCGGAGTGGAACTTGGCGGCCATCAGGCAACGCTCTATGTCCCTGCAGGCAAAGGCGTGGTAGCAGCTTACAAGAAAAAGGCCGTATGGAAGAAGTTCGCAGCCATCAAGCCGATGGAAGAATAAAAACAGATTTGAGTGTATGGAACAGAAGTATATACAGGCAGCCATTAACTATAAGAAGAATATAGCCGGAAAGTTTGTGCTTGTGGAGGGCGCGAAGCTGAAACAGCGTGTGGAGGGCGAACGCCTCTGCGTAACGAAGAAGATTGACGGTCACCTGCAAGTGGTGTTCTGGCAGGACGGTCAGGTGTTTATGCTGAATGCCAGCGGAAAGCAAAAAGCAGAGAAGCTGAAATGCCTCGATGCCTTTGCTGAAGCCATGAAGGCAGCAGGCGTGAAGTCGGCAACGATCGCAGCAGAACTCTATCTTCCTCGTCCTGACGGGCGTCCTCGTTGTGGCGATGTAGCTGCTGCGTTGGCAGACGATGCCAAGCGTGACGAACTCAGCCTCGCCCCATTCGATATCATCGAACTTGACGGTGAGCCTTGGAAGGTAGAGCACTACAGCGAAACATATAAAAAGCTCGAGAAGCTTTTTATAGTTGAAAGTTTAAAGTTGAAAGTTGAAAGCTCATTAGTTACTCCAGTCCAAATGAGGAACGCAACAAACCACGACGAGGTACAGGAAATCTACGACGAATGGGTCGTAGGCGAAGGTGCCGAGGGATTGGTAGTTCACTCAGAATCACCTATGGTATGGAAGGTAAAGCCTCGCCATACCATTGATGCAGCCGTCATTGGTTACACCACAGCAGATCGTGGTATTCGCGACTTGATGTTTGCCGTGCGCCGCCCAGACGGACTCTTCCAGATGTTTGTCTTAGGCTCTACAGGCCTTACTGACGAGCAGCGTGCCGACATTGCCCAGCGACTGAGCACGAAGCATGTGGAGTCGCAGTATGTACTCTCAGATTCTCGCGGCATCGCCTACCAAATGGTGAAGCCGGAACTGGTGTTCGAGATCAGCGTGCTGGAACTTGTGGCTCGTGGCAACGATGATAAGATTAAGATGAACCCATTGCTAAAGTATGATGAGGCTCAAGGCTGGCTCATGGAAGGTGTTACTCCAGGTGTTTCGGCTTTGGGCATCACCATCGACCAGGAGCGCACAGACAAACAACCCAATGAGACCGACGTACGAATCTCGCAGCTCACCGACATCTGTCCCTTCGAGGAACCAGAAGGTGGCAAGGCTGAATTGGCAAAGAGTGAACTCTTAGAGCGCCATGTCTATAAAAAGGTATCAGGTGAGAAGGTCATGCTGCATAAGTTCCTGCTTTGGAAGACCAACAAGGAACAGAGTGGCCGCTATCCTGCCTATATCATCTATCATACCGACTTCAGCTCCAGCCGTAAGGAGATGATCAAGCGCGACATGCTCTACAGCAACGACGAACAACAGATCCGCGACCTCCTCGCTGCTGAAATAGCCGATAACGTGAAGAAAGGCTGGGAGGAAGTAGCATAAATACCAATAATTCTATGTACAGCGGAATACGACTTTTCAAGACAGCGTTTAGGAACACGCGACGTCAGATTTTCGTGTCTGGCATTTTTCTGGTTGCAATAACATGTGTACTAACGGTCATCCTGTATCTGGCAGAAAGCCGGGTGGATCCCGAATTTAGCCTCTGGGATGCCATTATCTGGCCATACGAGAAATATCTTGGCGACCCGGGCAAGGTAGTCGATGACCCTTTGATGTCTCCCATTGGCAAGTTTATCGGTACGCTTGTCGGTATCATGGGAGTGGCTATTTTTGCCGTGCCGGCCGGCCTCATCGGTTCCGGACTGACGGATGCGATGGACGAGGAGAAACGCGAGGACGAGCTGAATGGCTTTCGCCGCCGCATGCTGAAGGCCTTCCGTCGCTCAGCCAACAAGGGATTGCGCGAGTATCTGAACGCATTGCCTGACGGTGGCGGCGAGGCCATGAAGGTACTGAACTTTGTGCCGCAACGCGTCAAGGTGGCCAAGATGCAGACCCGCCAGGGGATGGATATGAATGACATTATTGACACTTGCAACAAGTTCGACGAGTTCCGACTGAAGAATCTCGCTGATGCCCACAGCGACGAGGACGATGCTGAGGACCGCTTTGTCGTAGAGCATTTTCCACTGAACCGCAGTTATGGTTGTTTTGTTAACCGGAACTCCAAGGTGACAATAGTCAGCACCAGCAGTTTCGATGAGGTGGGCATGGGTTGGTTCACCTACTATCTAGCCAAAATAGGTGGTTTCAACTATATCAGTAAGGAGTTGGAAGTCGATACGGACGAACTGGATTCGTTCTACAACCTCTCTGAAAAACCACTCTACGACAAGAAGCCACTCTCGGCCTATGATGAGAAGAAAGACAAGGAGGCTGTCGAGATATTGAAAAAGAAGCAAGACCATCGCGATGAGTTCTTTAACGATCTGAAAGAAGTGGTACATGACGGTTCATGGGTTATCATCATTACGGAGCATCTGAAGACGAAGGAGAACCAGACCGACTTCCACTTTGCGAACTCACAGAAAAAAGGCATGGAACCTACTATCAATGACATAGAGACTTATCAGGACCTCTTTGAACAGTTCGATGCTGCCATGAAGACCGACTTCGGCTTAGACTGCGTCATCTCTTCATCTCGTTATCCGTTGTTGAAGAAGAACTTGGGATATACCATCCGCAAGGACATAGCCAATGCGAACGTCTTCGTGCTCCGTCCGTCATCAGAGCTGGTGAACTTCAACGACCGCAAGTTGGCCATTGCCTATCGCATGGCTACTGTCATTAGCCAGCAGTTAGACGGGGGCCGGGGCATAGATCCCGATGATGTAAAAGATTTCAAGGAAACAGGATTTGGATACAGGAAAGTTGAAAATGGAACTGCTTAAACAACTCTACACCATTCATTCCCCTTTTTATAGGGAATGGCCGATGATTTGCTTCATCCGTGAGTATATCCGCCAGCATGTGCCCGAAGCTGATGTGCAGATGGACAGCTGGGGCAACTTATATGTGATTAAAGGTGAAGGGTTAAAGGTTAAAGATAATGAGCTAAAAGGTTATCCTACGCTCGCCTGCCATCTCGATCAGGTTCAGGAACTGCATAGTGAAGACTTTGAAGTGCGCCAAGAGGGTGACAGGCTCTACGGCTGGAGCGAAAAGAACCAGCAGCGTGAGGGCTTAGGTGCCGACGACAAGAACGGCATCTGGGTGTGTCTGCGCTGTCTGGAGGAATGTCCTAATTTGAAAGTCTTCATGGCTGTGGGCGAGGAGAAAGGCTGCATCGGCAGTAACCATGCCGACATGTCGTTCTTTGCCGATTGTCTCTACGTGCTTGAGCCCGACTGCAAAGGCGGCGAGGAGATCCACACCGTCCTGCGTGACATCCCTTGTGCCAGTCCCGACTTCGAACAAGCCCTGCTCGCCGACAATGTTCAAAGTTCAAAGTTCAATGTTCAATATTCCATCACAGATGGAAAGACCAGCGACATCTTCGCCCTGACCCTGAACGACATCGGCGTGAGCTGCGCCAACATCCCTGCCGGCTACCACAACCCCCACAAGGATGACGAATACACCCTCCTCTCGGAGTTGGAGCACACCCTCGCCTTCATCCGCCATTTTATCACCACCGAGCACCGACGCTTCCCTCATATCTTCAAGACCTATACCCAACAGATGATTGAGGGACTGACCAAGAATTTCTAAACCGACAGAAATCCCGCCGCACGGTGCACAAATATGGCAACTTTTTGCTAAAATTCGTTGCCACCCCTTAAATGATGTTAAATGTCTGTTTTTTCGGTAAGAAATGACTATATTTGCAATTGATTTACCGCATGAGCAACTAAAGACCAAGAATATGTATACAGTCGACTACCTTAAAACATTACACGCCGATTACGTGGAATGGAACACAGACCCGGGAAGCATGATCATGCCAAAAGACGTCTACAATATAGATTATGCTTCCGATGATGAGATAGAAAGTCTCGCGGAAATAGAAGATGAGGATGACTTCGTAGATGCCATCCGAGAACTCATTCAGGATTTCCTCGCCACCGGCACAGTGAAATCGTTTCAACTCAAAGACCCCACCGGCAAACTGCTTTGCGAGTATGACGATGGGTTTTGGGATTAAAAGATTCGTCTCGTATTCATAGAACATAGAGTAACAAAATAACAATTGAACCTCGCGATGTATAGGGAATCGTGGAATTGTTATGGCACTTAAGATAACGAAAGACAGCAAGTTCATAAAAGGTAAACTTGTTAACGGAGAAGAGTATGGTGAACTCCTTAACGATAATATGATTCCATACGGATATTATGAAGGGCATGAGGAATTCAAGGAAATAATCATCCCTGACGGAATCATTAAGATTGTCTCCGAGGCATTCATGGACTGTTCTTCTCTGACCTCTATCACCCTTCCAGATTCTCTGCAGCGCATAGACTTCAACGCTTTTGTCGGCTGCACCGCATTGCAGAAGATCATCCTCCCTAATACTTTAGATGAAGTGGAATGCTGGTTAGACGGAAGAGGTGTAGCCAAGATCTCAATGTCCAACCCCACCTCCGACAAGCTCATTGAGAATCTGAAAAAAGGCTATGCCATGGATCTTTACTATAAGGGCGAATATCGAGATGATCACTGGGATTGAGGGAGTGCATAAAACAAATTAAACCAAAACAATTATCATGGATAATTCAATAGAGCTAAAACCCGTAAAAGACTTATTGGGAATGAACTTCTTCATCCCAGAATACCAACGAGGTTATCGGTGGAAAACAAGACAAGTGCTCGATTTGTTGGAGGATTTACAAGATTTCATAGATACTAAGACAAATGGCAGCTATTGTTTGCAACCTTTAGTAGTTAATAAACACCAGAACATAGATGATATTCGTCAAAAGGTCCAGGAAGCCCTTGAAAATAATAAAGAGATTGATACCATTAAGGAAATACTGCAAGATCAGTGGGATGTGGTTGACGGGCAGCAGCGACTGACTACATTATTCATTTTAATAAGGTTTTTATCTAGCAAAACGGGCAACGATAATTATCCTTATCGTATTGAATATGAAACAAGACCAGGAAGTCGTGATTTTTTATTCAACATAGAGAAAAAAAGTGCTTCGGACAACATTGACTTCAGGCACATTTATAATACGCACGTGGCCATTGAAAACTGGTTTAAGAAAAAGAATAAAACTGACAAGGATAAAGAACAATTTCTTCAAACAATACTCAATCAAATTGAGTTCATCTGGTATAAATCAGAAGAAGACCCTATTGAAGTTTTTACTCGTCTGAATATCGGAAAGATTTCGCTGACCAACGCAGAACTTGTAAAAGCGTTATTGCTAAACAAAGCGAATTTCAATGATGGAAGTATTCCAACGCAGAACGAAGTGGCAATCATTTGGGACCAGATAGAGTATACCCTTCAGAACGATCGCTTTTGGTGCTTTATTCATGACGAAGGTTATAATCAACCCACACGCATAGATTTTTTATTGGAACTGATATTGAAATTGAAGAACAAAGGTAAAGAGGGTGATTTTTGGTTCGTCAAAAAAGAGGATTTGGGTAATGACGATTATCAGACTTTCCGCTATTTTTATCAGTTGCTTCTTAAGAAAGAAAACAAACAATTTCATCTTGTTTGGAATGAGATAGAAAATCTTTATAATCTCTTAAAGGAATGGTACAATGACAATGAGTGTTATCATTACATTGGTTTTATGTCAACAGTGAACGAACGAGCCAAAAAGCCAAATCCAATTCCTGAATTGATTACGAAGTGGACTGATCAAGCAGATAAAAACAGTTTTGTAGACTATTTGAAGAATGGAGAAAAGGATAAAGGAGGCATCAAAAGTTTAATCATGGATGTATCTAATCTTAATCAACAATACGAGCTTGCGGATGACAATGATTCTGATGGACAAGACATTAATGCTGGTCATAAAGGCAAGAAAAAGAAATTCCTTTCCAAGACTAAATGTTTTCCATTGTTGCTCTTATTCAACATACAAACTATAGTTGATAAGAACGAGCTGTTTAAACAAAACGAAAAGTTTAATGCATTAAGTTTTGAGCGTTTCCCATTCGACCTTTTTAAAAAAGAAAAGGGATGGGATATTGAGCATATTGCATCCAACACAGATAACTCATTGGAATCATCAGAACAAAGAATAGAATGGCTTACTATTGTAAAAGAAAATGTGGACAATGATTTGAAGAGTAGGATAGACGATTATCTTAAAAAGAGAAAACAGGAAATATATGACGATGAATTCAACAATTTAAAAATTAAAATAGAAAGTCAGGAGAGTAATCTTAATTCTAAAGAAAAGAATAAGGTGTGGAACTTCTGCCTATTAGATCAATCAACCAATAGAGGTTATGGAAACTCCATCTTTGCCACCAAACGAAAATGGATATTAAACAGAGAGAGAGGACTTGATGTTAACGGCCATCCTCTTAAAGACGAAAAGCATGTATTCGTTCCTCCATGTACTCTTCGTGTTTTCACGAAATTCTATACAAGTGATACCACCGATTTAAGTAAGTGGAATGAGAAAGATGCTGAGGCCTATCGAAATGCAATTATTGAGACATTAAAGGAGTTTGGTGTAACAAAACCATAAAAGAACTGTATTATGAGTATCGGTAAAAAATACACATATTGGAAATTTATTCAAGAACATGGTGTTGCTATCCCTCTTATTCAGCGTGATTATGCCCAAGGAAGAGAAGGCAAGGCTGAATTGAGGAAACGATTTCTTGTTAACTTGAGCGATGCTTTGCGTAATAAAGACTCAAACAATCCTCTTATTTTGGACTTTGTGTACGGAGTAAAAGATAAGAATGGTAACATTATTCCGTTGGATGGTCAGCAGCGTCTGACTACTCTTTGGCTTTTACATTGGTATCTATACTTGAAAAGTAATAAAAACATTACGAAAGATAATTTGAATATATTGCTAAAGTTTACATACCAGACCCGTATCTCATCACGGAAATTTTGTGAAGAACTATGTAAGAATGAACATTTTCATGAACTTCGCCAACTTGAAAAAAATAATGCCGGCAATATAAGGTACTACATAACTAATCAAACTTGGTTTATGGCTGAGTGGGAGCAAGATCCCACGGTAAAGTCCATGCTCAACATGCTTGGAGGAAAAGACCAATCGATAGAATCAATATTCAACAATTGCGACTTCAATGATTTTTGGCAAAAACTGATAAATGAGAATAATTGTCCAATAGTGTTCTATTATCTCCCTATTGATGGCGAGATTCAGCAAGAACCAGATGATATTTATATCAAGGTAAATGCCCGTGGCGAACACCTTACGGACTTCGAAAACTTCAAAGCTGATATAATAAAATATGTGAGAAACAACAAGTCGCAATGGCGGAATATATCTCATGATGAACAAGAAAAAGATCATCCAGACTTAGCCTTATCTAAGCTTATCGATACAGATTGGACAGATGTGTTTTGGAATGATTTGCCAATGGAGTGCAAAAAGATTGATAAGAATCCGCCTGTAGGCAAAGAAACAAAACTACCCAATATCGACAGGCAGTTCTTTGCATTTTTGAACCGATATTTTCTAAATTTGATTCTGGCTACAACAAATAAAGACGCTAAAGCCTTAAATCAGGATAACACAACGGATAAGGATGCTCTGCTATTCCAATATTTATACGGTAAGGACGGGAAAGCAGATGTTACCTTGACATACAAGGACTTTCAAAAGTATTTAGATGGCAATGTTATTACCCCCAATAACTTTATTGCACTGAAAAGCATTTTTGCAATGCTTAATGGTTATAATAACATTAATATTCAACCATCTTGGGGTAAGTCTTCGAAAGAGGAAAAATTCAAATTTCTACCATATCTAACAAAAAAAGACAAAACAGATAGTGAAGAATATTTGGCCAATATTAGCCAAGTCCACAGAGTCGTATTCTTCGGCATCTGTTGTTATTTGGAGAATTGTAATAATACTATAGGATTCAATATAAATTCATTCAAAGAATGGATGCGTTTTGTCTGGAACATTGCTTACAACTCAGATGTACAGACGGTAGACAATATGAAGAAAGCAATGGATAAGATTAATGGTGTGCGAAAAGGCACACACGACATTATTGAGACCCTCAAAAACAAAAAAGAAACAGATGACAACCAAGATTCATATTTGGGTAGGCAATGGAATGAGGAAATCATGAAGGCCCAAATGTACGACAAGATGAATTCAATACAAAAAGCAGAAAAACTTTTTCATGGTTCCATTAGATTCTTAATAAAGGATGATGGGATATTAGAGAACTGTGTTAATAGAGCCGAGGAACTATTAAATAATGGAAGTAACAATCAGTGGATATTCGAAATCTTGCCATTCTTTCAATTCGACTCTTCAGACCCTAAGAAAATCGTTACTTTTGCAGAAAAGAAGAGAGATTTAGTTGAGATCATCAATCGAGACAATAATATTATCAAAGCGGTGCAAGCGTATTTGGAGAACCCCCAAACCCAACAGAGCCCAAATGAGAAATGGATTAACACTTTGTTAGATATTCGGAAAGGGAGCACTTCGTTATTTGATTATTCGGAATCAAAAAAGATTCAGAGTTATTCTTGCTCTAATAATGCTCCCAAATGCGTTTACCTTTACAATCGCAGTCAATGGAAAAAAGATGAATGTGTTCTTTTGTCCTCTGAAGATGAAGATTTGCAGAACAAGATAATGCAGAGGAATGAGTGCGTCAAAGGTTATATTGAGAATCATAATTATGAACTATGTACTGAAGATAATGAAGATCCTCCTGCACCTGATCAGGTTCAAGAATATGAAGGCCGTGCCATAGTCCTAAAGAATGATTTGAGAAGGATTTATTGTTGGGCAAGTGGATTTTTAGATATAAATACTATATTTTATAAATATAACTTGTCATAACATGCATTTTTTAGGAAATCGCGGTAAGACAAAATAACGGGTCAAATCTTTGAATTTTTCTCCCCATGTTACTATATTACTCATACAAACATTAAAAATGAAGAAATATGAAACGAGTATTTATTGACATGGACAATGTGCTGGTGGATTCGCCAAAGTATCATTCAAAACATTGAATCAAAGAAGTAATAACAAAAAGAACCAGTCGTGGAAAGTTTCTTATGAAGCCGGAGACTGGCTGGCATCCTTCTTATCCTGTAGTAGAAAGGTCTTGGGATGCCATTTTTTTGAATACTATGCAAGACTGGAACAAATACGTCGAAAGACCTTATCAAGAAGTTCTTGAAGAACTGAAGGCAGAAGGTTATCAGGTGGTGAGTGATGGCCTCATTGCCTGTTATAGGAATGTCGATCTGCAAAAAGGCGACTTAAAAATCCGGCTGGTGTGTGCGTCATTCGATATGGATGACTTTGATGAGAAACTTAACGATAAAGAGAGAACCTACAAGTTGGACGATGTCGATTGGTACACGTTTGAAATCCATGATGAAGAAGGGAATTTATTAACTGATGATTGAACATGACAACTTTTAACGAATACTGGAAAGAGAAGGCGCTGAAGCGACGCAAGTCGTGGGCTGCCAAGGCCAAACGCTTTGCTGAAAGACACTTGCAGTTGGCGGCAATTCGTAGCGAGGTTGTCTATAGCCGTATGGATAGAATAGAGGTGCTCAGCCTTCTGAATGAACATCGAACTGTTCAGAATCCTATCGCACGATGGGAACCCAATATGCATTTTTCCTTCTCTGAGCAGGGACTTCGTGAGGCCATGCAAGCAGAGGGCGCTGATGTCAGTTCTTTAACGGTGGCGGTGAGCAAGAAGAATATTGTGGGCCAGCAACCACATGAGATAGCATACGGAGACATGCTTGACCTTGCAAGCAATCGTCGTGATCTTTATGAAAAGTATACCGATTTGGAAATCTGCACCATCAACTACCGGGAAGTCACGATGGTTATCTACCGTTATACATATCTGCAGCAGCCTTTTGCCTTGTATGAGTTCTTGCCTTGCAAGCAACTGTCCTTCTCCAATTTGAGATTGGAGGAGACCAGTTTCAGCACCTTGAACATTGCAACCTTGCTCATGGAAATAGCTGCGGAGTACGAGTTGCGGCAAGAGGAACTGAACTACCATGCGAAGAAGCTGAGACTTCGGACAATGGATGCAGCCCTCGCCGACGGTATTGAATTCGAACTGTGGGATGACAAGAAACTGGAAAAGAAGGTTGCGGAATACGTCAGCAAGGACTACCCCGTTGAGAAGATCATCGAACAAGTGCTTCGTTCGTGGAAGCAGGCCATCACGAAGTATTTTCGTGATATCACGGAACAAGAACTGCAGAACCCAACAGAGAAACTTGCTGCTTATTCTCTGCGCAGCGATTTTCCATACTATGTCAAAAATGTGCTGCAACCTTACTTCGACAAACAAGGTTTGCAAGAAGTGAAAATGTGGAGACCAAACGAAAAGAGTCAAGTCCTATACATAAAGAACCAAGGTTGTCTGGCAAAATTTGTTCCATGGGATGACGCATTTTATCCGAATGCACATTATTCTATGTGCTGCATTTATGGGGAGTTGAATAAGTCCCCCTTGCGTGCCCTTTCCTATTTTCTGCAGAAGATGCCAGATATCTGCAAGAAATCCGACGAGGTGGTGCTCAAGGTTATGCACCTCTACGACAGGCTGATGCAACAAAAGAACGAGAATTATCGCAAGAATGTAGAAATTCTGGACTCCTTGGCTGCTCAGCACAAGGGAACACCCGTTAGCAAGATGATGAAGTTCTTGCGGTGGAATGCAGGGCGATTCATCAATCCTAAATCCAAGGGCTATTCGGATTTCTCGATTTCTACGATAAAGGTGGTCGGAGAAACGGCCTTCAGTTTCGTGGTGAAAGATGTACCTCAAGGTCTGAGCGTGGTTAATGGACAATTGACAGGAACATATCAAGATGAAGTCAGAGAGAGATGGTTGGATGCAGACTGTCAGAACGTATATGTAGCTGACCCAGTGACGACCGATTACGACGAATGGGTGAAAAATCATCGGAAGGGAATGTTTGTGGACCGCTGGTCGTGGTCTGTACAAGATTTCCTAAGTGGTTATTCTCCGCGGGATTCCAAACCTTCCCTCTCAATTGATTTCATTGAACAACAATTATAGTTATTATGGCAATAGCAATCAACACTAAAGAATTGGAGACCCTCCTGGAGGTGACTCCTTCGTGGCAGAACATCATGCTGGCAGGCCGACACGGTATCGGCAAGTCGCAGATCCTGACAAACTATTTTGAGGCGAAAGGTATGCGCGTCGTAGCCTTGTTCCTGGGACAGATGAGCGACCCTGGCGACCTGCTGGGTTTGCCTAACAAAGACGAGGCGACGGGCAAGACGACCTTTATGCCCCCTTATTGGTTCCCTGTCGATGGACAACCCATCGTGCTGTTCCTTGATGAGTTGAACCGCGCCCGTCCGGAAATCTTACAAACTGTGATGGACCTCGTGCTGAACCGCAAGTTGGCAGGGCGCATGCTGCCAGAGGGCAGTCGAATCATCTCAGCCTGCAACGATGGCGACGAGTACCAGCTGACTGACCTTGATCCAGCCCTCGTGTCGCGCTTTAACATCTACACTTTCCGCCCATCGGTGGAGGAGTGGCTGCTGTGGGCAACGCGCAAGGGACTGGACGAGCGTGTCATCAACTTCATCCAAGCCAATCCCGAACTGCTTGACCGCAGCGGTGACACCAAGGAGGAGCAGGGACTGGAGAAAGACCCCGACCGACGGGCTTGGGAGAAAGTGGCACGTGCGATGGAGAACATTCCCAATCCGATGCCCGTGCATCAGAAGATCATTGCAGGCATCGTGGGTGTGCAGGCTGCTGCCAAGTTGTTCCTCTCGTTCCAGAAGGAAATCGTCACACCGCAGGAACTGCTCACCGACTTCAAGAGCGTAAAACGACAGCTGGACAAGTATCAGTTGCATCAGTTCTCATTGTTGAACGATGCCCTTTGCCGTTTCTTCGAGACCGACAAAGCTGACACGATGGAGCGCACACTGGTTCGCGAAAACCTGAAAGCCTATCACGATTATCTGGCCAAGAACCATCGCGAAGCATACGCCCACTTTGTGTCACTCATCGACGGTACGGGCTACAAGCAGATGCTCTTGCTCATCAACAAGGAATTGCCTGAAACCTATAAGCAAATCATTGAGTTCATCCAGTCGCTATGAGTGCCCTCGAACGCATACAACAAGAGACGGAGCAGTGGTTTCTGACCGAACCGCTCTTCTTCACCGTCTATTGTTCGCACCGGCTGACCATCAATCCCAATATGTTGTGCGCCCTGCGTTCTGGACAGGGGCGTATTGAATACAACCCGGAACTGATTGACCCGATGCCGGACCATCAGTTGCGAGCATTGCTGAGCGTGGAGATGGTTCGTATCCTGCTTAAGCATCCCTATTCGCGACAGCCTCTGGGTTGTCCTGGCATAGCGCTGAAGATGGCGAGTGATATGGTCATCGCTCCAGCCTATAATCTAACTTGGGCTGGTCTGATACATCCCGAGGAATTCGGTTTGCCCACAGGACAGCACTTTGAGTGGTATGCCAACCGACTGAGCGCAATGGGAATCCACAAGGATGGGCAAGCACCCAGCGAGGGAGATTCATGTGCCGATGGCGAGGCAGGTGAAGGCGGTGCAACTTCTTCTTCAGAACCTTCTGAGAAGCAAGATGAAGATTCGGCAGGTGGCAGCAGTGGCGAAAATAAAAAACAAAACGAGCAGGGAGAGAATGCAGAAGGGGCATCGTCAGGTGGAGCAGATTCTGAAGAAAGCAACGAAAACGCTGTGCCTATCGAAGGTCTGGGAGGAAAGCCCTCATCTGGCGAACAAGAAGCGGCCGGCGTAGGCGGCACTTCATCGTCATCTGGAAGCTCGCAGGCAACTCTCAATTCTCTTACGCCTGCGCCTAAACGAAGCGAAGAACTCTCAACTCTCGACTCTTCCCCGTCTTCCGACTATACATCTTTGTGGGAAGAGGATGCTTTCATGGGTCAGCAGATTACGGACATCATCCATAGCACCACGCAATGGGGAAGTCTGCCAGGAGGGATGGTGGAACTCATCCAGAAAGCCGCCGAGGGTAAGATTGACTATCGCAATGCCTTGCGTGCTTTCCGCAGTTCCATCCTCTCGCAGAAACGTCATCTCACCCGCATGTATCCCAGCCGCCGCTTTGGTTTCGAGCAGATGGGTAGCCGCTATGAATTCACTACTCGCCTATTGGTGGCCATCGACACCAGCGGTTCAGTAGGTTCAGAAGAATTGGGACGCTACTATCGTATCATCACCACCTTCTTCAAATATGGCATTCAAGAGATTGATGTGCTGATGTTCGATTTCGATGTACAGGGAGAGCCCGTTACCCTGAAAGAGGCACAGAAGTGCAAGCAGACATTTGAGGTGAAAGGGCGCGGCGGCACAAACTTCCAAGCTCCCGTCAATTATGTGGCAGGGCACCCCGGTTATGACGGCCTCATCATCATGACCGATGGTTATGCACCCGTCCCGAATGTGCCAGCCTTTCTGAAAACCAAACTCCTTTGGGTTATCGACAACGAACCATCCTACAAACAACACTACGATGCGCTGCGCAAGACGGGGCGCGTCTGTCTAATGCAGTTATAAAATGTATTATTATGACAAGTTTCAACGATTACTGGAAAAAGAAAGCAGCCAAGCGCAAGAAAGGCTGGGCTGCCAAGAACGAGCGTTTTGCTACAGACCATACCGTTCTGGAACAAATCAGAAGCAAAGTCTTTCAGCCAATTGACTATGACAAAAGAGGCTTTGATGCGAATGCTTTTGTTTTCTCGTATTTCAAAGCGACAAATTCACTTGCCCAGTGGAATCAAGGTGTCTTCAGTCTTTCAGAATCAACCTTGCGGAAGGCAATGGAAGCAGAAGGGGCTGATATGCAAAGTTTCAAAATGGAAGTGAGCAAGACTTCCATTCAAGGTAAGGAAGCTCCCGAACCCAAGATAACTGATTATGGCAAATACGAGTGGGGAACAAGCTGTACTAACAAGGTGTTTGAGTTCGAGCCTAAATATCATGCATGGCTGAAACACGTTTATAAAGTTTGTACAGACATGGAACTGATTACGTTGAATTACCGAGAGGTGACCATGACCATCAAACGCTATACAATGCCTGGCTTGGCTTTTGCCTATTATGAAGTCAATCCCTGTGTGCAATTGATGAAGAGCCCGCTTCTTATGGGTGAGACGGGCTTCGCGGTTCTTGATGTGGCTTTCCTGCTTATGGATATGGCTGCCGATTGGGAATTGCGTCAGGAGGAGCTCAACTACTATGCCAAGAACATGAAGGTTCGTAAGATGGAGGCTGCAACGGCAGACGGCATCGACCTTGAGCAATGGAAAGGACTATCGTGGAAAGAACATTTAAACATGGTGAAGACTTTCATGGAGGCCATTACAGAGCGCGACTGTGCCGACGAATCACTTGACATACCTTTCCACAAATATATTATTGACTTGAGAGGGTTGCTAAACGGCGGAAAAGGATTGATCCAATATTTTAGCAGTATAGGATTAGAGGTCAAGGCTTTTCATCCTTTTGATGCTGGCAATTGGATAGAGATGGATTATAAAGGGCATCGCGCATTACTGGTGTATGCCAGCCACCACCTGTTCTTCAACCCCCACATTGATTTCAGCTGCCGCAGCGAGGATGATTATGACGATCTGGTCTTTAAAAAGACAGATAAAGGAATATGGATTGAATTCAAACGCCTTACTATTAGTGCCATCGCAGAATATTTGAAGCAGATGCCAAAATTATGGTCAATTGAAGAACAATAAATTTGCCGAATCTTTGAACTCTTGACAAGATGTTACTATATTAACAACCTGAAAGCAGATGTATCAGAATCATATAAATGATAAAATGAAGATCGTAAATGAAGGAGTATAAGGCATATTGGAAGAAGGATGGGCGGAAAAGAAATATAACATGGGAAGCAAAACTCGCCCGCTATCTTGAGCATCACACCCCACTCAAAAGTATTCGGCATGACCTCTTCAAAGCTTTTGACGAAGGGCTTGATGACCACGAGCTTTATAAAAAAGCCGAAGAGGAATACTCGTTCTACGCCAAAGGATATAAACTTGCCGTAATGGATGGCCTAAGTGCTGATGACATCGACTTCAAATTGTGGGACGATGCGATAATACCCCAAAAGTTGGAGCCTCTTATCCGCAAGTCCCCATCTTTCAGTGTGGATTCTGCCATAAGTAAGGCACTGAAGCCTTGGATGACAGCTATCAAAAAGTTGATGGTGAATACAACACAGGCAAGCGTAAGTACGGGTGATAAGCTTTTCACGCCATGGCTTCGCGATTTTAGCGGATATTATGTCGTTCCTCCAGAGGACTATGTCAAGGATGTCCTTCGCCCCTATCTGGACGAACAGGGATTACGGGATGCAAAAGTCTATGTGCATGAACGGGGAAAAGCGCTCATCGTCATAGAATATCAGGGATGTCAGTTACTTCTGAAAGAGGTTCTTTTTTCCAAGTCGCCGTACCAATGCTATTTCTATCCATACGCAGAAGAAAAGGATTCATTCTTCAATGCTACATATCCCTTATTTGATAACAACCATATCCTATTCAATATGCTCACATTGAACGCCATCGCCAAGTATGTGAAACTGATGCCAAGATACAAAGATACAATCGATAACATGAAAGAAAAAGTAACAAAATCATACCAATCAATTAAAGGAGAATAATTATGCCAAACATTTGCACTACCAATTATGTGATCGAGGGCAAGAAGGAAGAACTCGATGCACTGTATCAGACCATGAAGGAGCTCCAGGAAAGCGGAGCATCAGTAGAGTACGCCAGTGGACTGGGCTTGTTGATTGAAGCCTTGGGCAAGAAATCTGAAGAGATGGAGTGCCGAGGCGGATGGACAGAACTCGTTCGCGAAGGCGATGTCCTCCGCATGACCTTTCAGACCGCTTGGACGCCCTGTTATGAAGTCATTCATCTTCTGAAAGCCACTTACCCCTCGCTTCGTATCTTCTACAAAGCAGAGGAGCCTGGCTGCGAAGTCTATCTCAAGAACGATGCCGAAGGCAAGTACTTCCCTGAAACCGAAGCGGACGGCAAGCCCTTCAAACTGATGACCGAGGAGCAGGAACAACAGCAGACTCGCCTCATCCGAGGTATTCAAGAAGGAAAGATTAAGTTCGACGTTGTAAAGTAATAAAAGCAAGAACCAGTCGTAGAAAGTTCTTTTTGACCAATAGCTGAGCTATTGGTCAAATGTTTTATACGGTGTTAACAAATGATAAAAGAAGGGGCGGTTTTTGAATTTTTTCTTGTTCTCAACCATATTATTAAGTGATGAGTGAAAAATGAAAAATCGATAATGAAAAATAAGAATTACTATCGTATGAAAACTATGAGAAGAAGACCACAACGCTATGTAATTAGAAACCTCGCCGGTATTGAGCTGACGCCAGAAGCAATAGCTGAGATTACTCACCTGAAGCAATGCGTGCAAAGCGAATACCGCGGTAGATACTACTATTACTTCAGCACCTGCGATGATTACTGCGTGAAAGAAGAGCGCGCCTTTGACAGTTATGAGTCTCTGCTCGCATTCATTCAGCAACTCAATCCCGACCCTCTGAAAACAGACATCGTAGAAGAAACAGTTACACAATTAAATCCCACTCCATATCGTATCATCTATATCGTCAGAGAATAAGCGACCCATCCTATGACCACTTTAGAAACAGTTATATTCATATTGGGGTGGAGTACCATGATTGGTATCTTCGATTACCTTGAAAGTAAATAAACCAAATAACTATGAACGCAAAACTTGAAAAGCTGAGCCAGATGCTCAAAAAACATTGGCGCACATGGGTGGAAATCTTCAAAAATGAAGAAATGGGGGTGGAAGAACCCATCGAACGCCAGGAGCTAATCGAAATGGATCTCACCGACGAGGAACGCCAACTCATCAAAGAGATTACCGATGATATAGAAAGCCTCAGCGACGAAGACCTCGCACACTTCCAGCTTGAAGTTTCATTTTACGACGTCAAGATTATCGACAAGGCCTATCTCGAACGCGTCCGTCGCGGCGATGAGGAATATGCCGAGTTCATTCATGATGTACCCACACTGATGGCTCTCTACGAGAAAGGCAACCGTTGGGCTGCTTATGCCCTCTACCAGAAATACCGCTGGGGCGACGAGGCACAGGGCATCTTCATCAATCGCATACGGGCAAAGCATTACTATGACATTTCCGGCGATATCCTCTATAAAGACGAGTGGGAAGACACCGAAGACCCGGGAGAGGAGAATCCCAGCACCTACGAGTATGTGCTCACGGGGACAACGGGTTCCCTCAACGGTGTGCAGGCCCTCATCCAGCAACTCTGTGAGCGCTTCGGCATTCCCGAGAATGAGGAGGACGGTCTGGGTCTGTTCGTGCCGCAGCAAATGGTGATGAAAGTGCTCGTGGGCAGCGACTCGGAGTTCTACCGTGGCCACATTCTGCACATGGAACGCACGGCCCCCGACCGCCTCGTCATCACCACCGAGTCCGACAATGGCGAGCCCCTCCTCTATGCCCTTCGCCAATGCTTCGAGAATCTGGAGATTGAATTAAACGTATTGAATTAAACGCCTTATGATTAAACGATGAGGACTTCTTTATTCCATTTGGTTGAGTACTACACGACCACCGAACGCCCCGAAGACTTTGAACTTGTACGCGACTATGTCGTAGAGCTAACCCGAAAGGTCAGCATGGAGGAGATGGGGGTCGATCTGACGACACAAAACACAGGTGACTTCCGTCAGGGATTCACCATAGAGAAAAGACTATTCGGATCCGAAGAACGGGAGGTCTTTGTGTGGTGGTCCTTCTTGGATGATGAGAAACGGATTGACATCCCATGGCTCAAGAACGAAATCGTCAAGCATTTCTGGCCAGACATACAATTCCTCAGTTCCATGTCAGCGCGTTCTTTTACCGGAGGAACGCGTACAAGCTGGCGAGTAGATTAATTTAGAACCAGTCGTAGAACGCTCATCCCTGAGCCGGAGGCTGGCAGGCATCCTTCTTATCCTGTAATAGAAAGGTCTTGGGATGCCTTCTTTTTTGAAAAAAAGTAAAAAGTGGAGATGATTTTTGAATTTTTCTAGTGATGGTACTATATTATGTTTGTAATCCCTAAAAAATTTGATTATGAACTCTACCACCATCACCACACACAACACCAAAAAGTTCAACCAAATCCTCTCACTCCTCTCTACTTTTTACCCTCAACTCTCAACCTTAAACTCTCCCACTACCAACTCCATCACCTTCTTCACTAACTCCACCCTCCAATCTAACCTCCTCCTCTCTCATCTCACCCATCTCCTTCATCTCACACCCCTTCAGCCCTCCTACGCTCTCGCAGCGTAGAGGGGCCGATGAAGCAAAAAATGAAATCATGAGAATACCAGTAATTTGTGATTATACAAGGAGTTACTTCAAGGATCGACTTTGCCATAAAGAACTGCAAGTGGGCGATGTGGTTTATTACCTGTCGCATACCACACCTTATGCTATCAAGAAATCAACCATCGTAGCAAAGAAAGAGCTCCCATATAACCATCATTTCCGTCTGTTGGAGGGTTGCGAGTTAACGCTGGCAAATGGTACAGTACTGGAATACAATGATATTTTCGACTCCAAAGAGCAAGCCATCGCCTACATCGTGGCGGACTTGAAATCCAGCTTAGCCTATAAGCGTATCGCCTTACAAACGCTGCATCAAGAGATTGCGACAGAAGAGCGTTTGCTGACGTTCTTTGAAGGAAAACAAAAAAAGTTACCCTGATTTTTGAATTTTTTCTTGGTCGCGACTATATTATAGTATGAAAAATATTAGTGAACAATGAAAGTTAAAAGTTACAACATTAAAAACATGAGCAGTAGTCAATTCGAAGGGCTACGCATTGCATGTGAAAAGCAACATTTAGAGGATAGTTTCAAGAAAACGGATCCTACTTCTTGTGTGGAAGCAGTAACTGGTAACACAAATGCAACTATTGAGCGGTATCGGCAGAGAGGATTCAAACTCTGCTATGATTTTCATAATTCCGCTCAGCAGCATTTATTGTTTTTTTCAAAGAATAAGTAATTATGCCGAAGAAAGAAGAAATAAAAGTCGTGAAAAGAACGAAAGTAGAGAAACAGATGACGCTGCTGCGAGCCATTGAGCGCATAGTGGAGGTGTCGAAGGATTCCAAGCTGAAGGCCGAGGTAAAGGTTGAGATGGCGGATGAAGTGCGCTATGTCGCTGAGCGCTACGGCATCACGGAGCGACAGGCGATCTTGTTCTGCGTTTGTATGGAACGAGGCCCGCGACGCGTGGATTACGACGACCTGGCCAGTCACCTGGATGTCAGCAATATCCGCATCCTGAGCTATGCCGAGGACATCGATGCGCTGGTGCGCCGCCGCCTGCTGCGCTACCGCGATGCGAAAGATGAAGACGAGTTCGACATCCCACAGCCCGTCATCAAAGCCCTGAAGCACAACGAGGTGTATGAGTTGCCGGCACGCACTGGTTTGGACTGCGCAAGCCTCTTCGAAGTGCTTAACGAGTTGTTCGAGGATCTGGACGACGACGCCATCACGCCCAATGACCTCATCAGAGAAATCAACGCGCTCTTCAAAGATAATCCTCAGGTGTCTTTCGCCAAGCAGGTCAAAGAACTCAGCCGTCTCTCGCCGCAGGATAAATTGCTGCTGCTGTTCTTCTGCCACCGATTGGTGAACAAGGACGATGACGACATCCGCTTCGGGCAGATGGAGGACTGCTTCGTCAACTCTCCCGCTTTCATCAATGCCAAAGGGCTTCTGCGAAGCGGCGAGCACCCGCTGATGCAGAAAAAGCTCATCGAGCACCGTTGCGAAGACGGCATCGCCGACACCAGCCGCTACAAACTCACCGAGCAGACCAAGCGCACGCTGCTGGCCGAGATGAAGATCAACACCAGCGAAGAGAAGCTGGCAGATGTCATCAAGGCCAAGGACCTGAAGGCGAAAGAGATGTTTTATGTCGAAGAGAACCGGAAACAGGTGACTGAGCTGCAGTCGTTCCTCGCGCCCGAGAAATACAATGAGATACGCGAGCGGATGCAGAAGACAGGCTTCCGCACCGGTTTCGCCTGCCTGTTCTATGGTGGCCCCGGCACAGGCAAGACAGAGACAGCCTACCAGCTGGCACGCGAGACGGGACGTGACATCATGATTGTAGATGTGCCACAAATCAAGAGTAAATGGGTGGGCGACTCTGAGAAGAACATCAAGGCGCTGTTCGACCGCTACAGAGAACTCGTTCGCAGAGCGAACGATAATGGAAAATTGACAATGGAAAATGGAAAATGCGGGGCCGCGCCAATCCTATTGTTCAACGAAGCTGATGCCATCATCGGCATCCGCAAGCAGGGAGCACAGAGCGCTGTAGATAAGATGGAGAACTCCATCCAGAACATCATCCTGCAGGAGATGGAGACGCTGGACGGCATCATGATAGCCACCACGAACCTGACGCAGAATCTGGACAGCGCCTTCGAGCGCCGCTTCCTCTATAAAATCAAGTTCGAGAAGCCCGACGCCACCGTGCGCCAGCGCCTCTGGCAATCGATGATGCCCACGCTCAGCGATGCCGACGCCCACATCCTCGCCACCGGCTACGACTTCAGCGGCGGACAGATTGAGAACATCAGTCGCAAGGCCACCATCAACGCCATCTTGCATGGTGAAGAGAGCAACAGCCTCAGCCAGCTCACCACCTACTGCAATGCCGAACGTCTGGACGGTCAAGCCCCCTCCCGCAGGATTGGATTCTGACGCACCCATAACTACCCCACCAAGGGCATACTGTTAAAAATACCGATTTCAACAAAGAAATCTCATGCGACTTCACTGCCGCATGAGATTTTTGTTGTATGTTTGCGTCCGAATAAATGCTGACACTATCATTATACAAACAACAATGAAACACCTTCTTTTTGTGATGGCTGCCTGGATGGTAAGCGTCACGGCCCAAGCGGGCAGAGTCATCACCGACAGCGTGCAGAGTCAGGTGCTCGGCGCTACTGTCAAGTACAATATCTATCTGCCCAGCGGCTTTGCTGAGAGCGGTAAGAGCTACCCCGTAGTGTATCTGCTTCATGGCTTCACCGACGACTACACGGCGTGGCGCGACAAAGGGTGTTGACGACAAGGTGTATCTCGTCAGCCAAGCCGTGAAGAACCATTCCGCACTGGCGTATATAGAGAACGCAGACGCTGCCACGGTGGAGCGTCTGCGCACGGTGAAATGGTTCTTCGACTGCGGCGATGACGATTTCCTCTTCGACCTCTCCGTGAAGCTGCACCAGCTCATGCGCGAGAAGCGTATCAAGGATGAGTTGCGCATCCGCAACGGTGTGCACAACTGGGAGTACTGGCATCAGGCCATCCGCATAGCCCTCCCCTTCGCCTCCCGCAACTTCAGCAAATAGGGTTATTTGGCCTTATCGCAGTACAAGCCCAGTTCCCAGCTAAAGGCCAGCGAGCCGATGGCTCCGAACTGGGACATCATCTGTTCCAGTGCCTCTATTTTAGGCTGTATGCACAGCTGCTCACCGCGATAGCTGATGCCTGCGGAGAAGGAGTCGCCGTAAGGCAGCGTGGCCTCAATGGATTTCTTGTTGCTGTCAGCCCAGCGCCACGTGCCGGCCTTCGTCTCGTAGGCGCTCTCGAGCACCAATGTTCCGAGCGAGGTCATCGTGTAGCGATGATAGAGACCGCCGCCAGCGACCAGCGATTGGATGTCGATGAGGTTCTCGATGGGCGGCAGGGAGCTTTGAATGGCGTCGGGGATAGCGTCCTTCAGGT
>Ga0310697_10001027_pt1 | contig 34239 bp, 31 predicted proteins | sample 172DNAGHGlowgp2_FD_203883 | JGI IMG/M metagenome (GOLD analysis project Ga0310697, IMG submission 203883) | Sheep rumen microbial communities from Palmerston North, Manawatu-Wanganui, New Zealand - 1728 DNA GHGlow gp2 (v2) (version 2) | ecosystem: Host-associated > Mammals > Digestive system >... | reverse complement strand
GAAGTTTAATATGCTGATGTGCTATTGTATCGGCAAAGCAGCAAGCGGCATCAAGGAGTTTTATCTGCTGCCTGAAGGCGACAAGTTGATGCAATTCGATAGCATTGCCGTGAACACCATCGTTGCTAACAAAGAGGGCGAAGTCAGTTCATGTGATATTCCTTTCTGCGAAGAGGTGTCTGCCTTCAACCATCATTACCTTCAACTCACAAAGCAAGTAGCTGAGACTTGCACCAATCATGACTTGCCAGACAGTATGGTCATCGGCACATCGGCTTTGGCGCAGTACAACATTGATGGTGCAGTAGGCATGTATAGCGGTATCTTCAACAATCCTTTCCTCATCTGGGGCAAGTACAAACGACGCTTCTTCAAGACCACACTCACCGTCTCCTTTCAGTTTCACCACACGCAAATGGATGGGGCACACGCCGCCCGATTTCTTGATCAGTTGCAAAAGACGATGAATGCGATATGAATAATTCTGTTGTCACCCACTTCTTTGGTTATCTGCTGGGACTGCTGATCTTTGTGATTGGCATTCCGGCTTTGATGTGGCTCGTGACAGGACGGCCTTTACTCAATTTCCTTGTTGAAGTTATCTTTCTAACCCTGCAAGTCCGCAGCGAGGAAAAGAGGTTGGAGAAAGACTTCGGGAAGGACTATCTTGATTACAAGAAACGAGTTGGAAGATATTTCCCACTAATTATCTGCAAAAATGGAAGTCGTTAATCTCCTGACATTCACAGAACGGCAGCAACTGAGGGAATGGTTCGAAGCGAACCATCTTTCAGCTAAATGCTGTTGGGTGGCTTGCACCAGGTCTAAGACTCCCCAACCTGACACGCTGCCTTACCTCGTTATCGTGGAAGAAGCACTATGTTTCGGGTGGATTGATTCTACGCTGAAGAAACTGCCAGATGGTCGATTGGCTCAGAGGCTGTCGCCAAGGCGTAAAGGTAGCCACTGGACTGAGCTTAACAAAGAAAGATGCAGAGACCTTGAATCCCGTGGACTGATGACAGAAGCGGGGAGAAAGGCATTGAAGGAAGCTCTTTTTACCAGATAAAGGGGGCGAGTTGAAGATTCAAGCTGTTTGGGCTAAGACATGCCGGGGCGCACCAGCACATAGTAATTGTGCATCACGAAACCATTGGAAACCATTGTCAGTGAAATCCTCCACGACATTGAACTTCTTGAAACCGTGGTAAATGCCTCCCTTTGCTGCGGTGTAGCTCTCTGTCTGCGGCTGTCTCATGCGGTCTCTCGATGATGAGATATTCACGATGGCTGCACCTTCAGCAAAATCAATACTTTGTAAAATCATACTTTTTGCGCAGTTCTTCCTGTTTCTCAGGTGGCAGCGATTTGAAATAGCCTCGCCAGCTGGGGCAGAAGTTGATTTGCCAACGCCAAAAGCGTCCGACTAACGACTTCGGATTCTTGTCATAAGCAGCACGTAGCTTGCAGTTCTCACATGGGTACTTCATAATTGATAGCTTTACATTTCTCTTATTTCAGTTGCTTGCCGTCTGAGAATGCCTTGCCTACGGTCTTGCCAAGCTGGATGTAGGTGTGATGAACGGGATCGAAAGTAATCAGTCTCATTTTCTCCACATCGGGCTTACCATCTTCGGCCAAATACTTTTCGTCACAAAGTGTGTTTACGATTTCTGCCACGAGGTAGTAGCCCGTCTCGCTCTCGTCAATCTTCTGTTTTACACGACACTCCAGCGTCATCGGGAATTCGTTGAACACAGGGGCATTCACATTGGGAGCCTTCTCTATAGTCCACCCAGCCTTTTCCATCTTGTCAGGCGTGTTCCTGCCGCTGGCGATACCTACATAGTCAGAGGCTACCATCGTCTCAGCAGTTGCAAAGGCCACTGTGAACTCAGGATTCACGGCCAGGTTGTCAGTCGTCTGATGAGAGCCAAGCGAGATGATGATTTCGTGCATATCCCACTGGCCACCCCAGGCTGCGTTCATTGCATTGGGGGTACCATTCTTGTCGTAAGTGCCGATAATCAGCACAGGTTGTGGCAATAGCCACGCGGTTGATTTGAAACTTTTCATATTAGTTCTTTGTTTAATGTGTCAATCCTCAGTGTATTTCCTCCAACTCACCTGTCTCCGAGTCAATGATGAACCCGCGAACCACAGTATCCTTCGGCACAAGCGGGTGGGTCTTGATGGTCTCAACGGTCTTACGGACAGAGGTTGGAGTGTCCTTGAATCCCTCTAACCATTGGTCGAGGTCAATGCCACACTTACGGATGGTGTCAAGCGCTTCATCTGTCACACCACGAGCTATCATCTCATGGTGGAATTGGTCATAGCTCATGTGACAGGCTCCGCAATGCGAGTGCGCCACCACCATAATCTCCTGCACTCCAAGTTCATAGATGGCGACAATCAGGCTACGCATAGCTGAGTCGAAAGCAGAGATAACCAAGCCACCAGCGTTCTTGATAATCTTGGCATCACCATTCTTCAGACCGAGGGCCGCAGGCAGCAGTTCTGTTAGTCTCGTGTCCATACACGAAAGCACCGCCAGTTTTTTGTCTGGGTACTTGTCGGTCAGATACTTCTCGTAGCCCTTCTGAGCCACGAATGTCTTGTTGTATTCAAGAATTTGGTTAATCATAGGCTCGTTTCGTTGATGTAGTTCTTGGTGATCATATCGTAGTGCAACGCCTCCAGTTCTTCGATTGTGAGGCTACTGAGCGCGTGCTCAATCTTGCGTATCAGCTCCTCACGGCGGTATTCGTTGGAACTCGTGAATGAATGATAGTAGCTCATAGTATTTCGTTCAGATTATCTTTCATATTTAGCGCAGGCATTTAATCGTTACCATTGATACTTAGTTGCAATGTCTCTGAATGCCCAGATAATCGAAGAACTTATCGGGCCAGTAGTTCATGATCAAGTCGTCGGGGAAATTGGTCTCTGCTAAGAGGGGATAGAGGTGTTCGTAGTCGGCAATCTGGAACGAGATGTGGGCATCGCTGCCAAGAATCGTAGGAACGTTGTACTTCTTGCACAGACGCAGGAGCTCCAGATTATTGTCCCGCGCTACGGTTTTCTTGCGCTGAGGAGCTAACGAATGGTTGTTCACCTCCAAGAGCGTATGTGCTTCCTTGGACGCCAGCACCAGGCGTTCGAAATCGAGCTCACAGGAGCCATCGCCAGGATGGCTGATGATGTGTATCTTCGGATTCCGGATGACACGGATCATGCCCTCCGTGTTCTCTTCCTTGGTGCCACCCTGATACCATGCACCATGAATGCCAGCAATGGCGAGGTCGAGATAGTCGAGGTAGTCATCCGTCAGGTCGAGGCTTCCTTTGGTGTCGAGGATGTTGATCTCGCAGCCCAGCAGCAGGCGTATGCCGTACATCTGGCGAGGCACCAGGAACATATTCTTGAAATACAGCAACGGACACGTTCCCGGCACACTCGGCCCATGCTCGGTAATGCCCAGCACCTGTAGTCCCATGTCGGCAGCTGCCTTGGCCATTTCCTGAAGACTGCTGTATGCATGTCCTGACGCCACCGTATGCGTATGTGCGTCAACTAATATCTTTCTCATACAACTCATTTTGTAACTTACAGCCGCAAAGGTAGCGATTATTTCTTTTCGCACGCAGGGAATCAACGAAAAAATCATAAACAATCCTAATTATGGCTGCAAAGGGATGGGGCATTGGGTAAATGTTGCTATCTTTTCAGACGTGGAGGCGATGCTGGCCATCTATGCGCCCTACGTGGAGCGGACGGCTGTCACGTTTGAGTACGATGTGCCGACAGCGTGCGTTTCCAAGAGCGCCTTGGCTATCAGAAGGTCGCCCATTTCCATCTATGCGGAAAGAAATTCGGCCGCTAAACAATTGAACTCTTGAACTCTTGAACTCTTAAACTCCTTAAACTCTTAAACTCTTAAACTCTTAAACTCTTAAACTCCTTAAACTCCTTGACCTTGGTCAAGTGAGTCTCTCTAATAGCGCCTGGCAGCCCTCCAGCACGTCGCGCCAGGTGGCCTCGAAGTCGCGCGTGTACCAAGGGTCGGCCACGTCGCCGGGCCGGCGGGTGAAGTCCATCAGCATCACGATCTTCCCGTCCGGGTCACCGCTGCAGATGTTCCGCATATTGCGGATATTCCACGAGTCCATGCCTATCAGCAGGTCGTAGCGGTCGTAGTCCGAGCGCGTCATCTGACGTGCCGTCTTGCCCGCACAGCCGATGCCGTGCTCTGCCAGCTTATGGCGGGCGGGGGGATAGACGCTGTTGCCAATCTCCTCTGTCGAGGTGGCTGCCGACGCAATCTCGAAGCTGTCCTCCAGCCCCTTCTTGCTCACCAAGTCCTTCATCACGAACTCCGCCATCGGGCTGCGGCAGATGTTCCCGTGGCAGACGAAGAGGATGCGATGTTTTGTTGTGCGATTCATTTCGGGGGCAAATATACGCATAAATCGCGAAAAGGGAAGCGGTATGCAATGTTTTTTGTACTTACGCCCCAAAATCTACCGCAAAACGTGTGCTCACTCACAAAAAGGAAGCCCCCGGCCTGCGATGATGCGGGTCGGGGGCTTCGGGGATTAATGAAGAATGGAAAGAGGTTATGCGATGTGGTGTTTGATGTAGTGCGAGGAGGTCACGTGGGCATCGTAGCGGACAGTCAGCTCGCGGGTGTGGGGATTCCAGCTGGTGTGCATCACGCCGGGGAGGCGCTCGGCCTTGGCCTCAATGCGCTTGTGAGAGTCGTGGCGGCTCACCCTAATGGTGCAGGTCTTGACATCGGGACGATAGGCGTGGCCTCTGTGAACATCGTGATGCGGGGCGTCGTGATGCGGGGCATCCATGTGGGGCGTTCCCTTGTCAGGTCTGTCGCCGGGCTTGGTTACTGGAACTTCCACTTTTCCACGGGTACTGCCGTGGTGCTTGGGGCTGTTAGCAGCTGCTACGGGCATTGCAATTGTGAGGGCCATCATCATGGCTGCGATCACCTTATTCATCTTTTTCATAGTTGTCTGATTTTAATTGTTTGACTTTTGGTTGTTGAATGCGACTTGCGTCGTTGTTTCTTGTTTTCGAGTGCAAAGGTAGGGGCTTTCTATGAGGTGAGAAAGCGAAAAATCCTATTCCGCAGGCGAAAATTCCTATTGTTGGTCGGGATTTCCCCCGCCTTTTCCCTTGTTTTAGCATTTTTTATCGTACCAAAGTGGCTGTGTTTGCGGAACTTTGTGTAGCTTTGTGGCGCAAAGATGTAAAACCATTAAAAAGCTAACATTATGAAAGTAGGTATTCCAAAAGAGATCAAGAACAATGAGAACCGCGTAGGTATGACCCCTGCAGGCGTGGCAGCACTCACACGTCGTGGTCATCAGGTCAGCGTACAGCACACGGCAGGCGAGGGGAGTGGCTTCTCGGATGACGACTATGTGCAGGCCGGCGCACGCATCTTGCCCACCATCGAAGATGTCTATCGCGAGTGCGATATGATTGTGAAGGTGAAGGAACCCATCGAGCCCGAGTACGCGCTGGTGCGCAAGGGGCAGCTGCTGTTCACCTATTTCCATTTCGCGTGCGAGCGTGAGCTGACCGATGCCATGCTCAAGAGCGGTGCCGTATGCCTGGCCTATGAAACCGTGCAGCTCCCCAACGGCTCGCTGCCGCTGCTGCAGCCCATGAGCGAGGTGGCAGGGCGCATGGCGACGCTCAACGGTGCCTACTACCTGCAGAAGACCAAGGGCGGCAAGGGTAAGCTCATCGGCGGTGTGCCAGGCGTGAGTCCTGCTAAGGTGCTGGTGCTCGGCGGAGGTGTCGTGGGCGAGGCTGCTGCCCGCATGGCCGCCGGCATGGGTGCCGACGTGACCATCGCCGACATCTCGCTGCCCCGCCTGCGTCAGCTTGACATTGAGACCCCCGCGAATGTGCACACGCTGTATTCCTCCGAGCACAATATTCGTGCACTGCTGCCCACTGTGGATATCATCGTTGGCAGTGTGCTGGTGCCGGGCGATAAGACGCCGCACCTGATTACGCGCGAGATGCTGAAGCTCATGGAACCCGGAACAGTCTTGGTAGATGTCGCCATCGACCAGGGTGGCTGCTTCGAGAGCTCACGTCCCACCACCCATAGCGAACCCGTCTATATTGAAGAAGGCATCGTTCACTACTGCGTGGCCAACATCCCCGGTGCCGTTCCCAACACCTCCACGCTGGCCCTCACCAACGCCACCCTGCGCTATGCCCTGGCCCTGGCCGACAAAGGCTGGCAGCAGGCCTGTAAGGACGACCCCTCCCTCGCCAAAGGCCTTAACATCGTCAATGGCCGTGTGGTTTTCAAAGCCGTTGCCGATGTCTTCGGCCTGCCCTACGAGCCCCTTAATGACCAATGTTAATGAAAATGGAACTATGATGGATAATAAGAATACAGAACCCCAAGAGAAAAAGACGGAGCGGACGTACCGTTGCAACGACTGTGGTAACACCATCTATAAGCACGAAGTCTTCTGCTCCCAATGCGGTAAACTACTCGACAAGTACGACTTCGAAGATTGATAGCGGCACATAATTGGGCTCAGATTCGTCATAAATGCAGCTCTTAGGACCAAAAATAGAAGCTGGGGGGCATCAATAAATGGCGAATTTGAGCCTAATTGCAGAAAAAACTGTCTTATTCTGCTTCCCTTTTCAAAACAAATCCATATCTTTGGCGCGATATTCTCGTAAAAAACTATTTTGCTTGAAGATTACTAGTAATATTATAATACTCAAATATCTACCTAAAGATGAATAATAACGGTTTTGTCTTGAACTTTGGATCTGATGACAATGCTCGCTGGAAGCGGTTGCTCGATGAGATTGACAATGGTAATGTGATTCCTGTAATTGGTCCAGATATGCAGGTTGCTCCCAAAATTTCGAAATTGGATGGAAAAACGGAAAACCTGCATCAACAGCTGATTTCTTATATCGCTGCCCAAACGGGTGTCAAGAATCATCCTCGCACTTTCTCGCAATTGGTGTATGATGACAACTATCGTCATATTGTAAGAAATAAAGATGATCAGATCTATAGTCTGATTTTTCAGATTATGAGTAATATTCATCAGATAGATGAGATTGAAAGCACCCCTTCTCCATTGCTTAGGGATTTGTTGAGTACGCGCAAATTCCCTTTTGTTATTACGACGTCCTTTTCGCCCATTGTCGAAAATGTAATGCAAGACATTTGGGGGCATGTAAGTGTCTTGAATTTTAACAATAACCCACAGGATAGCATCCCAGAGCGAGGAGGCGACATCAAGACCGCTAATGACATAAAGCAGCCTACAGTCTATTATATGTTCGGGAAGTACTGTAACAATAAAGACCGATATGTTGTGACCGATAGCGATATGATGGCTTTCTGCAGCTCCTGGATTAGCGGTAGGGGAGTTCCCCGAAATCTGACGGAAACTTTAAAGAAAAAGTATCTGTTGATTTTAGGCAACAACTATTCGGACTGGCTATTCCGCTTTATTTGGTATGGCCTACGTGCTACAACTACAGACATGAAGTCAGATGTTGTTGTTGAGGATGGCGTTGAGGAATCTTTCAAGCAATTTTTGGATCGATTGGAAACCTTTTATCAGGAAAATCCTGCCGAAGTGATTCAACGTATCAAGTCCGATGTCGAAGATCGCTCCATTCGCAATCTAAACAAAACTACCTATGAGACGGATGTATTCATCTCTTATTCACGAACAGATGATAAGATAGCCAGGAACTTATATGATAAGTTGACGGACAAAGGTCTGAAAGTGTGGTTTGATGCAAATAGCATTGAGAAAGCAGAAGATTGGGAAGCAGCCATCATGAATGGTATTCGCAAGACACGTTTGTTCGTTCCCATCCTGTCAAAGAATATTGAGCAAGAGTCTTTGATACCCCACGAGTACCGAACGGAATGGAATATCGCAGCCAGTCTGTCCTCGAAGATGGGAGGTCGTACCTTTATTATACCTTTCTCTGAAACGGGCTTCGATTTCTACAATCCATTGACCAAACTACCTCCTGAGTTTACAAGCAAGAATGCGACATGGTATCAACAGGATGATGACCTCGCCGAAATCACAGCTGTGATTGATAAGGAATTGGATAAACTCAAAGAAATGGAAAGCAGATTTAATCACTAAGAACAAGACGCATCATGGCAACATACAATGCAGCGCAGCAGACAGACGGTAATCCTTGGAAAGGACTAAATTTCTATCTTGAAGGTGAGACCTTATACGGTCGCGATACGGAGATACAAAGTCTTGCACAATATATTACCAATAACACTCAGACCGTTCTTTATGGTAAGTCAGGTATCGGCAAATCATCGCTTGTCAATGCTGGTATTTTCCCCGTTGCTCGTCGCGAGGGGCTCTATCCTATTCCAATTCGTCTGAAACACGATCTGGCGGACTCGTACATTAGTCAGGTGCGACTGGCTTTCCAAGAATCAGGCATCGGCATGACGGAGATGGTTCCAGTCATCGATGAATCGCAGGAAACGCTTTGGGAATTTTTCCACCGTCATTCTTTTTACCATCCAGAAAGGGGAATCCTCATTCGCCCTTTAGTTGTTTTTGATCAATTTGAAGAAATATTCACGCTTCAGCATGACGAGGGCAAAAAGAAGGCTTTCTTTTCAGAACTCGCTGACTTGCTCAACGAAGTTACGCCGCAATACATCCTTGATGCCAATGATAACACTCCCAGCATGGAAGAAGCCCCTGTCTCGCATGGAGAAAAAGGCTTTGTGTTAGACTTCGGTTCGGCGAGTGAAGATTCGATTCGTGCCTATCAGGAAACGTCATTGTTCAATTTGGTTTTCACCATCCGTGAGGATTTTCTGTCTTATCTTGAGCGGTATACTGCTTATATCCCAGTGATGAAGACTAATCGCTATGCCTTGTTGCCCATCAACGAAGAGCAGGCCGCAGATATTATCATGAAACCATGCCCAGGTTTGATAAGCGCTGATGTCGCAACGCTTATTATCCAGAAAGTGACGGGGCATACTGATTTTCAGTTGGACGGTATTCCAGAGATAGAGGTTGACTCTGCCGTTCTCTCCCTCTATCTGAGTCGTCTATACGTCAAAAAAGGTGATGCTACGACCATTACTGCAGAACTTGTTCGCCAGTTTAGTGATGATATCATCAAGGACTTCTATGAGGAATCTGTGGTAGATTTACCTCTACATGATGTTGAGGAAATAGAAGATCAGTTACTCACATACGACGGCCGTCGCAATAATGTATCACGTAATGATTTGATTCGTGAGGGCGTGTCAGCTTCCGTTATTAAGACATTGGTGGAAGATCGTAAGTTGCTCAGGCAGTTTAGTTATCAAGATGACATTCGTGTGGAGTTTATGCATGATATCCTCTGTCCCGTGGTTGATGATCGCATCAACCAGCGTGAACTGGCACGTCAACAGGAAGAAGAACGCCAGCGACAAGAGGCAGAGACACAGGAGCGCTTGAGAAAGATGCAGGAGGAGGCGAATCTCATGCGTCGTCGTAATCGTAAACGACTTACTGCCATCGGAGTTACTTTTTTCATGCTTGCTATTGCATTTGTATTAACATGGTGGCTGCTCTACCGCCCGTACTGCGAGTACTATGCATCGTTCACCACGGCTACAGGATGGCCCGAGGGTCTGGGGGAGCAGCTGCATGGTAAAGAGCGTTCCGAATTCGTGTTTCACTATCGTTTGACACGCCGCGGCCGTCTACCTTCGATGAATTTCATGGGGTTACATATCAACCATCATTTCTATAAGGTAGAAGTGCTCAACAGCCAAGGTGCCCCCACCACAAACAAAATGATGGAATCGCCGTTGGTGGCATTGTCCGAGACCACTAACAAGGATGAAATATCACGTACATTTGCGTGTTTGCAACTACGTACGACCAAGTGGCTGTTCAGCAGCGATGCTGATGGTAATATTGCGCGGCAGACATCCTACGATGCCGATGGGAACATACTGTATTCTATTCAGTATTATCGCACCAGCGACACCTCTGGCGATAGCCCCACACAAATCTTATGGATGAACTATATCGATGCTGAAGGCAAGCCTCTGCGCGTGCGTGACAATGGTGCCGACCGCATTCGTATCACTGTGCATGATGGCCTCTTCGTTCGCAAGCAGTTCTTCAATGAGGTCGGCGCGCCACAGCGCAACGGACGCATGGCATATGGCTACACCTACAAGTACGATCCCGTCAATGGCAACATTTTGGCCATCACACCATTGGATGAGTTTGGCGAAGGCGTAGCGTCAAGGTCGCTCAAATTCACGAACTTTGATTCATACTGCCGCTGGACAGAAGCAAACAACGCGCAGGCACAGTATGGCCCGGACTATATTATCTACCTCATGCCAGACCGCACGGATTCTCTTCGCTTCAATGCAGATGGACAGCAGGTATATCGCTCAGAACTCATTCATGGTGAGACCTTCCGAACTTTCAGGTATGAAAACGGTAGAATAGCGGAAGAGAGTACCTACTCTATCCTAAACAATGGCGCACTCCACTTGACTGGGCGTGTCAGGAATGTCTATACGCCTGATACTCAAGAACTAACAGAATGTACGACATTCAACGAAAAGAGCAATCCATGCTACCTCTCTGAAATACGGCAGCACAGAGGTCCTTCGTACATTGTCTCCTATTATGCAGGCATGAGACCTGATGCCTTGCGACCTGTTAATCACCCCGAAGATGGTTACCACGAGCAGATATCTGAAGTGTACCGGCAAGATTCTCTGACGGAGAAGCGCTTCACATATAATGTCATTGATAGCATCTCAGGCAAAAAGCATATTCTACGTCAGGAACGCAAGTTCTATAATTCCGACAGTATCTTAGCGCGACACATTGCCACCGACAGCAATGGCAAACGCGTCATCTCGTTAGAATATGAGATTGAGAACGGCATCGTCGTGGGTCAGCATGTTATTGGTCTGTCAGGAAACGCCATCCGTTGCCCGCAATGGGACGATTTGGGACTGTGCTACTACCGCATCAAATTTGTCAGAGACTTCCTTGGCCACATTGTTTCACTGAAGGCTTTCAACGAGTTCGACGAGATCTCTGTAGCCACGTTTGACAATTGGGAATACAAAGTCAGCATGGTGTCTGGCGATGAATTAATAAGGGAGGGTATTAAAGATGGCCCGTTTGGTCGAGAGCAACATGAGACACACGGCTTAGGAATCTTCAAGTTGTCTCTGATTCCATTGAATGGATGTCAGGAGGTCGAGTACCTGCATATCACGGACATCAATGGCACCTACTACCGTTGCGGACTGCATGATGGCGACATCATCGTGAAAAGAGAAGGCAGGAAAGTATTGGCTGCACGTCCCACGCATGACTTGACATCCGACAGCGGTGAACGAATCTACTTTGAGATACGATGGTACACTCCGGACGAGGGTAACAAGGGCGCAGAGACGTATCCCGTATATTACACTTCAGAAGAAAGTAAGAAACTAAATGATGCAATCACATATTATGAAAGCAAGTAACTCACTTAAGATAGCCTTACTACTGGCTATTTCTGTGCTCTTGACTGTCGCTCAGGTCAAGGCCGACGATGATAAGAGCAAGGGGCAAATGATCGATTTCCTGCGGAAGAGCAGGATATCATCACAGACTGGGAGTACCAATTCACGGGGTAAGCAGGACGATACTCCCGAAGGGATGAAAGGCGGGAAGACTATTCAACCCCAAGACACGAAAGATGCGGAACATAGCACACAACAGATATTCAGAGATGTCATTCGCAAATGGGGACAGTTCGTGGGAGTGGGGAAACCGCTAACGGCGGAACAGGCTCGCCACCTCAACTGTACATATACACTGATGTTCGACCAGATTGGACTGTGCGTGCAGATGAAAGCACTTGATGGTTATGGTCATCCTACGACAGACCATAGGATAAGCTCGTACCTCACAGAGAACTCACGCGGAGACTATCGCGTCAACAACACCATTGCTGAACAGATGGACAATGTTTGCTCCTGGAAGTTTAAGTACGATGATAAGAAACATCTAGTATATGAGGAAGGCTACGATGCTGGTGGCTCGTTGGTTTACGTCATGCACCTGAACCATCGCGAGAATACAGCCTTCGGTTCATACTCCGATTTCTATGGCAGCCCACTGCAACTACGCTCCGATACGTTGCAAGCTCCGCCGACAAACTTCTGCGTCACCTATGACAACGAGGGACACGACGCACGACTTGAGACTTTCGACAACAATGGGTTCCCCTGCAAGAACTTGGATGGCGCATACTCTTGGCGACGCACATATGATGCCATCGGGCGCAAGACGTCTGAGGCCTCATGCGATCTGATGGGCCACCGCACGATTGACGACTTCGGCAATTGCGGTTTTAGCATTACGTACAGCACAGACGGTAAGGTGAAGACCTACACCTATCGTGACGCGCAGTGGAACATAATGCCCTTGCCCGATAGTATTTCCAGCAACCACAATGGGGTGGTGACTGTGAAGGAAGAATATGATGACTATGGGCGTCTCATACAAGAGACATTCTACGATGAAGAACAACAGGAAACAAACAACAAACGTGGCTTCAATAAGATACACTACGAATACAATCCCCACGGTCTCATCAGATGGATTACCTATTATGATAAGCATGGTAATCTCTTTTGCAAGGACTCTTCGGCGGTAGCGCGTAAGCATTATGAATATGATCCGCAAGGGCGCAGAATCCTGTATGAGAATTTCAATGCCTACGATGAGATAGTGGATGGTTCCGACTTGTATGCTCGCAAGACCTGGAACTATCAGGACGATGTGCTGACGAGCGAGAGGCGTTGGTGGCAGTGGCATGGAAAGATTGTACAGACCTATGATGACACCATACGTGTTGATCCGCTTACACGGCATCAAATAGGTGTGCGAAGTTATCCCTATGACCCAGATGTTGTCATTTATTATGAAAGAGATGAAAAAGGACGGCAAATCTTTTGGCAGTATTGTGATACACTTGGGCAGCCTTTCTTTTACAGAGATTACACATATAGTACTAATATCACGACTTATGAGGACCTTCCTGGACATAAATGTCGGATAACCGATATATATCGTTCTCCTGATGGGCGCTTGGCATTGAAGTCTCTGGAAGGCCAGTCGTATGCCCTACGAACGATTTTGAAAGATAGCATAGCCCAGACATCGCATTTCACAGAATGGAATGCCGACTCGGTTATCGTAAGTAACTATATATTACATTATACAGCCCCGGATCTGGAGCTGATGGACTACTATGTATCTCTTAATCCACAGGGAGAACCGTCGCGATGGGGAAATCTGAATAATAATTTCATCAAAAAGGAAGTTATACGCAATCACAAAGGCGACATTGTGGCATACGTCGCTTACAACGAGTTCGATGAACCTGCATACGTAGAGTCTGGCAACGGCATCTATCATATCCAACTTATCAAAGATGATCAACGGCAAAATCTAGATATAGACAAGAAAGAAATCACACGTAATATAAAATGGAATGCCCCCTATGCCATAAGCATTATTTGCATGAATGAGAAGGCACAGCAGTTAGGCCTTCGCGATGGTGATTACATCTTGTCATTTGGCTCATGGGATTGGCGTACAGAAAAGCCTCGCGACGCATGGGACGAACTGTGGCGCGAGAGCATCCGCAAGGTCCATAAGAATAAGGAGTTGAATTTGATTCGGTTCCATAGAGATAAGGACGAGATTACCAGCCAGTTGCTGACAGTACAACTGCCCGAGGGAACGACAGTAGATTTAGGTATCTACTTCCAATACATTACACTCACGCCCACTGAACTGGAGCGCTTTCAGCAGGCTGCCGACAACTCGGGACTAAGCACTCCCGAAGGCTCTGAGACATCCTCTACGACCGCTATCATTCGTACCCCCACAGGTTACGGACGCAACTGTCCTATGTACGCACAACATTGGCCCACAACACTTCGTTCTGCATATTTCCCATTGCTCCTTTATGGTATCGAAAAGGATGCCCAAGGAAACATCAAGATAAAGGAAAGCTGGGCCTTTGGTGACAACGCACAAAAGTTCAATGAGATCGCTAACGAATATGATGAAAACAACAGTATGTTATGGGCAACAACAGACTTGCAGACTTGCAACAATCAGCCTATCACTACATATCTGGCTGCGAGCACGCTTTGGACGTATGTCTCTAAAGACGAGTCTCAGCGCCTGCGCGAAATGGCCGACAGCATACGAACCATTTATGATGCACAGTATAATCGCCAAGAGCAGGAGAAACTGGATAATGTGCAATATGCGCTGAGTGAATGGGTACGCAACGACCGCCAACAGGGTGATTTACAGCCGGCAGATCTGATGAAAGCGTTCTCAGAGGCAGAACACACTTTTGTCGTGCGCAACAGAGAGAATCTGAAAAAATGTCTCGGCATTGTGCCCACGCCTGACGACACCTCCATCTTTTATGCCTATAATGATGACGATAATGGCCCTTCCGATGAGCTGAAACAGCTGATGCTACGTGCAAATTTGTCAGGCTTTGAATTGGTTGCACAGCGTCATAAAGTAGAAAATGTGTATATGCAACTATGGGTGAAAAAGAAACGTAAGAAAATATTGCAGATGCTCTTTGTTCGCCAGATAGACCAGAGTTATGATTTATACTATCTCCCCAATGGTTTGAATCCAGAAGAATTGGAGGAAATCTGTTCTTATCTACAGAGAGAATAAGAGTATCTTTGTAGCAGAATTACATTGAAAACAGATTTTGTTTAACATGAAACCATATTTTCTCAAACTTGTTCAATTGCTTCTATGCCTATTCATTGGCTCAAGAGCATATGCCGCTTTCAACATTAATGGCATTTATTATATTAAGTCCCAAGAAAATGCAATCGTGTTCAGCGTACCATATGGAGCCCCCCTGTATGCTGGTGAAATTGAGATTCCTGAGTCGGTCGTGATACAAGATAAAACATATACTGTGACTGGCATTGACTATCAGGCTTTCTCGGGTTGCGTGGATCTGACTAAAATCACGTTTCCCAATAGCCTGACAGAAATTGGGATGGAAGCCTTTGTTGGCTGCACGGGCCTGAAGGAAGTTAATTTTGGCACAGGTTTGAAGTATTTAGGCATTGAGGCCTTCAGAGGATGCACAAGCCTCGAAACAATAGACATCCCCAATAGTGTGACGAGAATAAGGGAAATGGCCTTCGAAGAGTGTAGCGGCCTTAAAAGTGTCACAATGGGCAGTGGACTTACTAGCATAGATGCCTCCACCTTCTATGGTTGTAGTAGCTTGACCGAAGTGCACTTTGGCCCTAATGTCCAGTACATTGGCGATGGAGCTTTCCGTGGGTGCACGAGCCTGAAATCCATCGACCTCCCCGATGCGATACTGGATCTTGGTAAGGGCTCCTTCAGAGGTTGCTCAAGTCTGGAATCCATCACCATACCCGAAGGTGTAACGAGCATCAACGAAGCTGTCTTTAGGTATTGCACGAGCATGACACAGGTCTATATTCCAAGTACCGTGACGCAGATTGACATCGAAGCGTTCTACAATTGTACCCAGCTGCAGGAGATATTTTGTTTCGCGAAAGAGCCGCCAACGCTTCAATGGAGCACGTTCCCATACTCTGATTTGAATGCGAGCGGAGTTGCCGTGTATGTCCCTGATGGAACAATAGAGAAATACAAGGCTGACTCTTATTGGGGCCGTTTCTGGAAAGTTCAAGAGATGGTTATTCCATTTGTTGATCCCGTGGTAAAAGCTATCTGTCTGGAACACTGGGATGCGAATCGCGATGGTGAACTGAGTTTCACGGAAGCCGCCGCCGTCAAGGACATCGGCATGGCATTCCGTGGCAACACATATATTACTTCTTTTGCCGAACTGAAGTATTTTACGGGTTTAACCGAAATCAAGGAGGAAGCTTTCTGGGCATGCATCAATTTATACAACATCACCATCCCCAAAAATGTTCAGTATATAGGATGCGCATTCCAAAATTGCAGGTCGCTGGGCATCATCAAAGTGGACAAAGAAAATCCATACTACCATTCGCACAATGATTGCAATGCCATCATCGAGGTCGCTACGCAGACCCTGATTGCAGGTTGCCCCACGACAAAGATTCCCGACGATGTGAAGATCATCGGCAGGAGTGCCTTCGAAGGCCGATTAGGCCTTTATGATTTGGTTATCCCCTACGGCGTAACGACCATTGAGCTATCCGCGTTCAATGATTGCCAAGCGCTGATTTCTGTCCAAATCCCCAATAGCTTGACCACCATTGCAGCGTCTGCATTCTATGCTTGTCCCAACCTCACCTCACTCACGATTCCTAGCAGTGTGGCGACCATCGGCCGTAATGCTTTTGCATTTTGCACCGGTCTGACCTCTATTAAGGTGGTAGGGAATCCTCTCTTTAATTCAGACAATGACTGCAACGCCATCATCGAAACGAATACGGGAACGCTGATTGTCGGTTGTCGAACGACCGTTATCCCCTATGGCGTTACGTACATCGGAGAGTCGGCTTTTGAGGGACATGGCTATATGCAAAATGAAGGCCTCACCTCTATCAATATACCTGCCACTGTGGTAGGTATCGGCCGCCATGCTTTCGCCTCATGTCAGAAACTGAAGCTGATACGCTGTGATGCTTTGACACCACCAGATGCCGACACACAAACGTTCAATTTTGGAGTCAATGGCGTCAATCCTCAAGATATCACCTTGGTGGTGCCCGACGAGTCCTATCAACTCTATAAAAAGCATTCTATTTGGGGTGAGTTCCATTTGGTTATGAGGGATGCTATCCAAGCTCCTTTTGAAGACGCAACAGGTGCCGCGAAAGTGTGCGAGTGCTACGATCTCAATGGTCGCCGCATCACTGCACCCCAGCGCGGTATCAATATACTTAGAATGCACGATGGCTCAACACGTAAGATCGTCAACAAGTAAAAAAGCATAAGCGTATAAAAGTCTTAGGTAACATCATCTGGCTCATCTTCGGCGGTTTTCACATCGCCCTGGAATATTTGTGTGCAAGCTTCGTACTGATAATCACCATCATCGGCATCCCGTTCGGACTGCAGGCCTTGAAATTAGGGCTTCTCGCCATCTGGCCGTTCGGCTCACAGGTGAAGGCGACAGAATCACCATCAGGTTGCCTGAACCTCTTCATGAACGTTTTGTGGTTCTTCGTGGGTGGCATCTGGATATTCCTGACACATATCCTATATGCTATCATCCTCTGCATCACCATCATTGGCATACCCTTTGGGAGGACGCACTTCCGCCTGGCCAAGTTAGCCCTCTCCCCATTCGGCAAAGAGGTTGTATAACCAATTTGATAGGACTATAACATGGTCATGGCCAGACGCAGGCCGCAGTTGGAGGCGCGGATGACGCTAGAGACGTAGTTGCGGCGGCTGACGCGGCAGAAACTCGGGTCGTAGGTCCATGAACCTCCGCGCATGATATGGTGTGTTCCGTTGTCGGGGCCTGCGGGGTTGGTCTGCTCTGCGGGACGGTAGTGTCCCTGCCAGTCGGAGCACCACTCCCAGAGGTTGCCGCTCATGTCGTAGAGACCCAGCTCGTTGGGTGCCTTCGTGGCGACAGTATGTGTCTTGCCGTCAGCGTTGGCATCATACTAGGCCACATCGTTGATGTTGTTGCTGCCAGCGTATTTGTACCCTTGGCTTTTGTTCCCGCCGCGGGCGGCGAACTCCCATTCGGCTTCGGTCGGCATTCGTATCTCAAAGCGATTCTCCAGCAGCGTGTTGAGCGCAGCGATGAATTCCTGACACATGTCCCATTTGACGCAGTCCACAGGTCGCTTCATATCGCCGATGATTAGGGATGGGTTGTCGCCCATGACAACGTGCCATAGCTCCTGTGTCACCTCAGTCTGGGCCATGTAATAAGATGAGAGGTGGACGGTATGGACGGGGTATTCGTTCTCGTCGGGGTCTTCATGTCCTTGTTCCGCGGTTGCTCCCATCTCGAAGGTGCCGCCTTCTACCAGGACCATGGTGAAGGTCACGCCTTTGACCTTTATGATCACAGTCGTTTCGGTCTCTTCTATGCTATATGTATTGATGGGTTCATCCTCATCCCGGGCATCTTAACTAGGTGCCCGATGGCGTTGGTCATGTCGGGGCTTGGAGGAGCAACCGGCAGGCGGCGGTGTGGAGGCGGAGGGCTTCGGCGTGGGGTAGGAGGGAGTAGGCGGCATGGAGGGTGCGGTTGTAGTGGTCGAGGCGCTTGGGGATGCCGGCCTTGATGTCGGTGAGGATGTTGTTGCCGTAGTGGGCGGCTTCGCGTAGTTGGTTGTGGGTGATGTGGTTCCTCTCGAGGATGTCCGTGAGGACGATGCCGAAACGGATGTAGTTGTCGGCCAGGGGGGAAATCTCTTTCATTCCTTGGTACTTTAAAAACAGATAAAATTGTTAAAAATACGGCCTCACCTTCCCGAAATCCAGTAACGGATTGAGGGGAGGTGAGGCAGTTGTTTCGTATCTTTGCACGCAATTGTGTCATATTCAAAAGGCCAAGGAATGATGTGATTCCAACGACGTACTAACTGACAGCTCGTCGGGCCGGGTTAAGAATTTGTTTCATTGTGGAATTTGTTTGAATTTATAGCAGTAAGATTTCTTATCATAAACCTAGAAAACAATGAGTACGATGACTCTCTTTGACAGCTGCAACAGCAAGCTGTGCCACGAGGTGACGTGGCAACAAGTGTATGAACTGATTCGCGGCGAGGCACTGCGTCCTAAGACGGAGGCGCTGCGCGCGATGGTGGCTCAGATGGATGCGCTCCCCGAGGCGGAGCGTAAGGTGCGCGAGAAGGAGGTGAAGCGCATGAAGGCTTCGTGGTTCCCGGGCCTGCTGCCCGCCTGCCACTGTTGCGACGGTGTGCGGCGCTTGGATCATGTGACGGACTACACGGGGTTCTGTCATGTGGACTTCGACCACCTCACAGAGGAACAGGTCGCCGATGTGCGTGCGCGGCTGCGCGAGGTGCCGGAGGTATTGCTGATGCACACGAGTATGCGCGGCCACGGCCTGCATGTCTATTACCGCCTCGCACCGGCCCCGCAGGGCGAGGGCAACGGCTACCAGAACACCTACGTTCAAGGCTTCCGTCAGGGTAATGCCTATATCGCCGAGCTGGCGGGCGTGCCCTACGACCCAGCCCTGGAACCACCTGTGCACCTGTCATGTCCTTGTTACGATGCCGAGGTGTATTTCAACCCCGATGCCGTGCCGTTTCACATCGATATGGAGCACCCCGTGGATCAAAAGCAGAAGAAGGCGAAGGTCCAGAAGAAGCGCAGCAAACGTCGGCGCGGCGACGACGGCATCACGAAGGCTGAGCATATCGTGGAGTTCTTGCAGCAACAGCCGTTGCGCTACGACACGCTGAGTCGTAAGATACAGATGGCGGCGAAGGCTGCCGACGAGGGTGGGGGAGAAGGCCCGCAGTGGCAGGAGCTCACGGAGCGCCGCACGAACGATCTCTATGTGGCGTGCTGCAAGGCCGTGGGGCTGAACCTCAGCTTCCAGGACTTCAAGCACGTGCTGAACTCGGGCGTCGTGCCGGAGACCAATCCGCTGCGCGAGTATATCTTCGGACTGCCGGAGTGGGATGGGGTGACGGATCATATCGCTGCGGTGGCGGGGATGGTAACAATTGAAAGTGAAAAATTGAAAGTGAAAAGTGAAAAATTGAAAGTCAACGAAGTGAACAGAGAAAAATGGGAGGAGCGGGATGAGGATCTTTTATGGTACACATGTTTTAAGAAATGGTTTTGCGCCATGGTGGCGTCGTGGATGCGCGACGATGTGGTGAATCATCAGGTGTTGGTGCTCATTGGCGAGCAAGGTATCTTCAAGACTTCATGGCTGGATGCGCTCATGCCACCGGAGCTGGCGCAGTACCGTTGTAGGCAGAGCGGTGCACGTGCCATCGACAAAGATGAGCAGCTGCGGTCCACGGAGTTCGGACTCATCAATATGGACGAGATAGACCGAATGTCGGAGCTGGAGCTGAATGCCCTGAAGTCCCTGATTACAGCCGCCGACATCAACGTGCGTGCGGCCTACGCCCAGAGCAAGGAGCGACGGCTGCGCGTGGCCAGCTACGTGGCCAGCGGTAACAAGGACCGCTTCCTCACGGATACCACTGGTAACCGCCGTTGGTTGCCGTTCCATGTCGCGAGCATCGAATCGCCCTTTGAGCACCCGTTGCCGTATGCGGGTATGTACGCTCAGGCGTGGGCTCTCGTGCGCCAGGGCTTCAACTACTGGTTCTCGCTGCGAGACATCCACTCTGTGGCCTCGCATGTCGAGGATTTCATGGTGGAGACGAACGAGCAGCAGCTCTTGCCCGTGTATTTCTCGCCCTGTCAGCCCGGCACCGTCGGCGCGCAGTTCCTCTCCGTCGCCGAGATCTCCGCCAAGCTCACCCTCTACGGCAGCATCCGCCGACCTATGGATATCCGACAGTTGGGGGCGTTGCTGAGGAAGATGGGATATATCCAAAGGAGGGATGCGTCAACAGGTCGAAGAGGATATATTGTGTTGGAAAACAGTGCAGATAGCATCAATGCACAGCGAAAAATTCTCGCAAAAGGTTCAGCCGATATGCCGATACAGCCGATACCTTTCTAGAGAATATATTTTTAATACTACCTAATAAGGATTAATACTCATTTTTGCAAATAAATTATATAAGTCGGAAAACCTATTGGCATATCGGCATATTGGCAGTTGAGTAAGTTCATTTTTCATTTTTCACTTTTCACTTAATATTATGGTTCTCCAAGATAGCTGAAGATGGTGCGCACTTGCAGGCTGGTGAGTAGCTTCTGCGACTTGCGATAGCCGGTGCGCAGGAGCGCTTCGGTGAGCTCGGGATTGTGGTGGATCCAGTCCATCAGACGGTTCACGGCGCCGCCCTGCGTGAGGTGAGGCGCATAGGCCATGGCGAGTTCCGACTTGCTCATCGGCCGCACCGCCCATTCCTTGATTTCTTCTTGTTTCATTGTCGTTATTGTTAAGGTTATCGTTAAGTTCTTTGCAAAGATACACTTTTTTATCGGTTTGTACAAATATTTCATAGCCTTTATCTCACTGAATCACATGCAATCGTGCGCGTCGCTCACCGAGTGGCGCGCATGGCATATTTAGCCCCTTCGCGTATCGTACCTTTGCACCATGAAAACAAAATCTCTGTGGACTTTGGGCCCACACTCCACAGAGATTCTCATGACATCCACTGGAGATTTGGCCAAACTCCTATGGAGTTATCCTTAACCTTTAACCCAGACTCCAACCCCTGTTCGAGTCCTCTCCCTATGGGGAGAGTTAGAGAGGGGCCATTAACCACATGAAGAAGATTCAGTACAGCGTAGGGATGATGAAGAACCCCGCACATCCCGAGGAACCCCAGAAGGCGTATGCCAACCTGCAGCAGACCGGTATCATCGACACCGACGAGCTGGCCGAGCACATCACCGAGCACAACAGCGTGTTCTCCAAAGGCACTATCGTTGGCATCCTCACGGAGCTCTCGGTGTGTATGCGCGAGCTCATCCTGCAAGGCTACAAGGTCATCCTGGGCACCATCGGCACCTTCGCCCCCAGCATCACCAGCGAAGGCACGCTCACAAAGGATGCCTTCACCGCCTCCAACATCAAGAGCATGAACGTGAAGTACAATGCAGGCAGGAGCTTCGAGAACCTGCGTCGTGACGCGGAGTTCGAGAAGACCACGACCCGCAAGGCTCAGGCTGCAGCCCTCAAGGCAGAGAACGAAGGCCGCACCAGCGCCGACTGGGCGGAGGATGCCGAGCAGGAAGGTGAGGGCGATTAAGGGCCTCTCCCCTAACCCCTCCCCCGTAGGGAGGGTGATAGGGGAACTCTCTAAGCACCACAGATTGCGCAGATTTTACGGATTAGACATGGAACTTAACCCCTTAAACTATTAAACTATTAAACTCTTAAACTTCACGTGTATGAAAGAATCAACAAAGAAAACCCTGAAGCGTATCGTTGACATCGTCGTCACCGTCATCACCGCCCTCGTCACATCCCTCACAGCCAGTAGCTGTGTAGGCTGAGAATCGTAAAATTGTAAAATCGTCAAATCGTCAAATTAAACCGTGCGTACCATCACGTTAATCATCCTGCACTGCAGTGCCACGCGCACCACGCAGCGTTACACCTTCCGGCAGTGCAAGGCCGACCACCTGAAGCAGGGGTGGAAGGACATCGGCTACCATTACTACATCACCCGCGACGGACAGGTTCACGAGGGCCGGCCGCTCTGGCAGGTGGGCGCCCACTGCAAGGACCACAACCAGCACAGCATCGGTGTATGCTATGAGGGCGGTCTCGATGCCACAGGCTACCCCTGCGACACCCGCACCAAGGCTCAGCGCCACAGCATGCGTGCCCTGTTGGAGCGTCTCACAGGTCAGTTCCCCTCCGCCATCATCATGGGGCACCGCGACCTCTCGCCCGACACCGACGGCAACGGCCATGTCGATCCCGACGAATGGCAGAAGCAATGTCCCTGCTTTGACGCCCTCTGGGACTATGCCGACCTCGAACCCACCGGCCTCCTCGACGACACCCTCTGACCATCCCCTCCATCAACGAACGAAACGGACTGCCCCCGCAGCCCGTTTCGTGTTTTTTATGCCCCCTCATTTTTTGGCCTTTGCTATTTCAATATTTGTTAGTGTGGCAGCGATATTAGGATGATCCTCGGGCAGCAGGTCCTTTTCTATGGCCAAAGCTTTCTGAAGGTATTCCAAAGCCAGCTTTCGCTTACCTTGTTTTGAATAGATACTTCCGATGTTGTTGTATACGGTAGCTACAGCGACATGGTGCTCACCATATACCTCAATGAACATTAGCCGGGCTTTCTCCAGATATTCTAAGCCCTTGTCATAGTCGCCCATTTGTCCATAAAGATACCCGATATTGTCATAGCTTGCTGCAATATCACGGTGTGAACCTTTATATATCCTTTGTCTCATTTCCAATGCAATGCTGTTAGTTTTCAAGGCTTCATCGTTTTTCCCCTGTTTTTCTTGAACTTGTGCCAGATTGCTATATGCCGTTGCCAACGGCGGGTTTCCGTCCGGGTATGTACTTCTTAGTATCCGAATGGCTCTTTCATAGGTTTGCACTGCCTCATCATATCTTTTTAGATTGCAGTATGAAAGGCCAAGATTGACCAGCGTATTGGCATGGTTGGTGTTGTCTTCGCCCAGGACCTGTTCTGAGATCTCCAAGGATTTTGTAAGATAGCCTATGGCTGTTTCATACAGTCCTAAATCATTATATCTGGAACCGATGTTGTTATATACGGTGGCAACGGCACTATGTTTCTCTCCAAAAATCTTCAAATAGATCGCCCGTGCTTTCTGGTAATAATCGATGGCTTCGTTATACTTACATAGGTCGGATAATGTGGAACCGATATTGTTGTAGCAATCTGCCGTTCTCTCATGTTCTTCACCATACACCTTGATGGTGATGTCTAAAGCTTTGTTGTAAGATTCTATAGCTTCGCCATATTCCCCCATATCCGTATAGAGAGATCCCATATTTATCAAAGTTTGGGCTATTTTAGGATGATTACTTCCGAGTATGGCTTCTGCCATCGTCAGGCTTTGATTGTAGTAGTCCAACGATTTCTCATATTCTCCCGAGTGGCAATAGATATATGCTAAGTTGGCTAGCATCACCGATAGATTTGGGTGGCTTTCGCCATAGAACATCTTTGTGATAGTAATGGATTTTTCCAGATAGTCCTTTGCAAGATTTACCTTATCCAGATGCTGGTATATTGTAGCCATGTTGTTATAACACTGAGCTAAGAAAGGATGACTCTCGCCAAAGACTGTAGTATACATCTTCAACGCCTTTTGCATTTCGGCCAGGGCTTCATCATGCCGTCCCTGATACATATAGGCAGTCCCCACATTGAGGTACGTTGTTGCCAGTTCCGGATGCAAGTCACCCAGGATGACACGTTGGATGGTGGCAGCCTCTTCGAAATTCTCAAGTGCCTTATCAAACATCGACAAATCAGAATATTGTAAACCTATGGCATTATAGCTGGCAGCAATCTCAGGGTGCTGTCCGCCATAAATCTTCTGGCGTATCTCCAAAGCTTTACCGTGATACTCCAATGCCTTTGTGTAATCTCCTTGTGCACTATAGGCGGCTGCGAGGTTAAAGTAGCTCAACGCAACCCGCTGATGGAGCTCTCCAAGGATGCTTTGTCTGATCTCCAGCGCTTTAGCATGGTAATCAGTAGCTTCTGCATATTGTCCGAAGTCCTGGCTGAGGACACCAAGGTTGTTGTAACATTCTGCCAGCTCATAGTTATCACCATCGAACAGATATTTGCTGATGGCAAGCGCTTTCTCATAATACTCTTTGGCCTTTTGGAAGTCTGCCAGATAATGGTAGGTCTCACCTATATTAATATAGCATTTCGAGACTTCGGTGTTTTGCTCCCCATTCTCTGCAATGGCAGCGCGTAGTGCCTGCTCATAGAACGCACGTGCCTGCTCGTAAGCCGCTAAATAGGTCTTGTAGAAGTCACCCGCCTCTATCAGCCATTCCACGTTTGTGGAATCCAACTCTGTGACTCTGTATTTGACATAGTAGGCAGCCGAGTCGTTCTGGTGACGCATCTGTGCAATCTTGAACTTATTGTAGCAATCTTGAGCGATATCTTCCAATGTCTTCTGGGCGACATCTTTCCTTTTCTTCAACTTGGCTTCCTGCTCCGCATTCTCCTCTTGAAGCTGGTGCAGCTCTTGTGTCCTGGTTCGTAGGTCACCTTTTGTCTTCAGCAGAGAATCAGCCTTCGTTAGTTCTCCGTTCATGATGTACATGCTTATCTGCCTGTTGAATTCGTCCAACTGGTCGTAGTCTAACTTGGAATAGAACTCCGCCATCTCCGTTACCAGTTGTTGGTTGTTGCCCTGCATCAGGATCACCTCCTGCATCCTCTGCTGGTATTCCTCTTGACTCAGCTTGTTCTGATCCTTCAGCGTCTGTATCTCTGCATAGCTCTTTGTCAGTTGCTCCTGCAACGTCGCACTGATTTTCGTCATGGCGTCAAGCTTGTACTGCAGCTGTTTCTCCGGTGTCTCCAACACAATCACAAGCGGGTTGGAAGACTGCACATATTGCTTCAGTAATACTTCAGGATCTGTGAGAACATAGCCCTGCTTGAATACGCTCTGGAGGTAGTAGTTGGTGCCAGGTATCGCCACAGAGAACCCGCCGTTCTTTCCACTGAGCACTGCACTACGTCCTTTCACAATGACCGTAGCCCCGGATAGTCGTGTACCCTTGACGACCGTTCCGTTTTGGTCAAGATATCCTCGGGTCTTGACATATCCCTTTTGGGTTTGTGCCGTGATATTCACCATTCCTGCCGTCAGCAGCAACGCAGCAGCCATAAAAATCGTCTGAATTCGTTTCATGGAGAGTCGTTTTTTTATTTTCTGCGACAAAGGTAGAGTTTTTTCGTTGACAACATTGTCTTTTCGCCTTTTTTTCTCTCTTCATTTTTATTTTTTCCCTTTTCCTTTTTCATTTTTAATTATTCTCCCTATCTTTGGCGCGAAAAACATCCATTAATACATATTTATTTTATTTAGATTATGGGACTCTTTAATTTCTTTTCCAGCGACTCTTTGTCTTACGACGAGCAAGTAATCTTCTCGCGAATCAGACCGGTGATAGCAGACCTCTTGGCCATTGATCCTTCAGAGATACAACCCAATAGCCGGCTCGGCGAGGATCTGGGATGCGACGAGCTGGACATCATGGAGATTATGCTGGAGTGTTGTAATATAGGTTATTCCACCCCGCCAAAGTCCGAACGTGGCGTTCGCACCGTGCGCGATGTCATCCGACTGATCAAGAGATATTTATAGAGCGAAAGTGTAGCCACACATCACCTTGGCGGACATGCCCTCGTATGAATCTTCACGTAGCAAAACATCATCCCAAATAAAATGAGAGTTCAACGTTAACACTATGTCACACGAAATATTTATCAGTTACAGCCGGCGGGATAAAGAAGTCGTGATGCCGTTTGTCCGACAGATCCAAAATATCCGTGGCCGTTATTGGTAGCCTATGAGGAAGATAGAAAACTGTTGAAAAGCACTTATGGTATAAAACGTGTTCCCATCTATTTCCTATTGGATCCTAAAGGCATAATTATAGAGATTGGGATAGGTGTGCTGTTCCCAAACAAGAAATATAACCGTCCAACTGCAGAAGCTTCTCAGAAATTATATGATATGTTGAAGCAAATGTGTGGATTTGACGATTTAGAATAGAGCGAGGACAATGTACTAAAAAATCAAGCGGTGCGCGTTGCGACTTCATTAAAACAAAATGATATGAAAAGAGCTTTTATCCTTTCTTTGTGCATGCTGATGCTGACGGTGGCTTCAGCACAGACACAGCAGGGTGTGGTGAAGACCAAAGGACGTATGGTGAACGGGCAGTTGCTGCCGGGCACGAAGCTGGGCGGGGCTGTCATCTCCGTGAGGGGGCGGTCAGCTGTGCTGAGCCAGGCCAACGGTCAGTTCTCGTTTCCCGTCAGCGGCCAGAGCTTCATGCTGGACTCCGTGCGCAAGAAAGGCTATCAGTTAGTGGATGCAGAGGCGGCACCGAGGTCGTATGCAGTGACGAAGAACCCATTATATGTGCTGATGGAGACACCTGAGCAGCAGATGCAGGACAAACTGACGGCCGAGCGCAAGATTCGCCGCACCCTGCAACAGCAGCTGCAAAAGCGCGAGGATGAGATTGAGGCATTAAAGGAGAGTAAACGAATCACGGAAGAGGAGTATCGCCAACAGCTGCAGCAACTCTATCAATCGCAAGAGAGCAACGAAAAGCTTATTGCTGACATGGCGAAACGTTATGCGGAGATGGACTTCGACCAACTCGACAGCCTCAATCGTCGTATCAGCGATGCCATACTTAACGGCCGCCTCACAGAGGCAGATTCATTGTTACGTTCGAAAGGTGATATTAGCGACCGTATTGCCGAGGTGAAACGTGAACAGCAGGCAGAGGCCCAAGAGGAAGAAGAGCTCGCTCGGCGACAATCTAATCTTGAAGCCAGCAAAGCAGGTACGCAGAAGAAGTTGGAAGATCTTGCAGAAGACTGCCTTAACAAACATGAATTATGCAAGATGCAACTTCAATTCGACTCTGCTGCATACTACATCGTGCAAAGGGCTGAGTTGGACACGATGAATGCTGATTGGCAGCATGAAGCGGCCTTATTCCTTGCTGATCAGAATCAGTTTAAGCAAGCTGAATTATATTATAATAAAGCTTATGTCGTTTTGGAAGGGGAGATGGACACGGACAATAATGATTTTCTACGTAGGAAAAGTTCTCTACTGCATAACATGGCACTTTTGTATTACTACACTCGACGATTTGACAAATCAGAATACATGTACAAACAGGCGCTGAAGATACGTCAACGGTTGGCGAAAGACAATCCCCATGCATACGAACGAGACATGGCTATGACACTAAATAATTTGGCTCTTATGTATTCATATACCCAACGTTTCTCGGAAGCTGAACCTCTATATCAACAAGCATTGGAAATTTATCAAAGATGGGCAAAGGACACCTCAGAGCCATACGAGTTGGACGTAATACATACTTTAGGCAATTTAGCACGTTTGTATTCTCTCACCCAACGGCATACTGAAGCGGAACAATGCTACAATGTGATATTGGATTCTCTTAGGGAGAAATCAAAGAAAGTCAAAAAAACATTTGAACCAGACATAGCAATAGCCATAGGCATGCTGGCGGATTTGTACTACAATTGTCAACGTTTTACCGAATCTGAAAACATGTATACGCAGGCATTAGAGATACGTCAACGGCTGGCAAAGGAAAATCCCCATGCACACGAGCCATACATTGCTCAGACACTGAACAATCTGGCAGCCCTGTACTCCAGCACACAACGCTTCACGGAAGCGGAGGATATGTACAAACAGGCGTTGGCAATACTATTTCGGCTGGCGAAGGACAATCATAAGACCTACGAACCAGATGTAGCTCAGACGCTGTTCAGGTTGGCTTCTCTGTACTCCTACACCCAACGGTTCACTGAAGGGGAGGAGATGTACAGACAGGCGTTAGAAATCTATCTGCGGTTGGCAAAGGACAATTCCCAAGCATACGAGGTAGACGTGGCTTCAACACGATATCTAATAGGACTCTTACTTATCGAAAAGGAACATTATACAGATGCAATCCAGTCATTTGAAGAAGCATTGGAAATGTATAGGAAGTTAGCAATTGAGGACTTTTCTCAACAAGAATACTTCTTTAATTCCTTGTATTATTTAAGTCAGTTGTATGCAGAAACAAATAATCATCTACGAAATTATGAAATCCAACATGAATTATTGCCTTTGCTGAAAGAAATGTATGAAAAGAATGCAGATAATGTTCGGAATACCTATGCAACGACACTAGGCAGTCAATCCTTCAATGCCATTTTCATGAGAAAATACGCTGAAGCAGAACAACTGGCTCGTGAAGGATTGGCTGTTGACTCCACCCAACATTGGATTACAACCAATTTAGCTCATGCTCTTCTCATGCAAGGACGATACTCTGAAGCGGAGGTTATCTATCGGCAATACAAGGATGAACTGAAAGAAGGCCTCCTCGATGATTTCGAGCAGTTCAAGGCCGCAGTGGTGATACCTAAAGAGCGAGAGGCGGATGTGGAGAAAATCAAACGTATGCTTGAGGAATGAAAAAGGGAACATAGGAAAATGTAAAGAAGAGATATGAAAAAGGCGATCACACTATTAATGGCGTTGCTCTCTGCGACCCTACTTAATGCTAAGCCCTACACTCAGCAGGGTATTGCCTATCTGTACGACTATAAGACCAAAACGAAGAACCCTGTGGGCAATGTGAGCCTCACTGTAGCGTATGCCAAAGGCCCTGCTGTCAGTCGGTCTGATGGTACCTTCACTATCGAATTTCAGGACTTTGGGGCAGGGAAGAAGTTGGCCTTCGAGAAACAGCCGTTCAGTCAAGGGCTGATTGTGCTTAACAAGAAAGAGGTGGACGAGTGGTCAACCTTCGAGGGGAGGCTCACGCTCATCATGTGCAACAAGAAGGACTTCGATGCTTGCAAGCAGAACTACTACGACGTGGGCTTTCAATCTGTCACCCAGCGCTACGAGCGGAAAATCGCCGCCCTCAAGCGGGAATCCGCCGACTATCAGCAGCGCCTGCAGGAACTGGAAGAAGAGCGCGACCGAATCATGGACAATCTGCGTAATAGCGCCGATGCAATGGCCCGCATCGACCAGAGCGAACTCGATGACGCCATGCAGGAAGTGCTGGACCTCTACGTGCAAGGAGATGTGGACGAGGCAATGAGGAAATTGGAAGACATGAAGTTGGGGGAGAAGTTCATACAAACGCTAAATAAAAAACATGAGGGTGAAAGGATCGTTGTAGAAGCAAGAGAAGACAGCGTTTTGATGCTCAATAAACTGCGTACTTCTGTAGAAATGTACAAGAACAGCGGTAATTGGGATAGGGCGGCAGAAACATTGAAACTGTTGGCGAACAAGCTGAGAACGTATGATGAGATCTTTGCCTACGCAAAATACTGTCATGATCAGAATGATTTTAAGGAGGCTGAAATATATTACGAGAAGGGTCTGGAAATCTGTCAAGGGCTGGTAAAGGGTAATCCAAAGGATTATGAGCCTTATATGGCCAAGACACTGAACAATCTGGCAAATTTATACTCCAACACCCAGCGGTTCACAGATGCGGAGGAAATGTACAAACAGACGCTAAAAATATACGAGCGGCTGTCGAATGACAATCCAAAAGCTTACGAGCCTGACGTGGCTCAGACGCTGAATAATCTGGCAGTTTTGTACAAAAAAATCCATAAATTCACTGAAGCGGAGGGCATGTACAAACAGGTGCTCGAAATTTTCCAGCAGTTGGCAAAAGACAATCCAGAGATTTACGAGCCTGACGTGGCTCATACACTGAATGGTTTGGCAATTCTGTACTACATTACCCAGCGACTCAGAGAAGCAGAGGAAATGTTCAAACAGACGCTGGAAATTTATCAAAATCTGGCAACGGACAATCCAAAGGCTTACGAGCGAGACGTGGCTACAGCACTGAACAATCTGGCTATTTTATACTCCCATACCCAACGGCTCATGGAAGCGGAGGAAAAGTACAAACAGGCACTGGAAATACGGCAGAGGCTTGCAGAGAACAATCCAAAAGCATACGAGCCTTATGTGGCTCATACATTTATTAATCTGGCAAGTCTGTACGCCGAAACACGGAGGTTCACGGAAGCGGAGGAGATGTTCAAACAGTCTCTGGAAATACTACGGCGACTTGCGAAGGACAATCCAAAAGCATACGAGCCTAACGTTGCTACAACGCTGAACAATCTTGCAAATCTGTATGCCGACACCCAACGGTTCACGGAAGCGGAGGAAATGAGCAAACAGGCGTTGGAAATACGACAACGGTTGGTTAGGAACAATCCTAAAGCTTATGAGCCATACATGGCTAGTACGTTGAATGGTCTGGCAGTTCTGTACTCCCAAACCCAACGGTTCACGGAGGCTGAGGGAAAGTACAAACAGGTGCTGGAAATTTATCAGCGTCTTGCGAAGGACAATCCAACAGCTTTTGAGCCTGACGTGGCTATGACACTGTACAATATGGCATCTCTTTACAACGACACTCAACGAATCAAAGAGGCGGAGGAAACGTATAAACAGGCCCTAGAAATCTATCAGCGTCTGGCGAAGAATGATCCAATGGCTTACGAGCCTTACGAAGCTATGATGCTGTACAATCTTGCAAGTCTGTACCACAACACCCAGCACTTCACGGAAGCGGAGGAAAGATATAAACAGGCGCTGGAAATATATCAGCGACTGGCAAAAGACAATTCAACGAAGTTTCAAAAAAAGATATTAGATATTGAACATGCTCTGCAAGAAATAAAAAAATGAAATATACCGCATTTATCAGTTATAACTTGAAGGATGACCGATGGGCGAAGTGGCTGCAACGGAAGTTGGAAGCCTACAGTATTCCTGTGGTTATAAGGAACGAGAAGGATGAGGTGATGAGACGGGAAGAGAAGCCGAAGAAGTTGCGGGTGTTCCGTTACAAAACCGACCTGAACACGGTATCTCTGAACGAAGGATTGGCCAAGGAGCTGGATGATGCTAGGTGGCTCATTGTCATCTGTTCACCCAATTCCGCCAGATCTGCATGGGTGGGAAAGGAAATCCAGCACTTCCTCGACACAGGACGACGCGACCACATCCTGCCGTTCATCGTGAGCGGTACATCTTATTCCGGTGATGAAAACGAATGCCTGAACCCTGTGCTGAAGGCAGCCTTCCCAGATGGTGACATCTTGGGTGTGAACATAGATGACTATGGTGACGATCCGCGTATCTACCGCAAACGTAAGGCGCTGGTCAGAACGGTGTCTTTGCTCATCGAGGTGCCAGATGCCTACAGCTATCTGTGGAACCGCTATCGTATGCGTTTCTGGGAAGGCGTAGTAATGAAAGCGGCAGGAGCCATAGCCATAGTGCTAATGCTGTTGTGGGCTTGGCACTACAACGCTGAGTTCGACACCCAGATACGGCTATGCGACACAACCCCCACCAATACTCTCCCCACACCCGACTCGCTGAAGGTGACGCTGATGCTCGAAAACGAGGAGAAAACATTGGTGCTGACAGAAACGGACGGAACGGGCACCTACAAAAATCTGCCCGGGCGCTTTGCCGACCAAGAGGGTCGTCTGACATTCGAGGCAGAGGGGTTTGAACCAGAGGACACGGTGGTGACCTTGCAACGCAACGGAGAAGTGAACCTTAGCATCCACCGAGATGACACTTATGGGGTACTGGCGGGCAACATCATCGACGAAAATGGGCAAGCTGTCGGTGGGGCAATGGTGGAAGCCGAAGGAGTGACATGCACATCGCAGGAAGACGGTTCCTTCATGCTTTACATACCGATGGAGAAACAGAAACCTTGTCCCCATGTGCGCATCAGCAAAGCGGGATATCAGACAGAAGAGTACACCCATCAGGGTGTTGGGCTCAACTGGCAGGTGATGCTACTTAAATAATGACGAAATGGCTACTTTATAAGACAGTTTCAAAGATTTTATCATAAACGTGAAAATATGGAAAACGGACAAGTAATTACACTCTGCAAAGAAAAGGAGCAGGAACTGCTAAAGAAGTATTTTGGGAACCTTGTGAAAGAGGCTGCCATAGAGCGCCCTGAGACAATCGGGGAGTATACAAAGGATTTGCCGCTTAAGATAGAGGCAGAGTATAGAACTTTCCTTGAAAAGTTATGGCAGGAATATGCTCCAGAGGAATTGAGAGGGACACCACTCGTTCTGGAAGAGCAAAAGTTGCGTGCGTTGATGACCCAGGATGACCGTGAACTGGTAGATGAGGCATATCCAGCTGCCACAGAGCAGACTCTTTGGGAGTGTATCACAAAGTCGAACCACAAAGATGTCACGTACTACAAGGGTCTGCTGGAAGAATATACACGTGACTTGCTGTTGGTAATGCGCCTTGATTTTCTGGAGGAGATAACCGGCAAGCATATCGAGAATAAGGCTTTTGAAGAGAACAATTAGAGAAATTAATCCGGATGACGAAGAATGTCGATGCGATACTTTCCAGAGGTGATTCCATAACCTTTGAATCACAGGTTTATGGGTCTGTTGGAATTTGGTATGAGATAGATTATGACAAGTCTGCATTCAGGGAATCGAGAGCTTTCGAATATGTCGATCCCTTGTTTAAGGTGAATCCTTGTCCTGGAGGAGATGAACAGATTGTCAGAGTTCGCCTGACAGCCCTGAAGAGAGGCCTTTTTTATATAACAGAAATAGAGGACTTTCGTCGGGAAAGGACGGTGAAAAGGATCCATAAAATAAGGGTGAAGTAATATTTTTCTCTTTTCTCTTCTTTTCTTTTAATTATTCTCCCTATCTTTGGCGCGGAAATCACATAAAACCGTATGGAACAGACAAAATACGATGTTTTTATAAGTTATTCTCGGAAAGATGCAATAGTCGTTGAACAGATATGCTCTCTCTTCAAGAAGAATGATATCTCATATTGGATAGATAAGCAAGATATCTATGCTGGTGGAGAGTTCCTAGGTGATATCGTGCAAGCAATTAGAAAATGTAGGATAACACTATTTATATCATCCGCGCATTCAAACAATTCTGTATATACAGCAAAGGAGGTTGCGATGGCTTTCAATGAAGGGAAATATATTATTCCCTACAAAATAGATACATCTACATTTAACAAAAACCTTGAACTCGTTCTATGTGATTTAAATTGGGTGGAAGCAATTCCATTTGATGAGATAAAGGCTTTGGAACTAGTTTCTAATATAAAATCTCTTTTGACTGGGAGCGGGCAAATAGAAGCTGCAACTACACAAAGAAGGGAATATATTAATGTTGAAGATTGGGATCAACCAAACAATAGAGTTATTAGATTTATCAAAAACATTTTTAAAGAAAAATAGTAACGTTATGTCTAAAATCAAAATTCAATCAACACTGCTTAAGAAAGCAGTACTTGGGGACAAATCTGCCATCAAATCCATGTTCCAGAACTTCATTAGTGAAGATGACACTATCATTGATTCCCAATACTTGGGTAGCTATGGTTTTTTATTCAAGACAAAAAGTTTTGTTTGTATTTCAGACAAGAAGATTGCATCAATGGAATATGGACCATTTGGAAAAATTGTGTATCAAGATGCTTTTATCGAAGAGGTGAATAGTGGCGTTATTTATCAACCATCTGTATTCCTCTTGTATTTTGTGGGTCTCTTGCTATGCATTTCCATTTGGGGTATTCTTTTACTTAATTGAAGTTTCGGAAGTTAATAAAAACGAGAAAATATAGGCGCAAAAAAGGCATTGGATTCTTGCATATGTCGCAAGAAATGAGT
>Ga0310697_10001026_pt1 | contig 34243 bp, 36 predicted proteins | sample 172DNAGHGlowgp2_FD_203883 | JGI IMG/M metagenome (GOLD analysis project Ga0310697, IMG submission 203883) | Sheep rumen microbial communities from Palmerston North, Manawatu-Wanganui, New Zealand - 1728 DNA GHGlow gp2 (v2) (version 2) | ecosystem: Host-associated > Mammals > Digestive system >... | reverse complement strand
CGAGCGTATGACAGGTCGCAGAGTGTGCCCTGATTGCGGCGCATCCTACCACATTGTCAACAAGAAGCCTGAGAAGGAAGGCATCTGCGACAGCTGCGGAGCTGCCCTTGTACAGCGCAAGGACGACGCTCCCGAGACGGTTGCAGACAGACTTAAGGTTTACCACGATCAGACAGAGCCCCTCAAGGGTTACTACGAGAAGACAGGTAAGCTTAAGATTGTAGAAGGTCTTGGCAGCGTAGCCGACATCACGGCCCGCGTGCTCAAGGCACTCGAGGACTAATACATGATAGTGCTCAAGACATCAAAGGAACTGGAACTCATGCGTGTTGCATGCAGAATTTCAGCCGAAGCACTTCAGGTTGCCGGGGAGGCAGTCAAACCGGGTATCTCCACATGGGAGATTGACAAGATTGCCCACGACTACATTATCAGCCAGGGAGCAGAACCCAACTTCCTCGGACTGTACGGGTTCCCCGGTACCGCATGTATTTCCATAAACGACGAGGTTATTCATGGAATACCCAGCAAATCCCGTATCCTCAAAGAAGGGGATATCGTCTCCATTGATCTCGGCGCAAAGATCCATGGATTCAACGGGGATAATGCGGCCACATTTGCCGTAGGCACGATAAGTGACGAGGCACGGCGTTTGCTTGATACCACGAGGGAATCTCTCACCGAGGGTATTAAGGCGGCTGTCGCCGGTGGCAGGGTCGGTGATATCGGCCATGCGGTACAGACGTACTGCGAAAGCCGCGGATACGGTGTCGTTCGCGAATACGAAGGACACGGTGTCGGCACCAAACTCCATGAAGAGCCCGGAGTACCAAATTTCGGTACGGCCGGCAGAGGCATAAGGCTGCTGCCCGGAATGACAATTGCAATAGAGCCCATGATAAACGCGGGCACTCACAAAGTAAAGCAGATGTCAGACGGATGGACAGTCAAGACGGCGGACGGTGCACTATCCGCCCACTTCGAAAACACAATAGCCATCACCGAACACGGTCCGGTGATTCTGACGAAAGTGTAAAAAGGAGGAAAATTTATGTCAAAGCAGGACATGATCGAAATAGAAGGTACCGTTATCGAGGCATTACCGAACGCAATGTTCCAGGTTGAGCTTGAAAACGGTCACCGGATTCTGGCCCATATCTCCGGAAAGCTTCGGATGAACTACATCCGTATTCTTCCGGGAGATAAGGTTACAGTAGAGATGTCGCCCTATGACCTCACAAGAGGCCGTATCACATGGCGATCCAAGTAATAAGTAATGAAACTTTAGGAGGTAAAACAAATGAAAGTCAGACCTTCTGTAAAAAAAATGTGCGATAAGTGCAAGATAATCAAGCGTAACGGTAAAGTTATGGTTATCTGCGAAAATCCCAAGCACAAACAGCGTCAGGGCTGAGTTTAGCCCCGAAACATTAAAATGGAGGTACAAAAATGGCTCGTATTTCAGGTGTAGATTTACCGAGAGATAAGAGAATTGAAGTTGCCCTCACCTACATTTACGGTATCGGTCAGAAGACAGCAAAAGATATCATTGCTGCCACAGGCGTTAATCCTGACGTTCGCGTTAAGGACTTGACTGAAGACGACGTAGCTAAGCTTCGTGAGTATATTGACCACAATCTTAAAGTAGAAGGTGACCTCAGAAGAGAGACAGCTCTTGAAATCAAGAGACTCGTTGAAATCGGTTGCTATCGCGGCGTACGTCACAGAAAGGGACTTCCCGTCAGGGGTCAGCGTTCCAAGACAAACGCCCGTACACGCAAGGGTCCGAAGAGAACCGTTGCAAACAAGAAGAAGTAATTAGGGAGGGGTACAATTGGCTACAAAAGGTACAAAGAAAACCACAGCCACACGTAGACGCCGTGACCGCAAGAATATTGACCGCGGTGCGGCACATATCCAATCCACTTTCAACAATACAATCGTTACCATTACCGATACACAGGGTAATGCAGTCTCATGGGCATCAGCCGGTGAGATGGGCTTCAGAGGATCCAAGAAGTCCACTCCCTTCGCAGCTCAGACTGCTGCGGAAGTTGCCGCAAAAGCCGCTGTTGATCACGGTATGAAAACTGTTGAAGTATATGTTAAAGGCCCCGGTGCCGGTCGTGAAGCTGCCATCCGCGCACTTCAGACAGCAGGTCTTGAAGTAACATCCATCAAGGACGTTACTCCGATCCCGCACAACGGCTGCCGTCCGCCGAAGAGAAGACGTGTATAATTAGGAGGAAAGAGTAAATGTCAAGATACACAGGTGCAGTTTGTAAACAGTGCCGCCGTGAGGGCAAGAAGCTTTTCCTCAAAGGCGACAGATGCTATACAGGCAAATGCGCATTAGAGCGTCGCTCATACGCTCCCGGCCAGCATGGTCAGGGCAGAAAGAAGACTTCCGAATACGGTACTCAGCTTCGCACAAAGCAGCAGGCAAGGAGATACTACGGTGTTCAGGAAAGCCAGTTCCACAAGTACTTCCTCATGGCTGAAAAGATGGAAGGCATGACAGGTGAGAACTTACTTAAACTCTGCGAAAGCCGTCTCGACAACGTGGTTTATCTGCTCGGTTGGGCAAATTCCCGTCAGCAGGCTCGTCAGCTTGTAACACACGGCCACTTCAAAGTCAACGGCAGGAAGTGCGACATTCCGTCATATCTTCTTAAAGCAGGTGACACAATTTCAATCAAGGAGAAGAGTGTTGATACTAACGGTTTCAAGGTAATTCTCGAAGCCAATGGTTCAAGAACCGTACCGACGTGGCTCTCGAAGGACAACACAACAGCGAAAGTTGTCAATCTTCCCGATCGTGAGCAGATTGCTGCTCCGGTTGAAGAGCACTACATCGTTGAGTTCTACTCCAAATAATGCCGCATAATTAAAACTTAATATTGCGACATCAAAGTTATCTTAAGGAGGGTTTTTGAATGATTAGTATCGAAAAGCCGAATGTTGAGTGTATCGACACAGGCGACACTTATGGCAAATTCACTCTGGAACCGCTTGAGAGAGGCTTCGGCACGACGGTTGGCAACAGCCTTCGCCGCGTTCTCCTTTCATCACTTCCGGGATACGCCATAACATCCGTAAAGATTGATGGCGTTCTTCACGAGTTCACAACCATCCCCGGTGTCAAAGAAGACGTAACAGAGATAGTTCTGAACTTAAAGAGCGTAATCCTCAAGATAAATGGCGATGGCCCCAAGACAATGTACATTGAAGCTTCAGGCGAGGGCGAGGTCACAGCGGGTGACATAAAGGGCGATTCAGACATCGAGATCCTGAATCCCGAACTTCACATCGCAAGCCTCGACAAGAGTGCCAAGCTTTCCATGGAACTCACTGCTGATGTGGGCAGAGGTTATATCTCAGCTGAGCGCAACAAGGCGGAGATGAACCCGCCTATCGGCGTAATAGCTATCGACTCAATTTATACACCTGTATTGAAGGTCAACTATACCGTTGAGAATACCCGTGTAGGTCAGCGTATCGACTTTGATAAGCTTACACTTGAAGTATGGACCAACGGCACAATCTCCGCCAAGGAGGCTGTATCGCTCGGTGCCAAGATCCTCAACGATCACCTCAAGTTGTTCATCGACTTGTCAGAAAATGAATTCATGACAGACGTTCTCGTTGAGAAAGACGATAACTCAAGAGAAAAGGTCTTAGAGATGACCATTGAAGAACTTGATTTGTCTGTTCGTTCATTCAACTGTCTGAAGAGAGCAGGCATAAACACGGTAGAGGACCTTACAAACAGATCCGAAGACGACATGATGAAGGTTCGCAACCTCGGCAAGAAGTCTCTTGACGAAGTAATCGCGAAACTTGATTCACTCGGTTTCACACTTCGGAAAGAAATAGAAGATTAAGGGAAGGAGTGTTTTAAATGCCAGGAACAAGAAAACTCGGCAGAGCGAGCGACCATCGCAAGGCTATGCTTCGCGGTATGGTTACATATCTGCTCGAAACCGGCAAACTTGAAACCACCGTTACCCGTGCCAAAGAAGTACGCTCCATGACGGAGAAGATGATTACTCTCTCCAAGGACGCTACTCTTGCAAATAAGAGACAGGTTCTCGCTTATGTCACAAAAGAGGACGTAGCGAAGAAGCTTTTTGATGAAATCGGTCCGAAATATGCGGACAAGAACGGTGGATACTGCCGTATTATCAAGACAGGCCCGCGTCGCGGCGATGCAGCTGAGATGTGCATAATTGAGCTCGTCTGATCAATACGCATAAAAAGATACAAAGAACCCTGAGAGGGACGCCTCTCAGGGTTCTTTTTGTCCTGCTTTGTTTTATGGGTTAAGGACAACGTGCCTCTGTTCATCGGTAAACCCGTAAGAAGTAAAGTCGATTTCCAGGAAAAGTCCGTAAAACACTTCCGCTTCCTTTTTGTTTTTTGCTGTTTTCGGAATTACCACGGCATGGAGTATGGTTGTTCCGAAAACTTCCTCCCCGCTTTCAACCGTAAAGGAAACCTTGTTGTAAAAAGGTTCGTTCACGCTTTTTCCGAGGTTCATTATTGCGGGGAGGCGGGTATAGTGCAGGCCGTTTTCCACTGCAAGTGAACGATATGCGATGAAAACTTCGTTGTCGGTCAGATTGATGAATGCCGGCTTTTTAACGGGATCTTTTGTGTTGTCATATGCCTCACGTTCGGAGCCTTTGTAATTGCTCTTCGCAAAGAACCGCTTTGAAAGAGAAGGTTCATAGAAGTCCGCAAGTTTGAGCGCCATTATTGCGCGATATCCCCCGGGATCATCAAAAGGATTCATATGCTTTATCGTGACATTTTCATCAAGAAGCACTTGTTTCCAGTTGTCTTCCGTGACATTGTTTCCGATTATGGCCATTTCGTTGCCTGCAAATATATCGTATTTATCGACATATTCCGGGCCCATAAGCATACGGACATTTGATTCGTCAGCCAGTATCATGACGTCGAAATTCTCGCCGCTGAGGAATCTGTTGATTCCCGCGACTGAACCGCCTATTACAAGGTTGACTTTATTATTTGTCATTTCTTCATATTCACGGGCAACCGATTTTGCGATTCTGCCTGCAACGCCTGCAGAAAAAACATTCAGCGTCATATGAATCTCCTTTATCTGTTCTCGGTTTCAATGGCGGAATTAAGTTTTTTCAGAAGAGAGACCAGTCTGGTTGTGTCTTCAGGAGAAAGCGGGTTTTTTACAACCGGAATACAGTTTGTCTCATTTGAAGACCGGGAATAGCGTAGTTTACATTTACTTGTAGGGAAAAGACTCATAATACGCAGGTCGTAGGTGTTCTTCCTGCGCTCTACGAGTTCTTCGTCGATAAGCTTTAAGACTATCTCGCCAAGTGTCTGCGGCCGGATTCCCATTAGGTCTGCGAGAGATTTCTGTGCAATGCCGGGATTCTCATAAATAATGCGCAGAGCACGGTCCTTTGAACTGCAGCATCCGGGACGGGAGACGGAACGTTTTGCATCTTGACGCCTGATCAGAATGGAGTTTCGCCGGAGTTCTTCATTTAATTCTTCATAACTGTATTCCACTATTTCGGTTCCTCTGAAAAAGTTTGATTTGACAATATAATAAGGGCGGCAACACGTTTAGTCAACGATTTTACGTTAAAAAGTGCTTTTTTTACCTTACTTGTTTTAGAAAAAAGCAGTAATATTGTATTTTTTCCTCTGTTACTGTATAATTGAAAGGTAATATAGACAGTGACCATATGGTTTCGAGCACAAAAACCTGTAGCAGTTTTGTATGGTTCTTGTGCCTGGGTTTTTCGGGAAACCGGATGACCTCCCGTGTTTGGAAAGGAATCAGATGACGATGCTATCGTTCGGTGAATCCATTTCCATATGGGCTCACCGTTTATTTTACAGAATTCTGTAAAAGGAGATGTTCACAATGAACACAAGAAAACTTGTTGCTCTTCTTATGGCTCTCGTCATGGCTCTCGGCCTTGCAGCATGCGCAAAAGCTCCTGCAGCTCCGGCTACTGACGACACAACCAAGGATGCTGAGCCCGCAGTTACACTCGGTCTCGACATTCTCAAAGAAGAAGACGATGCCATGATTAACAACTATACCGTTATAGCTGTTAATGACAAGGCAGACTGGAAAGACGCTGACGGAAACGCAGTTGCCGATGTCAAGATCAACACAGCAGGCGCTGACGCTTTCATCAACTGGCTTCTTTCTGACGGCCTTGCACTCTGCGCTGAGTATGGTAAAGACACATACGGCGTAGCTCTCTTCACGCTTAAGGACGACGCTCCGAAGGCTACAGGCAAAATCGAGAAGGCTACAGATGAGACAAAGACAATCCGTCTTTCAACAACTACATCTGTAAACGACTCAGGCCTCCTCGGCGCTATCCTTCCCGTATTTGAGAAGGAGTACGGCTACAAGGTAGAGGTATTCTCAGCAGGTACAGGTAAGGCTATTGCCAATGCTCAGATGGGTAATGCTGACGTTATCCTCGTTCATGCCAAGTCCTCTGAGGAAGAGTTCGTTTCCGCAGGTTATGCAAGAACAGTTGAAGGTTTCTCAGCTGAGAGACTTACATTCATGTACAACTACTTCGTACTTGTTGGTCCGAAGGATGACCCGATCGGTGTCAAGAGCGCTGCTGACGTTAAGGCTGCTTTCGCTCTCATCGCTGAGAAGGGTGCTGCCGGCGAAGCTAAGTTCATTTCCCGTGGTGACGCTTCCGGTACACATAAGGCTGAAATCAAGCTCTGGCCTGAGGATCTCGGTATCACAACTGAGGCTGATTCCTTCAAGGATTACACAAGCTGGTATATTTCAGCTAACGCCGGCATGGGTGCCTGCATAAAGATGGCTGACGAGATGGGCGCTTACATCCTTACGGATAAGGCTACATATCTCACAGCTGCAGGCAACTATGAGCAGTTCCTTGCTGACCTTGATAAAGCTGCATAAGGATATTTAATGCATAACATTTTTGTAAAAGCCATTGAGCTTATCACGTCACATGACCCTGAGCTCATAAGTATTGTTCAGATAACACTTAAAATGTGCTTTTCAAGCTCCCTTGTGGCACTCCTTTTAGGAGTGCCCTTCGGGGCTTTTTTGGCTTTAACGAGGTTCCCGGGCAGAAGGGCCGTCATTATTCTCAACAGGACGCTCATGAGCATGCCTCCCGTTGTCTGCGGCCTTGTCTGTTATATCATGTTCTCGGGTGTGGGACCGCTTCGCACATTGCAGCTTCTCTATACCATCACCGGTATGGTAATAGCACAGGTCCTGCTTATTACGCCGATTGTCGCGGCGAATACCGAGACTTTTCTTGCAGGTGTCGTACCTGAACTTCGTGAGACGTCAAAGGGTATGAATTTCGGATTCGGAAAGACCCTCTGGCTCACGATCCTGGAAAGCAAATACCAGATTGTGTCGACCTACCTTGTGGGCTTTGCACGCTCAATCGCCGAGGTAGGTGCCGTTTCAATGGTGGGTGGTGCCATTGTCTACAAAACGAATGTTATGACCACCGCAATAATGAACTATACAAGCAGGGGCAATTTTTCAAAAGCCATGGCAATAGGCATTATTCTCATGACCCTTTCCCTGATTGTAAACATCATTGTTCATCTGCTCTCTGAAAGGGTGGTGGATGAACGATGAAGATAACAAATCTGAAAAAGACGTACGACGGTAAGGTTGTACTCAATATAGATGAACTTGAATTTGAAGAAGGAAAAATCTACGCAATAGTCGGCGCGAACGGCAGCGGCAAGTCCACGCTTGTCCGCGCTATGGCAGGCACGGTCATGCCGGATGACAGAAAAAAGGTCTCTTTTGACGGCATGTCTTATTGTTATATGCCGCAAAAAAATCACGCTTTCAAGATGTCGACCGAGAAGAACGTTCTGATTGGCGCGAAGAACGACGCGGCGACGCGCGAGCGCGCCCGCGAGCTTATGAGAGAGCTTAAAATAGACACGCTGGCAAAGGAAAAGGCCCATCGTCTCTCCGGCGGAGAGACGGCCAAGATGGCCCTTTGTCGCACCGTTTTAAGCGATGCGCAGGTTCTGCTCCTCGATGAGCCGACAGCAGCCATGGACATTGAGTCCACGCTGGCGGCGGAGGAGATTATCCGCCGTGTGAATAAGGAAAAAGGCACAACCATAATTATGATTACCCACTCGCTGAGCCAGGCTCGCCGCCTGTCTGACAGAATAGTTTTCATGAAGGACGGCAGAGTCGTTGAGACGGGTGAAACAAAAACGGTGCTGAATGCACCGGAGAAAGCGGAGACAAAGGAATTCCTGGAGTTTTTCGGATCGGATAAATAATTTTCAGTGGTGGTTTTATGGAAAACAGGGATATCGAATATTTTGACAGACTCTGGAAGGAGTCAAATCCCAAGGACGGTATGAAACATACCCGGGAGACCTGGGACAGACTGGCTGAGGGCTGGAAAAAAGACCCTCCCGAGATTCAGTATGCGAAGGACCGTCAGTGCAGGGATATGACGCAGTTTTTTGTCGACAAGGGTGTGATAACACCGGAGTTATCCGTGATTGACATTGGCTGCGGTTCAGGCAATTACGCAATATGTTTTGCGGAACATGCCAAGCATGTAACCTGCAGCGATATCTCTCCCAAAATGCTTGATTACTGCAGGGAATATGCCGAGGAGCGGGGTCTCTCAAATCTTGATTATGTCGCCTGTGACTTCCTGGACTTCGACATAGAGGCCGCAGGCTGGAAAAAGAACTTTGATCTCGTCTTTACTTCCCTGACACCGGCGATGGACGGACTTGCATCGGTTGAAAAAGTAAACGCGATGAGCAGGAACTGGTGTTTCAACAACAGCTTTGTCTACAGGAAAGACAACCTCAGAAATGCAGTAATGGAAAACGTATACGGCAGACCCGTCACGAACCGCTGGGGAAACAGCTCGACTTACTGTCTTTTCAATATTCTCTGGCAGATGGGCCTGAAGCCGCAGATTCAGTACTACAAAGAGATAATTGAATATGAGACGGAACTCAGTGAAGAAATGGCAAAAGGTGTGACAATTAACGTCATCCGCGACCATGCTCCGAGTGACGAAGAAATAAAGCGTACACTGGACTACCTTGAAAAGAACATGTCGAAAGACGGCAAGGTGAAGAAAGTTACGGAGTCACTCTTTGCCTGGACGCTTTGGAATGTGAACGGAGAATAGGAGAGTCTTATGAAAAATGTTTTCAGAAGAACAACTGCCCTGCTGCTTGTCTTTGTAATTTGCTTTTCATTCGGAGCGTGCCGTAAAAAGGGTGAGGTGCAGCCGGATAAGCCGAAGGCAGATACGATTGTCATAACCGATATGATGGGCCGCGAGGTTGAGGTTCCCGCCGACACGAAGAACACGACCGTAGCTTCCACCTATGGTGTCGTAACACCGTTTTTGTCGACACTTCAAATACCTGACAGAGTGCTGGCGGCAAACTTCAAGAACAAGCAGTTCTTCAGGCTCTGTGAGGACCCGATTATAAATACGGGCAATATAGGAACTACCCAGACGCTTGATTCGGAAGCACTTGCGGCTCTCGCGCCGGATGTATACATCTGCAAAATCTCCGATCAGGAAAAGATAGATATTGCCGCACGTCTCGGAATTCCTTCCGTGACCCTCTCGGCAGAGATACCCGAAGAGGTATTTGCTGCATATGAGATGCTCGGAAAACTCCTCGGCTGCGAGGACAGGGCAAAGGAGATAGTTGATTACCTGAAAGGCGAGCTTGCCGACATAGACGCACTCGCAGAGACTATACCCGATGAAGACAAAGTGACGGCCATTTGCATGGGTTCACTGCTCTCCAGGGTTGCCGGCGAGGACATGCTTCAGACGATGATGATTGAACGTGTGGGCGGAAAATCCGTTGTCAAGGGCATTGTCGGTGAAGAGGAGCGCTACTGGGCCGACTGCGGCGTAGAGAAGATATTTGAACTCAATCCTGACTATATCTTCGTAACAAGTTCAGCCGTGCTTGATTACAGCATGGATGACTTCTATACCGATTCTTCATGGAGCGGAATGACCGCCGTGAAGAACAGGGATGTTTATCAGATTCCGGCGAAACTCGATTCGTGGGATATGCCGGGTCCTGCATTCATACTCGGCATGTACTATATGATGCATTGCATGTACCCCGATGTCTGCACTGCCGAAATGCTGCAGACTGAGGTGGACGATTACTACAGCTTTTTCTACGGAAAGACTTTTACGGGTGAGGAGATTGGCTACGAATTCTAAGAAAAATTTCTATGCCATAGGCTTTGACCTTCTCTTGCTGGCAATACTTGCCGGCTGTATTGTCATGGCCCTCTGTTCTGGAAAGTATCCGATAACACCGAGGGAGAGTCTGGAAGTTCTCTTCGGTGAACTCTTCCGTAAGGGAGGATCCTATTCGGAAATGACGAAGAACGTCGTCATGGGACTTCGTATTCCCCGAATCACGGCCTCCATACTCTGCGGAGTCATGCTCGCAATGTCGGGTGTGGCATATCAGAGTATTTTCAAGAACCCGCTTATTTCGCCCGACTTTCTCGGCGTCTCAAACGGTGCCTGTATAGGCGCCGCCATAGCCATTTTAATGGGACTCGGAGGAATATATCTCTCCGGATTCGCGTTTCTCGGCGGAATTCTGGCCGTGTCAATTACGGTCCTCATTCCGACGATCTTAAAGAGCGAATCCAACATAATGCTCGTGCTCTCCGGCGTAATCGTCGGCGGCGCCATGAGCTCAATACTCGGATTTATAAAATATGTCGCGGATCCCGAGACGGAACTCGCGGCAATCACATACTGGACTATGGGAAGCTTCTCATATGTCACAATGACCGAGATAAAAAGCGTAATACTCACCATGGTGATTCCCATGCTCATTCTGTTCGGAATGTCATGGTGGCTCGATATTCTCTCCATGGGTGAGTCGGAGGCCAAAAGCCTCGGCGCAAACATAAAACTCATCAGGAATGTTGCAATTGCCTGCGCAACACTCATGACCGCGAGTTCCGTTTGTATCTCAGGTACAATAGGATGGATAGGTCTCGTAATACCGCATTTTGCCCGGATGTGTGTGGGACCGAACAATACCAAACTCATTCCGACCGCAGGTCTTATGGGAGGAATCTTCCTTCTCCTTGTCGATACAATCACAAGGACCATAAGCACGGCGGAGATGCCGGTAAGTATCCTGACCGGACTTATAGGCGCTCCCTTCTATGCGGTACTTCTCTACAGACAGAGGAAGACAATCTCATGATTATCGAGACTGAGAAACTCTGTTTCTCATACACAAAGGGCGGCAGGCAGATTTTAAAAGACATTGATCTCTCGCTCGGCGAGGGTGAGGTAATGTCCATACTCGGACCGAACGGAGCGGGCAAGTCAACATTACTGAACTGTATTGCGACTCTCCTTGTGCCGGATTCCGGCATTGTCAGACTCTGCGGAAAGGACACGAGGGAGATGAAGCCGAAAGAAGTGGCTTCAATCTTAAGTTATGTTCCGCAGAACCATGTGCCCGCATTCTCATATACGGTTTTCAATTTCGTGCTGATGGGACGCGCACCCAAGGTGGGTATGTTTGAGAGACCGAAGGACGAGGACTTCACTATAGTTGAAAAGACACTCGAGGAAATCGGTCTGACGGAGCTGAAAGATAAGCCATATACGGAAATATCCGGAGGTGAGCGTCAGCAGGCAACAATAGCGAGAGCGATGGTTGCACAGCCGAAAGCGATACTCTTTGATGAGCCGACTGCTCATCTGGACTACGGCAACCAGCTTAAAACACTGAGAATAATCAAGAGCCTGAAAGAAAAGGGCTATGCAATTATCATCACAACGCACAACCCCGACCACGCGATAATGCTCGGCGGCACGACGGCCATTCTTGACAGGAAAGGCCGGCTGACTGTCGGCAAATCGGAGGAAATAATAACTGAAGAGAGACTGAGACAAGTCTACGGCACGGAACTCAGTCTTATACATATGGATGAAGTGGACCGCGATGTGTGTGTGCCGCCGAATCTTTAAGGAAAAACCCGGTTTTACCGGGTTTTTTCTTTTTCGGGGGGGGGAAGTAATAAGGTACCTTGTCATTTTAATCAATTTATTTTATACTGTTTAATATAATTGAATATATGTTTTCGAGCTCAATTGAGCCGTAGGCTTTATGCCTTAAGGGCCCGTTTTTTGCGGTGCCTCCCGTGTTTGGAAAGAAAACAGAGAATGACGGTATTTCAAACAAGGGGAAATACTGTCTTTTTTTATGAGGAAGGATTGTGTTTATGCCGAAGAGATTAATTGCGCTGATGCTTGTCCTCGTGACTGTTCTGTCGTTTGCAGCTTGTACGAAACAGGATACGGCAGAAGAAAAAGTACCTGAAGGTTATCATAAAGTAGTTGATAACATGGGCAGGGTTGTTATGGTCCCCGACAACGCGCAGAGAATAGCTGCCATGAACGGACCGACTTTTGAAATGTGTCTGTGTCTCGGCGCGGCTGACAGAGTCGTGCTTACGAAAAAACCGCAGACTTCAAATTATCCCGCGGCACTGCTCGCTTATCCGCGCGTTGCGGAAATTGAAGGCTTCAACAATATCAATCCTTCCGCGATAGTAAACATTGAGGATTACCTCTCGAGGAAGATTGACCTTGTCCTTTATTACAACAATGAGGAAGAGGTCAAGAAATTTGACAATGTAGGTATTGCCGCCGTAGTGCCGATACTCTCGACTTCCCAGATTGACAGCCTTGAGTCCTGTCTGGCAATGACGATTGATGAGTATAAGGTCTACAATTCAAATAATATGAGGGTTACCGCTGATGCACTCGGCGGAGAGTCCCTTGAGATATACAAGCAGTGGAAAGAATACACTGACAACATCATCGATCTGCTCTACTCGCGCACGAAGGATTTGAAGGACGAAGAGAGACCCACCTGTTACTGGGGCAACACCTGGGGTGAGAATATACTCTCCTCATACTTCATCTCCAACAGGGCGTATGAGATTTATCTTGCGGGCGGACGCGTGCTGGGCCCTGTTACCGGCGGCAACTTCCCGGAGATAAACGAGGAGCAGCTCTTTGAGTGGGATCCGGATTACATACTCGTTGACAACCACGGCAACAGTCCTGACCTCGTAAAGAAGTCCGTAATGACAAATCAGAAATACGCGAATCTCACAGCGGTCAAGAATGACCATGTATACAGGATCCCCGCCGGAGTATTCTTTATGGATAAGGGAAGTACAACGGCACTTATGGCGCTCTGGCTCGGAACGGTACTTCACCCTGACCTGTTTTCGGACATCTCCATGGTTGAAGAGATTCAGAAATACTTCAAGACATTCTACAAGTGTGAAATTACAGATGAGGACGCGCAGCATATAATTGACGGCTGGTACTTCTCGTCCGGAGAAGAGAATTCATGAAACTTGACGGCATAGAAAAGAAAACTTCCCCGTTTGTCTGGGGAATCATGATTGCGCTACCCTTTCTGTTCTTCTTTGTATCGCTCTTTCTGGGACGATACATGATAGCACCGGGCGATGTAGCGAAGATTCTCCTTGATCAGATACCGGGTGTAAACATAAAACCCACATGGGAGACCACGGCGGAAACGGTTGTGCTCAGAGTGCGCTTCCCGCGCGCTGTAATGGCTGCCCTGGTCGGAGCCGGACTATCCATGTCCGGCGCGGCTTTCCAGGGCATGTTCCAGAATCCGCTGGTAAGCCCATATGTTCTTGGCGTTTCCGCCGGCGCAAGCTTTGGCGCAGCTTTGGGCCTTCTTATGTCATGGCCTATATGGATTGTTCAGATAGTCGCGTTTGTCTTCGGAATAATTGCCGTTGCCATAACTTATTCAATGGCACACCTCTACAAGACGACTCCGATTTTAATGCTCGTCCTTTCAGGTATGGTCGTGTCTGCATTTTTCCAGGCGATGGTCTCGTTCATAAAGTTTGCGGCTGACGATGAGGATAAGCTTCCCGCAATTACTTTCTGGCTTATGGGAAGTATAGGTAAAGTCGGACTTGAGGATCTTGCTCACTCCGCCATACCCATGATTGTCGCCATGGCTGTTCTTTATGCAATCCGCTGGAGGCTGAATGTCCTTTCAATGGGTGAGCGCGAAGCTGAATCACTCGGCGTGAATACGGAACGCATAAAGGTAATAGTCATTATCACGACAACGCTTATTTCTTCGATGACGGTTTCGCTCTGCGGAATCATAGGCTGGGTCGGACAGGTCATACCGCATTTCTGCCGGATGATTGTCGGACCGAACCACAAGGCCCTGATTCCCGCGACAATATTTGTCGGTGCGACATACATCATAATAATCGACAACCTCTGCAGACTTGTTTCCATAACCGAGATACCGATCGGTATTCTTACATCGGTTGTCGGCGCACCGGTATTTGCCTACCTTCTTCGTAAGACGAAAGGGGGCTGGACATAATGGCGGATGAGATAATCATCAGAGTCGAAAAAGCTTCCTTTTCATACGGAAAGAAACCCGTCTGGGAAGACCTGAATCTTGACGTCAGGCGCGGTGAATGCCTCTCGCTTCTCGGTCCCAACGGATGCGGAAAGACAACACTCTTAAACTGTATCAGCGGATCGAACTATCTGACTTCCGGCAGTATAAAGATCATGGACAAAGAGGTTTCGGAATATGAGGTGGGCGAGCGCGCAAAGAAGCTCGGCTATGTTTTCCAAGAGCACAGCGCGCCCTTCCCTTACAGTTCGATTGAGGTCGTGCGCATGGGTCGCACGCCGCATCTGGGATTCTTCGAGTCGCCGGACGAGAAGGATACCGAGCTCGCCTACTCCATAATGGAGGAGCTCGGCATTGCGCATCTGGCCGGCGAGAGCTATACCCAGATATCCGGCGGCGAGCGCCAGCTGGTGCTTATAGCACGCACGCTCTGTCAGCAGCCTGACATACTGCTCTTCGATGAGCCGACGAGTCATCTGGATTTCAAAAACCAGGCGCTTGTTCTCCGGAACATCAGGAAGCTCTCAGAGAGGGGCATGACAATTATCATGACAAGCCACTTCCCGAATCATGTGTGGCATGTCGGAGACCGTGTGGCCATGATGGGCTATGACGGTATTATTGCAGACGGACCGGTGGATGAAGTTATGACTGAGGAGAATCTCTCAAAGACATACGGAGTTCCCGTTCGCATATTTGAAGGAAAATCCGGGGAGAAACGGACAAAGTTCTGTGACCCCGATCTGGACTAGGAGGTACGAAAATGAAAAGATTGATCGCAGTTTTAATGGCTCTGGTTCTCGTCTTCTCACTTGCCGCATGTGCGACCACCGCACCTGCGATAACAGATGTGGATGAGCAGCAGACCGAAGGAACGACAACCTGGAAATCAAAGATGGCCAACTTCACTTTCAAGGACGGCATAAAGGTTGTATTCTTCCAGAACTATATACGACTCAATCAGGATAAGACCGAAGACGGAAAGGTTGTTTTCCCCGATTTCGGCGATGCAATGAATCCCACAACCATGACGATAGCGGGAGTGGATGTCAAAGCATATCCTCTCGACAGACTTCTCAAAATCTGGTCGGCCGCACCGAAGGCGGATCTTAAAGTCATTGATGAGTCCGGCAAGGAGTACGCAATGCCCGCGGCTGATCTCGCAAGTGCCTATGCAGGTGAATATGAGACTGAAGTTGACGGCGTGCCCGCAAACCGCGGTGTCTTAAAGGCAGGTTCCCTTGAAGTCAAGGATTTCAAATATATCATCTCTGAGGACGGCAATGCATTTGCCTTCCTGACCACAGGTGAGGCGGCTGCCGACAAGCCCGTAAAACTTCCCGACCTGCTCTCGGATCTCGGCTGGCCCGAGGCGACTGAGTACAGAATGGTCTGCTTTGACAACTTCTGGAATTTCATTGACAAGGAAGAGACTCCGGCAGACGGCGGTGAGGACGGCGTGGCTGTCTTCGACGGAACAGAGATACGCGCAACACTCTCAGGTTCGCTCAACTGCAGCATTCCGTTTGAGACAAGAGGCGGTTCCGGAAAGATGAACGACCTGTTCTTCATTGCAGTTACGGACATAACGGATACAACCAAATAAGGAGACATTATGAGAAAGATAATTGCTGTTTTACTTGCATTGACATTTCTGCTGGCCTTTGCCGCGTGCGGTAAGGCTGCGGTAAAGGATGATGCTGACCGCGGATCCATAGCCGTAAAGCTCAACGGTTCTGATCTTGCCGGAGCGAAGACAATAACGACAGTTGATTTTCAGAAAGCCACAGAGACAAAGACCATAGGCGATACGACCTATTATGGTAAGTCCCTTTCGGCGCTTTTCCCTGATGAGATATCGAAGGTTAATGTCGCGTTTACAAAATCCGATGACGGCTATGCCGCATACTTTGCTGATGCGAAAGACCTTTTCATTGCCACTTACAAGGTTGAAGGTGACGAATACATCTCCCTCGCCGACAGAAAAGGCGATGCGGCAAGCTTCACTGCGGTGACGGAAACCGGCAAGGCCAAGGCTGTTACCGAGCTTTACCTTTTCTCAGATGCACAGGACTGGTCTGTACCGGTTAACATAAACGGCGAAGAGAAGACAGTCACAATAGATGACTTCATGGCCATGAAACCTCAGTATATGACACTCGGCCATAAGTATAACGGTGGCGCCGATTACTTTGAGGGTGAATTCCTCGCCGTTGATTCAAAGACTTTCTGGGAAGCGCTCGGTGTTGAACTCACAGAGGGTAAGAACGATGAGACCGATGAGGACGGAAATCCCCTGCCGGTATTCTACGTTCCCGATATGGACCTCAACATTACCGGTTATGTTCAGTCGAGCAGCAGCTCCATGAAGCTGAAGTTAAACCGCGATCTCAGTCCGAATCCGCTCAAGGAGAAGACCGGCTGGCTGGTTTACTACTTTGTCATGATTGACGGAAATGACCACCACAATATTGAAGGTCTTGACACAATGGATCTTGACCTCTCATGTATCTTCAGCGGTACGGGTATCCGCTGGATGACAACTCCCATCACCCAGATAGACATAGTCCCTCACGTTGAGGTGGAGGAATAAGGTTTTAACGGGCATGCGAGGCCCGAAAAACATAGAAAGATTTTTTGAAAAGGAGAGATTCACTATGAAACTTTCAAAGATTCTCGCACTCGTAATGGCACTCGTTATGGTAGTTGCTTTCGCAGCCTGCGCTAAAGCTCCCGCTGCTCCCGCAACAACAGACACTGTCACAGAGGCACCTACAGAGGCTCCCACAGAGGCTACTGCTCCCGAAGGCGCACCTGAGATGAACGACGTTTCCGACAAGATCACTGCCTGGAACGGCGACTTCACCTTCAAGGTAAACGACAAGGAGCTCAATAACGAGGCTCTTGCTGACCTCACAAAGTGGAAGGTTAAGGATCTTGAGCTCGTAAACTCCAAGGGTACAGCTATGACTGTTTCCTATGCAGGTTACGCAATCAAGGACGTTCTTAAGGCTGCCGGCTGCGAGGACGCTACAAAGCTCACACTCATCTGTGACGACGGTTATGAAGTAGAGTACACAATCACTGCTGAAAATGCTCCTTATACTCTCATCGCTATCGAGAAGGATAAGGAACTCGCTTCTGCAGGTGTATTCTTCGCTCCCTGCCTTGAAGAGACAGCTTCCAACTACGCAAAGAACGTTGTTGAAATCAAAGCTGAGTAATCAGGTCTGCGAGTAATTCAAAGTGAATCAAGGGAGGGCGGAAACGCCCTCCCCGGATTCAGTTCTTTAAAGGAGATTTCCATGGATATATTTGAAGAGATGGTAAAAGCCGAAAAGTCATTCAAGTCATATGCGATTGTTACCGTTATTAAAAACAGCGGTGACGGAACTGCTGATGTCGGAAAGAAAATGATAATGTATGCTGACGGCACAGTCGTCGGCACAATAGGCGGCGGCCGGTTCGAATTCGAATGCATGGAGATAATAAAGGGCATGATTGCAAAGGGCAAAGGTATCGAGATCATCACGGTCTCCGATATTGATTTGCTCGTTGAAGTGTTTGAACCCTGTACGACTGTCGTCGTTGTCGGCGGCGGCAATGTCGGAAACAGTCTGCTTAAGACAGTAAAACTTTTACCTTTTGCAACCATACTTATAGACAGCCGTGATGAGAGTGTCATAGGAGAAAGCATAGGTCTTGCCGACTTCTTTATAAAATGCACTGACTATGAGGAGGCAATCCTTTCGGATGCCGTGCCGACGGGAGCATATTTCTTCTGCGGCGCATGCACTCATGACTACGATGCTCAGGCCCTTAAGGGCGCTCTGCAGAAGAATCCCGCGTATGTCGGAATGGTCGGCAGCCGTCAGAAAGTTGCCGAAATCTTCTCAAAACTCAAAGAACAGGGAGTGTCCGATGAGGCGCTTAATACTGTCTACACACCCATAGGCCTTGATATTGCCGACGGCACTCCCGCGGAGATAGCAATAGCGATTATAGCTGAGATGCTGCTTGTTAAAAACAAAGGGGAGGGCACAAACTGTAAGGATCTCACGACAAAGTTCATGAAAGGCTGCTGAAGGAGGTTGTGACGTGAAGAGAAGAATTGCTTTGTTCCTTTCCGCACTGATGCTTATGCTGATGTTTGCGGGATGCTCGGCTGCGCCTTCAGAGGACCCCGGCGAAGATCCGGGAGTGACGGCAAAGGAAGATGCGGTATGTCCTCTTGAGTCCGGAGACAACATCCACACAATCGCATTCGTATCGGACACGCAGCGATGGAGTGAGAGCACCTTTAATGCCGTGTTCGACAGCATAGTCGCAGACAGCGGCAAATACAATATTGAGTATGTCGTCCATACCGGAGACATAATTCAGGAGGGCGGCGACCCCGAAGCAAAGTGGGAGGCCTCAAAGACGGCAATCAGCAAGCTTGACGGCAAGATACCCTACGGCATTCTTGCCGGCAACCATGACCAGGTTGACGGCACGGGAAATCCCTTCGAGGTATATTCGAAATATTTCGGCGACGAGTGCTACAGCGGCTGTGACTATGAGGTCGCATCATATGAAAACTGCCGTGCACATGCTCAGCTTGTGACTATAGGCAGCACGGATTTTGTCTTTGTCTTCATAAGCTACGGTCCCAACGGCGAGTGCATTAAATTTGCAAACGAAGTTTTCGCAAAATACCCCGACCGCGTAGGAGTGCTCTGCACGCATGAGTATCTGACAGCGGATCTTGAACTCTCCGACATGGGCGAGTATATGATGAAAAAGATTGTCGAGCAGAGTGAAAACGTAAAGATGGTTCTCTGCGGACATGAGTCCGGAGCGGGCTGCTATACAATCACGACATCTGACGGTCGTCAGGTCGTGCAGATACTCGCAAACTATCAGGACGCGAACAATGAAGGAACCATACTGTATCTTCAGATAAACGAAGAGACCGGCAAACTTGAGGGAATCTCCTATTCGCCCGTCACAAATTCTGACGAGGGATACAGGGACTCCGATGCCGACCATTTCACTGCCGATATTACCTGGTGATCTGTTGAGGTGAAATTATGAAAAGACTGATATGTTTATTAATGGTTCTCTGCTGTGCTCTGTCACTCTCGGCCTGTGCAAGGCCGGTTGACGGACCGGGTATGGAGAATGATCCGGCAAAGAGCACGTTGCCTGCGGCTGAACCTGATCTCGATTCCATGTTCGGCGTCGACAAGCACATAACTATTGCAAATATAGATGACTATCTCGGCAGGGATGATACGGTTTACCGTGACATGCGTATGCTCTATGATCCCGCGGATTACGCGGCTATAGGCGGCGACGCCGACCTGTCGTTTACGATAAAGGGTTTCAAGGTCGTTCCTTACCCGTTCATCGGCTCTCTCCAGGCGCTGCCGGTTGACGGCGCGTATGCCGGAGAAAGCCTCTACACAGTCGTATGGAACGACGACGGAACCATAGCCTCGGCGACGCCGAACTACAAGGAATCCGAGATGGCCCTGAGGGAACTCTTCCCGAAGGACAGGAATATAATCCTGACCTGCGGGGGCGGCGGTTACGCCGGCATGATGAGAACCCTTCTCATCTTCCTGGGCTGGGATGAGAGCAAGCTCTACAACATAGGCGGAGCCTGGGAGTACAAGGGTGACAACAGGTTTGAAATAATTGCCTATCCCGAAGACGCCAAAGAGGACAGCTTCCTCGCGACTTGGCGCGCTGATTACGCGTTCATCCAGTTTGACAAACTCCACCCTGTTGAGGACTGAAACAATGAGACGTAAACTGATTTTTGCAGTTTTCCTTTTCCTTACAGTCTTCCTGTTTTGCTCATGCGGCGGGAAGACTGCGGGGAGGGAGACCGGTAAAGTTGAAAACCCGTATGATATGTTTCACTTTACGCACTATGCGTCAGGCGGAACACCGGAGGAGGAGACTGCGGTCATCCTTTTCGAACAGGCCAACTCGACATTTACATCGTATCAGGTTGCCTTCATTTCCTGTACCTGCCGGGATCCTTCGGTAAACTATTACTCGGTGATGTATATTGAGCTGCTCAATACGAAGGATACGCCCGATGAGGCGAGTATCAGGGCCATAACTTTCAGTGACGGCAAAGGTCTCTGGGGTGACAGCAATCCCACATACGGTACGACGAATTATACGCCGGAATACTTTGATGAAAACTTCGTTCAGCCCCTTGTCGGAAAGACAAAAGCTGATTTTGATGCCTGGGGCGGATATAAAACCCAGGTGGACGGAATAGATGTCGATGCAGTGTCATCTGCATCGGTTTCAACGAGCAACATAACCTCGTGTATTAAATCTCTCTTTGAGTATCACACGGATAAATACTATGCGGATAAGACCGCGGAATGAGGAGGCAGATTATGAAAAAGAGGAAACTGTTGATCCTTGCGATTATTGCCGTAATAGGCCTGTTCGTGCTGACGGCATGCGCGTATGACGCGACGCTTTTTGACGGCGTCGATTTCGCGTCATCGCCCTTTAAGCACATCACGAACGGTGGCAAGGACGGGGAGGACCCGTACAATATCAGTGCCATAACAGGCGCTACTCTGACCATAGAGGGCCCCGGTATGAAGTCATCGGTTCCGCTTTCCACAAAGGAACTTGAGAACCAAAATGACGGTCTTGTCCGCGGTGTCTACAAGGACAAGACAGGCAGACATGCCTTTGAGGGTATGGATGTATACTACCTCCTCAACAAGATGTCAGAGGGCGACAGCGGAATCGTACTGACCGATACCGCGTATAAGGTTGTTTTCAAAAACGCAAACCGTGAGACGGTTGCGGAACTGACCTTAAAGGACATTGAAAAGGCCCACAAGGATAAACAGCCTGTTATGATTGCGTACGGCATGGGCTCCGAGGACTGCAAGACGGTTGCTCCGTTTGTATTTTCCGGTGCGAACCCCGGCGAGCACACAAAGGGTTTTATTGATGCCTTAAACAATGAGGACGGATGTCTCAAACTCGTATACAACACCACGAAGTACGGAAAGAACAACTACAAGACTTTCTCTAACTGCGCGTACCTCTATATTGAGGAAGAGACCACTCCGGGCTTCAAACATACGGATGAGGAACTCTTAAACTATGTAATCTCGGTCGGAGGCAAGACGCTCGGCTATGAGCTCGACTTCACTGTTGAACAGCTCGAGGCCCTTGTCTCAACCGACAAGGACGGCAACGTCAAAGAGGGCGGTCTCGGTTATCAGGACTTCTACTCACTCGCGAACAACACCTATTGGTATGTAAATGAGTACCAGGGCCTCGACCTCTACAAATTCCTCATGTATGTCGGCGTGCCGAGCGCCGCTGACCTCGGAGACAAGGCCGCAAAGACAGACGTAACATTCTCGGCATCAGACGGATACACCTCTGCCGAGAAGTTCAATATGGCACAACTGTCGGACTACAATAACTTCGGTTACTACAAAAAGAATTCCGCCGACTTTGACGACGGAACATATAAACCGACAAATGCCGATCTTATCAAGACCGGATATCCTGTAATGCTCGCATACGGCGTAAACGGATATCCTTATACAATTCAGAACGGCGGAGACGGATATGTTTCCGGTATCTCAAACAACGGCGGACCGATGAGAGTAATCTTCGGCAAGACCGAATACGGCCATGCCAACGGTTCAAACCAGATTCAGTACCTCTCCAATATAGTCGTAGGCGCAAACTTCCTTCTTCAGACTCATAACGGCACGAGGGAAGAGGCTCTTCGGGAGTATACCGACAATGAGATGAGCGTTCTTGTAAAGAACGTTGACGGTTCCGAACTGGCGAACACCACATACACGGTCAAGCAGTTTGAGGATGTTCTCTACGGTGAGGACACGACTTCAAACCAGCTCAAGGCCGGCAAGATCAAGGGTCTCTTCGGTGGGGATATTTATGAGGGCGTTAAACTTGAGTACTTCCTCTCTGACGTAATCGGAATACCCGGCACAAACGGTACGGTAGTATTTTCGGACGGCAAGAAGGATGTTGAAATTGAACTGACCGATCTCTTCGAGCAGGGCGGATTTGTCGCCTTCGCGAAGAACGGCACACCGCTTGTACCTTCAAAGGACAGCGAGGGATACATCGCTTCACGTGACCTGAAACCCGTTTCGAATGAACCTGCGAAATATAAAGTGGAAAACTTCGGCGGACCGCTCATGCTCGTGCTTCCGGATAAGGAGAACGGCGCGAAGAAGGCCGAGTTCCTCGAGAACATAAAGAGCATTGTCGTAAATGTTGAACCCGATCAGTACGCCCATCTTGAAGGCGATGCAGCTGCTCTGGCAGAGAATACGATTCTCTTCACCGGTGAAGGCGTAAATGCCGACAAGACCTATACGGTCGCCGACCTCGAAGGAATGCAGAAAGTCGCAAAGACTCTCGACTTCGGCAAAGAGCGCTTCAGGGGCATACCGATTTATGACCTTCTCGTCTCCACGGGAATCAGATACAACGCGAACGAAGTAATCTTCACAACCGATGACGGCAAGACCGAGACATTCAAACTCGGTGACCTGCGCGGCGGTGAGGACAAGGTGACTCCGCTTCTCGCCTTCGGCAAGGGCGATGTTGCAAAGGCCGTCAAAGAGGGAACACCTCTCATGGAAAAAGACGGCGGACCTCTCATGATTGTCACTTCCGACAAACAGGTGAAGAGTGTCACGAAGGTTGAGGTCACGACAATCGAGATGAAAAGCTGGGATCATACGGCTTCCGATCTCTACACCGGATTCCTTGAATCCCCGTTCACCGTAGTCGTAAAGACGAGTTCCTCAGAGAAGGCATATGAGTTCACCCTTAAAGACCTTGAGGGCATGACAGACCTCGTTGAGCGCACGGATTACTCAGTACTTGACCTCGGCACCTGCGAGGGTATCAACCTCTGGGGACTTCTTGAGGCGACAGCAGGTAAGGACTTCGACATATCCAATCCGGTTTCCGTTGTCGGATATGCGACGGACAACTACTCCAAGGACTTCCTTGCCATCTTCTCGCTCGAACAGCTTCAGAAGGGTATTGTTGACGCAAACGGACAGCGCAAGCCGATTATAGTCTGCTACGCAATCCAGGGTTATCCGCTCGTTGACACGACGGATGACGAGGGCTACTCAGGCCTTGTTGCCAATGCGGACGGACCCATCCGTTTCATCACCGAGACCAACCAGGGCGCGTCAATCAAGCACGCAAACAAGGTAGTTATAACAATAGGATGACAAATTGATATGCAGAGCCGGACAGGACGTCCGGCTCTGCTTTATTTTAGTTTGTTTTTATGTTAATATTATTTAGTATCGAAATAAACGGGAAGGATTTAAAATGATTGATATTACCGGATGGCTCGAGGAGGCCAAGGCGGACCCGTCGGCCGAAAAATGCGGCATGTACCTCACACACAACGGTGTGGTGAGAGCGACCGCCAAGGCGCAGGTCCGCGAAGGCGTGGCTTCCGAGAGTGTAAGCGGCATGGTCTTCTCCTATGATGAGGAGAAGGTAAATGCCGCAATAGAAGAGGCGTATAAACTCCCCGGCATATACTATGTGCGGGTATGGCTCGCTTCGGGAGAACTCTCCGTCGGAGACGACATAATGTATGTTTTAATCGGCGGGGATATCCGCCCGCATGTAATTGACGGACTTCAGTTTCTTGTCGGAAAGATAAAGACTGAGTGTGTAACCGAGACAGAGCATTACTGAAGCATAGCACTGCTAAGCCTTCTCCCTTTGGGAGAAGGTGTCTGCGAAGCAGACGGATGAGGGGGATGAAAGAGCATTGCAGGACAGTTTCGGCAGAAACATTGACTATCTCAGAATCTCCGTGACGGACAGGTGCAATCTGCGCTGCGTATACTGTATGCCGGAGGAGGGCGTGGAGCCCATCTCCCACGCGGATGTCCTGTCATATGAGGAGACGGTAAGGCTGGTCCGCATATTTGCGGAGCTCGGCATTAAAGACGTGCGCCTTACCGGCGGAGAACCTCTCGTCCGTCGCGGCATAGAGAGTCTCGTTGCCGAGATAAAGGCAATGCCCGGCATAGAGACCTTATCAATTACGACGAACGGTATACTTCTCCCCGAGAAGTTCTCCGCCCTGAAAGAGGGCGGGCTCGACGCCGTCAATATCAGCCTTGATACCCTCGTGCCGGAGAAGTTTGACCGTATTACGAGACGGACGGGACTTCCGGTGGTTCTTGAGGCAATTGATCTCTGCCTTGACGCGGGAATAAACACTAAGATAAATGTCGTTGCGATGAAGGGCGTCAATGACGATGAGCTTGTCGCGCTGGCGGAACTTGCGAGGGACAGAAATCTTGCAGTCAGGTTTATCGAATACATGCCGATAGGCAAGAACGACTTTGAAAAGTATGTCCCGGGCGCGGAGATCAGGAGGCAGATTGAAGAGGCCTTCGGACCGATGACACCTGATGCGGCACCGAGAGGACACGGACCGGCGCTCTACTACAGACCCGAAGGGTTTAAAGGATGTATAGGATTCATCTCTGCCATGACCTGTGCCTTCTGCAGCAGCTGCAACCGCGTGCGTCTGACGGCGGACGGTTTTCTGAAGCTCTGCCTGCAGTATGATATCGGCATATCGCTCCGTGACAAAATGCGTACCGGCGCTTTCGATGAAGAGATAAAAGATGTTATAATAAAGACTGTCGAAAAGAAACCGAAGGAACACACTTTCAACGACTGGCTTGATGCAAAACATATTGAAGAAAAGAATATGAGTAAAATCGGAGGCTGAAAATGAGCGAAGATAAGAAAATAATAAAAGCTGCGGTACTTACACTGTCCGACAAAGGTTCAAAGGGAGAGCGTGAGGACCTGTCCGGTCCCGCCATAAAAGAGTTCATAGAACCCTACGGTTATGAGGTCGTGGATTACAAAATCATACCCGACGATTTTGACCTGATAAGAAAAGAGATAAAGAGAATAGCAGATGAGGACGTGGCAAACGTCCTGTTTACCACAGGCGGCACGGGTTTTTCACAGCGCGATGTCACGCCTGAGGCTACGAAGGCGGTCTGCCACCGCGATGTGCCCGGAATACCCGAGGCCATGCGTGCCGCCTCAATGCAGATTACGAATAAGGCAATGCTCTCCAGAGCATATGCCGGCATAAGAAAGAACACCCTGGTAATCAACATGCCGGGTTCGCCCAAGGCCGTAAAAGAGAGCCTTGAGGTAATAATCGAGCCTCTGCGTCACGGTATAGAAATACTTATAGGTGACGCATCTGAGTGCGCAAGGAAGTAAAACATGTTAACTGTCAAGACTTCGGCTGAAGCTGAAAAAATCATATCCGATACTTTCGGAATGCTGAGAACCGAAACGGAGGAGGTCGCCCTTTCCGAATCGGCCGGCAGGATATTGGCTGAGGACATAATCTCAAAGGAGGATGTCCCCGGCTTTAACCGTTCCACCGTTGACGGATATGCGGTGAAGGCTGCCGATACCTTCGGCTGCTCCGACAGCATACCCGCCATTTTGGATTTCAAGGGTGAAGTCCTGATGGGTGTGACTCCCGAATTTGAAATAGAGAAGGGTCAATGCGCATATGTGCCCACGGGCGGCGAGCTGCCAAAGGGCGCGGATGCGATGGTCATGCTTGAGTTTTCGGAGGACTACGGGGACGGCACACGCGCCCTTTTAAAACCTTCTGCGCCGGGACAGCATGTCACATTCAAAGGCGATGACGTAAAATGCGGCGCCGAGGTTTTAAAGGCAGGAACCTGCCCGGCAGCCCGCCATATAGGTGCGCTTGCTGCCATGGGTTACTCCTCTGTCCGCGTATATAAGAAACTGAAGGTTGCGGTACTGTCCACCGGAGACGAACTTGTGGACGTATCAGAGAAGCCCGAAGGGGCACAGGTAAGAGATATCAACAGCTATGAACTCTGCGCCGCACTCCGTGCTCTCGGATGCGAGCCCTGCAGTTTCGGAATAGTCAGAGATGAACTGCCCCTGCTTGAGAGCAAGGTGAAGGAGGCCGTCGAAAACTTCGATATGGTCATAGTCTCCGGCGGAAGCTCGGTCGGCGTCAAAGATGCCACCTTCAAAGTTTATGACAAACTCGGTGAGGTCCTCTTCCACGGCATTGCCATAAAGCCGGGCAAGCCCACCATCTGCGCAAGCATAGAAGGTAAGCCCTGCTTCGGACTTCCGGGACATCCGCTTGCGGCATTTTATATTTTCAGTCTCTTTGTAAAACCGCTCATACTTACAATGAGCGGGGCCGGCAGGGAGATGGTGTTGAAAAAGAGACTGCCCGTCACACTCTCGATTCCGAGCAATCACGGAAGAGAGGAGTGCATGGGAGTGAAAATAGTTGAAAAGGACGGCAGGGAATATGCCGAGCCTGTCTATACGAAATCCGGCCTCATAAGCACACTGTCACAGATAGACGGATTTATCAGAATCAGCAGGGACTGTGAAGGCATAGGCGGCGGAGAGGAAGTCGAGGTGGAACTGTTTTGAAATATGAGTATCTGACAAATGAGGATCTCGACATCGCGGTGGAATCCTATATTGCCGTGCTCAAAAGCGAGGGGCTGGCACCGAAAGCGGAGACCATCCCCGTTTTCAGGGCAGCGGGACGCATAACCGCGCACGCGGTCTATGCGCATATCTGCGCGCCTCATTACAACGCATCCGCCATGGACGGAATCGCGCTTATGGCAAATGTCACATTCGGCGCGACAGAGACCACGCCCGTACGTCTGACGGAGGATCAGTTCATACAGGTTGACACGGGCGACCCGATGCCCGAAGGCACGGACGCAGTTGTTATGATAGAGGACGTCGTGCGTGACGGTGACGATGTATTGCTCTACGGAGCGGCCACACCCTGGCAGCACGTACGCCAGATAGGTGAGGATGTTTGTGCGGGTGATATGATTCTCCCCTCATATACGGAGATCACTCCGGCGGCACTCGGCGCCATGCTTGCGGGCGGTGTCCTGGAAGTGGACGTTGTGAAGGCGCCGGTCGTCGGTATAATACCGACGGGCGATGAAATCGTGACGCCCTGCTCCGACCCGAAGCCGGGAGATATTATCGAATTCAATTCGACAATTTTCTCGGGCATCCTGGAGAGCTGGGGTGCTGAGCCCAGGGTCTATCCGATAGTCAAAGACATAAAAGAAGAGATTATAAATGCCGTGGAGACGGCCGTCGCGGAGTGCGACGCCGTCATCATAAATGCCGGCTCGTCAGCGGGCAGGGATGACTATTCATCTCTCGCCGTGTCGACGGTCGGCCGCATGCTCTACCACGGAATTGCCATAAAGCCCGGCAAGCCCGCCATACTCGGCTATTCGCAGAACAAGCCGATACTCGGCGTGCCCGGATACCCTGTCTCGGGTATCATCGTCCTGGAGGAGATTTTAAGACCGGTCATAGAGATTATGACGGGCAGAAATCTCCACAGGCAGACAGTTATAAAAGCCTCACTCGGAAGAGTCATGACATCCCCTTTGAAATACAGGGAATTTGTCAGGGCAAGAGTAGGTATAAATGAAAAGGGCGAGTATATCGCCACTCCCTTAAACCGCGGAGCGGGCGTTGTCACGTCCTTCGTCAAGGCCGACGGAATAATTGACATCCCTCAGGACTGCGAGGGATATGAGGCGGGCGATATCGTAGAAGTAACATTGCTTCGCCCGCAGAGCGACATAGACAACACGCTGACAATAATCGGCAGCCATGACCCGCTTATCGATGAGATCATAGATGTCCTCAGGATTTCGGACAATGAATCCGTGGTATCTTCATCGCATGTCGGTTCCATGGGCGCCATTATGGCGATAAAGCGCGGCGAGGCACAGATGGGCGCCATCCACCTCCTTGATGAGGAGACAGGCGCGTACAATGACAGCTATATCGCCAAATATTTCCCGAATGGCGGAGTAAAGCTTGAAAAGGGCGTAAAGCGCGTCCAGGGAATAATGGTCGCAAAGGGCAATCCCAAGGGTATTAAGGAGTTTAAAGATCTCGCCCGCGAGGGCATTTCATATGTAAACCGTCAGAAGGGTGCGGGCACGCGTATACTCTGCGACTTCCTGCTTAAAGAAAACGGCATGGAACCTTCAGACCTCTACGGTTATGAACGTGAGGAGTTTACTCACACTTCCGTTGCGGCTCAGATTGCCTCGGGTACGGCTGATGCCGGCCTCGGCATCTACTCTGCCGCAAAGACCTACGACCTCGATTTCATCCCGGTCTGCGACGAGGAGTACGACTTTCTCATAGATGAGAAGGCGTACGACAGCGAGAAGGTTCAGAAGTTCCTCGCCGTGCTTCGTAGCGATGAGATTAAAGAGAGACTTTCAAGGATGGGAGGCTATGAGACATGGAACTGACCCATATCGATGAAAAAGGCGCCGCCCGCATGGTTGACGTCGGAGACAAGGACTATACCTGCAGAACGGCAAAAGCCCAGGCGATCGTCACCATGAAGGCCGAGACGCTTGAGCTCATAAAAGAGGGCAATATCAAAAAGGGCGATGTATTCTCCTGTGCCAGAATAGCGGGCATCCAGGCCGCAAAGCGCACTTTCGAACTCATCCCCATGTGTCATCCTCTTCCCCTTGAGAAGATTTCCGTTGATCTTGAGGCGATAAATGACACACAGGTAAAAATAATCTCCACCGTGTCCTGTACATACAAGACAGGGGTGGAGATGGAAGCTCTGACTGCCGCAAATGTCGCCGCGCTTACAATCTATGATATGTGCAAGGCGGTTGACCGCGGCATGGTTATTTCAGACTGCTGTCTTCTTTACAAGGACGGCGGCAAGTCCGGAGTTTACGAGAGATAATTATTTATAAAATGCATATACTGAGCCGGAGGGGCGGACCGTCACGTCTGCCGCCGCCTCATTCTGAACGATGTATGTGTCCCTGCTCACAGTGGGGATGAGGTATGCATTGTTCAGAAGGTAGTTTTCACATTCTACGAGGATGTCCGTGAGCTTGTCGGAGTCCTCGGAGTTTATGGCCGAATTCACGAGTTTGTCGAATTCGGGATTCTGAAGATTAATAATGTTCTTCGCGGAGTCTGAAGTGAAGTTCTTCAGGTACTCGCTCGCGAGGAAATCAGAGGTGACTATGGTCGTGTAAGCGATATCATAGTCGCCTTTGTTTATGATCGAGTCGAGTTCCTCCTGGGTTGCAAAGGACTCAAAGGTGAGTGTGAGCGCGACTCCGAAGGTCTTCTGCCAGCCCTGCATTACGGTCTTGACGGCGTCAAGATCGCTTTCAAGGCAGACGAGTTTCAGATTCAGAGTGAGGTCATCGGGAATCTCCTGGGCCTCGTTGCGCTCCTTCAGGGCGCGGTAGATTTCGTCCGCCTTGCCGAGGTCAAACTCAGGCCCGCGCAGGACGTTGGCGTTCGCGCGGTAGGATGTGCCGGCCTGGAGGAGACAGGCGGAAGGGATGACGCCTTCCGCTCTTGAGATACCCTTGCCGACGAGGGCGTCGATATCCGTCGAGTGTGCAAACGCGAGGCGTATACTCCTGAAGGTGTTCAGTGTCTCATTTGAGCAGTTGAAGCAGAAGGCCTTGATGGCATTCTTGTAATGTGAGACCTTGTAGTCCGGATCGAGGTCCGCTGTCTCTTCACGCAAGGCCGTTCTGATGCTGAACTCACGCGGTTTCTCCTCGTCCGGGACGAAGAGGCGTATTGTGTCGGAGAGGGCTTTGTACGAGCCTTTGTAGTCGGGATTCTTCTTTAAGGTTACGGCACCGATATCCTCATCAAAGAGGCCGAGGTAGAAGGGACCGTTTGAGAGCAGCAGGCTTGTGGAGAGTCCGTATCTGCCGGCGGTCTCGAGGAAGAAGGCCTCTTTGCACGGCATACAGATGGGAAGTGCCAAGGTGGTCAGAAGGCCTTCAAAAGGCTTCTTGAGTTCTATGACGAGGGTCACGTCATCCGTGGCATAGGCACGGCTTACGGAGTCGAGCATATAGGCATACGGCGAGCCCGTGTTCTTGTCAAGAACACGCATAATGCCGTATGCGAAGTCCTCAGCCGTGACGCGCGTGTCGAGACTTTTTACAAAGTCCTCGCCGAGGGCCTTTGTCGCGCTCTTCGGGACGTACCACCTGGCGTCGTCGCGCAGGGCGAAGGTGTAGGTCAGACCGTCGGGTGAGATGGTCCAGGCCTGCGCTGCTGCTTTCTGTATGTTGCCCGAGGCGTCAATCCGTACGAGTCCTTCAAAGCAGTTATTCAATATGGTCTCAAGTTCGAGACCCTCCGCAATCTGCGGGTCGTAACAGTTCGGCACGTAATTTATGGGAGCACTGATTGCGGTTGACTTGTTTTTGCCGCAGGCAGTGAGAGTTATTAACATTGTGAGACAGATTATTATGATTAGTCCGTTTTTCAGGACACGGGGTTGTTGTATAATGGAGTAGACCTCCTTTTTGTTTTTACATATTTTACCATATATGCTAGAATAAATCTATCAAAGAAAGGGTGTTTGCATGAATTCGGCACTGATTACCATATTGCTTGTTCTAATAGCAGTTCTGCTTATTGTATGCATTGTTCTGCTGCTCCTGAATCGCAAAAAAATAGGCGAGATAGATCAGATAGACCAGGCGACCGCCTTCCGTTCCGTGGAGGATAAGATACGCGATGTAGGCCGCGTCACATCCGAGGAATTCCATCGCTCGAGAGTCGAGACGGCGGGAAACAAGGATGCCATAGTAAAGCAGATTTCTGAGCTCTCCGAAAAGAGCCTTGAGAGCCAGATGAATCTCGGAGACCGCATAAGCCGTTCCCTCACCGAAATCAGGGAGGGCAACGAGAAGAAACTCGACGAGATGCGCCAGACCGTGGATGAAAAGCTCACAAAGACGCTCACAACGCGCCTTGACAGTTCTTTCAAGACGGTCTCGGAGCAGCTTGAAAACCTCTATAAATCCCTCGGCGAGATGAAGGAACTCTCTGCCGGCGTAACGACGAACGTCTCGAGCCTCAACCGTATCCTTACAAACGTCAAGGCGCGCGGTACCTGGGCCGAGGTCCAGCTGGAGGCCATTCTGGATCAGACAATCCCGGGCATGTATGAGAAGAATGTCGCGACAAGGCAGGGCTCACTCGCCCGTGTCGAGTTCGCGGTCAAGATCCCCTCGGGCGAGGACCCCACGAAGTTCGCTTATCTGCCCATAGACAGCAAGTTCCCCATGGAGGACTATGCGCGCCTCTGCGAGGCCGCCGATGCGGCTGACGCTCCGGCGCTTGAGGCCGCAAGGAAGGCCCTTGAAACCCGCGTAAAGGATGAGGCAAAACAGATAAGTGCTTACATAAATGAGCCCGTAACTACGCCCTTTGCCATTATGTACCTGGCGACTGAGGGGCTCTATGCCGAGGTCACGTCCTCAAAGAACGGTCTTGCCGAGGAGGTACAGTCCAAGTACGGAATAATGGTTGCGGGTCCCACAACTATCACCGCTCTGCTGAACTCCCTGTCCATGGGCTTCCGTGCCATAGCCATCAACGAAAAGGCAAATGAGGTCAGGGAGCTTCTCGCCGTGACGAAGGCACAGTACGGCAAGTTTGAGGAGATTCTCGCCAAGGCGCAGAGCAAGATTACCGACGCCGGAAAGGTGCTCGGAGAGGCTCAGCACAGGAACGAGATCATCAATAAAAAACTGAAGAAGGTCGATGCCATCGAGATGGGTGAAGCGGAAGCTTATCTGCAGATAGATGACGGTCTTGATGAATAACGGAAACTTTAAGGCGACGGCTTTTGCCGTCGCCTTTTTTTCTTGATATGAACTCTTATAATGTGTATAATTTATCTGTATATTTATATATTCCCGAATTCATTGAGGAGCGTATCTATGGATTATACTGAAATCGTAAAACACATGTCCCTGCGTGAGCAGGCACGCCTTGTCACGGGCGCGGACTTCTGGCACACCTGGGCGCCGGTAAAGTACGGCATGCCCTCCGTCATGGTGAGCGACGGCCCGAACGGCCTTCGCAAGGAGGTTAAGCATAAGACAATCACATCGGTGTGCTTCCCGTCCGCGACTGCGCTCGCGGCCTCCTGGGACCGCGGCGTGCTCGCGCACATAGGCGGAACCCTAGCCGATGACTGCAAGGCGAATCGCGTATCGGTCCTTCTGGGCCCCGGTATCAATATCAAGCGTTCGCCCCTCTGCGGCAGAAACTTCGAATATTACTCGGAGGATCCGGTTCTTGCCGGTGAACTTGCTGCTGCCTATATCAATGCCGTTCAGGCAAAAGGCGTCGGTACATCGCTCAAGCACTTTGCCGCAAACAGCACGGAGACCCGTCGCATGGTCTCGAATTCGCTCGTTGACGACCGCGCTCTCAGAGAGATTTACCTCCGCGGCTTTGAAATTGCCGTCAAGAAGGCTCAGCCCTGGACGATAATGATGGCGTATAACAAACTCAACGGCACATACTGCACGGAGAACTCATGGCTTATGGAACACGTCCTCCGCGGAGAATGGGGATTTCAGGGTCTCACCGTCTCTGACTGGATGGCGGTAAACGACCGCGTCACGAGCCTTGAGAACGGTCTTGATCTTGAAATGCCGGGCTCCGGATACGCAAATGTGCGCAAGATCGCCAAGGCATTCAGAAAAGACGGCTTTGATGCCGTAAACCTCGAGGTCGCCGCGACGAAGGTTGCCGAGCTCGTCAATAAATCCGAGCCCCTGCTCAAGAGCCCTGCGCCGAAGCGCAATCTCGACGGCGACCATGAAGTGGCGCGCGTCACGGCCGAGCAGTGCCCGGTCCTCCTCAAGAACAACGGCGTACTGCCCGTAAGACCGGGCGCAACTGTCGCCATTATCGGTGAGCGCGCCGAAAAGCCCATGTATCAGGGCGCCGGAAGTGCCGGTATCAATTCCTATAAAGTCGTAAGCGTAATCGATGCGTTTAAGGCAGCGGGCATGGGCTACTACTACGCGAAGGGTTATGACATCAATAATTCTGCAGAGCCCGATCAGAAGCTCATCAGCGAGGCGGTCGCAGCCGCGAACGCCGCAAATGTTGCCCTTGTGTTTGTAAGCTGTGACGAGATTGACGCAGCCGAGGGCACCGACAGACGCAGCATGGGTATACCTGCTGCACAAACTGCGCTTATTGAGGCTGTCTGCAGAACTAATCCGAATACTGCCGTCATTCTTACCTCCGGCAGCTGTGTTGAGATGCCCTGGGTTGATCTCCCGGCAGCAATACTCCAGACCTACCTCCTCGGTGAGGCACAGGGTACGGCTATTTACGACATAGTCATGGGTAAGGTTTCACCGAGCGGAAAACTTCCGGAGACATATCCCGTACGTTTTGAGGATACACCCTGTCCCGAAAACTATCAGACTCAGCCCGACAACAATCTCATCTACAAAGAGAGCATCTATGTCGGCTACCGCTATTTTGAGAAGGCGGGTATTCCGGTACTCTTCCCGTTCGGACACGGTCTCTCATATTCGCACTTCGATTATTCGAACCTTACGCTCTCATCAAAGAATATAACGCCAAACGACAAACTTCAGCTTACATTTACCATAACCAACAGCGGCGGCTACGGTGCAGCCGAGACGGCGCAGGTATATGTCGGACTTAAGGATTCCCTGGTCTACAGGGCAAAGAAGGAACTTAAGGA
>Ga0310697_10001025_pt1 | contig 34264 bp, 33 predicted proteins | sample 172DNAGHGlowgp2_FD_203883 | JGI IMG/M metagenome (GOLD analysis project Ga0310697, IMG submission 203883) | Sheep rumen microbial communities from Palmerston North, Manawatu-Wanganui, New Zealand - 1728 DNA GHGlow gp2 (v2) (version 2) | ecosystem: Host-associated > Mammals > Digestive system >... | reverse complement strand
TCATTACCCATATCGAAAGATTTCGCAATGTTGAGCGCTGCACTATGCGCAACTTCCTCGTTATGTGTATTAGAAGGAAAAGCATCGATGCCTTACGCAGGCGTAAAACCAAGCAGAAATACATCGTCGGCAGTATAGATCACGATGATTTCGCCTTTGAATACATTGACGAAAAGTCATCATTTGAGGAAGACGTGTTGAATCAAATTGCTGTTGAAGAATTGCGAGATGCATTTTTAAAGCTGCCGGATCAGCAGCAGCATGTCTTGGAGTACAAGTACCTCTTAGGAATGACTGATCGGGAAATCGGAAAGATCTTAGGAGTTCGTTCAAGTACTGTGCGGTCTTATTTGGCAAGAGCGCGAAAAGCGGTGTATCAGATTTGCAAGGAGAATGGATATGCGGAAGAGTAAAGAAGATGCCCTGTTTGAAAAGATCGTTTTTGAAGCGGCAAAAGTCAAAAGCGCCGACTTGGAAAAGCAGGCAATCGAATTGAATAAAGAACCGATTCCCGAAGAAGCGAGAGCACGCTTTATGCGGGAATTGGATAAGGTATATCCTGAGGGAGGCAAGAAGAAACGAGCCAAAACTGCTGTTCGGGTCCCCCGCAGAGCAATTGCAATTGCCATCGCTTGCGTTGTGCTGGTTATTGTTTTGATTCCCGCAACTTCGGAAGCAGTCAGAAGACGTATCAATGAATTGATCAAAAAGGTTATGCCGCAATATACTGAATATCAGCTTGATGAAGAATTGCTTGGCTTTGATGGTAAATACTATGTGCCCACATATATCCCAGAAGGGTTTTCGCAAATAGAGAGTGAGTCGGAGCACACTTTATCATATTGCAATGAAAATAATGTTTACTTGGATATAGCGATCTCAAACAGTTCAACAGTAATTCAACTGAATACTGAAGATGCTATTGTCGAAACAGTCTTCATAGGTGATGAATATGGAGAGTACATTATCAAAGATGGATGGGCATGTATTATATGGTCTACCGAGATTAACATATTCACAGTTGAGGGTGATTTGCCAAAAGAGGAACTTATCTCAATTGCTCAGAATCTAAAACAAAAATAATGCAAAAAAACGCGCTGCACTTTATTCTCCTGTATCGTCTTGTGTATTAGAAGACAATACAGGAGGTTTGTTATGAAAAAAACCATTGCTCTGATTTTGATGTTTTTTCTTGCCATGTCGTCTTTTGGAATAACAAATGCCGAAGAGATTACCGTACCGGCAGATGAGCCGGTCATTGAGGAGTATATTGATTTATCCAGAGTAGCAGTTTCTCTACAAATCAATGGAAATACAGCGCAATGTTCCGGATCAGCCAGATCCATTATCAGTACAGATACCATTAAAATGACTATGTACTTGCAAAAACATACATCAACAGGTTGGAATAGTATAAGAAGCTGGTATAAGCAAGGACTTCGTCTCGTGACGCTTGATAAAAACGAAAGCGGCTTATCATCAGGCACCTATCGTGTCTACCTTTACATTGAGGTGTATAATTCAAACGCCATCTTTGTTGAATCTGCACATGCATACTCGAAACTAAAGACAATACCATAATTGATAATCAACGAGAAACTGAATCTTGCTACTCTATCTTATAAAGGGTTATGTAGGAACATTTGTTCCTTTTAGCTTAAGAACCGACTTAAACTAAACTCATTCGTCTTCAAAGCAATGATGAAGTATTCTCATTGTTGCGCTGGGAAAAGAGTTACATAGCAGAAATATCTGTATACAATCGTAACAGTCGTCTTATCCCATTTGATTGCATTTATTCAAATGAAATCCCGTTTCGATTGCAACAGGTATATGCAAAGTAGCACTATTACAATTTTCGAGAGAAATAATACTATAAACATGTCCAAATTGGTAGATTAACCAATTTTTCTGTTGCATAACAATTCTGGTTAACTACTTCCCATACTAGAACCAAAGGAGCTGTTAAAAGGGAGAGTGATGTTTATGATTGTATAGAGCAAGCATTCACAAGATACGCTGGTTATACCATTTAGAATAATGGTATTTTGATCAACAGATGAATGATTTTTCAACAAAACTTCAGAATTAATTTTGAAAGGAATAACTGGTATGAAGAAAAAGATCCTGTGTTGTATTATTGCAGCAATTATGTTACTGACAGCAATTCCAGCTTTTGCTGATACAATTCCTCTGCAACTTAATTCCAAAGGTGGAGCAAAGACTCGTAACTTTAGTGGTGCAAACATTAAACACTACTGGCGTCCAAGCATTACATTGCCCTCAACCTCGTCTCAATGGTCTGGGGATATGAGCGTAAGTATATCCTATCTTTACGTTCCTGCGGGCACGGACTTAAAACTAACCGTCGTAGATACTAGTGGGAATACAGTTGGAGGAAGCGAACCTAGTGCAGCCTCTGGTGGTTCTTATTCCTTAGCTCTAAACAATCCCTATTTATCAACCATTTGCCTTGAATTACGGAACACAAACCGTATTGGAACAATTACGACAACCGGATCATTTAGTTGCAATTATGCGTAAGATCAGTACAATTTGTTAAGTAAGAATACGGAAGGGAGATATGCTTCCTTCCGTCCTTTTTAGGAGATATTATATGCGTAAATTATGTTATATCATGCTCTGTCTTATGCTCTTTGCATGTAACTTAGCAGAACAGGGCAAATCAGCGGCAAAAGACATGCCGATAGATTATTTGTCTTCATCAATTACATTGGACAATCAACAACTAGAAAACTCATCTTCTTACATCAACCAATGGCCAACAGAATGGAAAGAGGACCCCATTCAAATCAACGGACATACAATTGTAATAGACGCAGTAGTTGACACGGTAGCTTGCGAAAGGTTCATCTATCTTATTTATGAAAACACCTTTACCACGGATTATGTATCAAAACTAAAACAGGTGTTTACTAATAATGATACGGAGATTTCAACAAAGTATGATCTACAAGAAATCTACGCTAAACGTAGAATAGAATTAACATGGGCACCTAAAGAGTATCTATTTCAATATGAAAGTTGGATTGTTGATGACGGTGGTTATTGTGATCCAATCACCGGTGAACATGAGACACCACATCATTTAGAGAACGTAGACATATCAGAAGAGGAAGCTATCCAGAAGGCTGAAGCTCTTTTGCTATCTATTGGGATTGATTCTTCCAAGTATGAGATTGCTCACAGAGAAAAAGGGCGTATCATAGAAGTTCACACACATGAAACGATTGCTGAAGGTTGGTATATTACCTACATGCCTAACATCTCAGGGTGTCGTGCGGTATTCTTCAATACTTTGTTTCGGTCATATCCTGCACCAGATTATGCTTTTCAATATGCCCCTGTGAATCCACCACCCAAAATTGAGTTTCTCATTACAAAAGACGGATGCATTCGTTTTTGCTACGATAACCCCGATAAGATAGAACGATTGAAATCAGTCGAAAATCAATTACTTGACTTTCAATCGGTGAAAGAGAGTTTTAAAAAATACTTTATTACTGCGATGACTGTATCAAAGGTTTCCGACGTGCGATACGATCCGATTGTTCAAAGAATTGTTTTATCATATTCTGTTCAATTAGATGCTGAAACAGATAAGCAGGAAGCATCGAGCGTAATCCGACCAATATGGGTTGCATTATATACAAATGAAATAAGTTCGTCATTAATCAGCAATCCCGTTTCATATATTTGCATTGATGCAATCACGGGAGATATTGTAGAACCTATAAGATAAGAACCATACGGTAATAACAATAATGAATGATAAAAAGAGGTGTGTTTGAATGCGAAAAGTAAAATATCGAATTTTGCCCAAAGGAAAATGTTTTGCGTTAATTATATTGTTGTTTATTGTTATCGGTTGTCAACCTACGCCTGCGGAAGATGCCGTTCAACAAAAGAAAGATCATCAACTTTTGGAAGTTGGAAGAAAGGAAACGGATGACCAACGATTACTACGTGAGCAGGTGGAAGCGCCAGTCATCTATTCAAATGAAATAAATGGAGCCAACGGTGCTTTTCAAATCCGAATCGATGCTGACGTAGATATACCTAATGAAACAAAAATACCGATTGTACAGGTGGAACCAGTAGATCTTAATCAAGAACAAGTATCCTCCTTCTATCAGTATTTCTGCGGTGATTTGGAGATGTATAGTCGTCCTTTGAACGGCAACATGACCAAAACAGCGATAGAAAGTAGGATTCGCTATCTCATGCAAGAAATTTCGGAACTGGAAGAAGCAGGAAAAGAAAACGATCCTTATACGGAGGAATGTCGTTCTGATTTGGCTTACTATCAATCCATCTACCCAGACGCACCCGAAACAGATTCATCAGTACGTTGTGATGGCAAGTTGCAACGAATAACGGAGTATTCACCAATATCGCACAAGCCAGTCACCTCATATACTGCACTCGTAGCGCAAGAATCGGATGATGTTTATCAATCAAAGGGGTATGTTATACAGTTCTCTGTTAGAAATCGGAACGATTTGGAACATGCAATACAGGTGGATGGGCAGTGGTTTATGAAAAAGTCTGAAGCTCTTCTAACCTATTTTGATGGTCGAAATTCTGCTTTTGGTGAGCAAAGCGAACATTATAGGATTGGCAATTTGGATGAACCTGTTCCTCTTTCTATTTCACCAAGAGAAGCACTTGAAAGGACGCAAGGATTTCTTCATGAAATCGGTATGGATAATCAATTTGTCGTTGATTCCATTACTCTCTATCACAACCCTGGAACTAATCCTAATTTACATAATTGGGAAGAATACTCTTACAGGATTCGCCTCACTCGGTCTATTCAAGGTATTCCATGCGCTTATTCCTCGCTTCCGGTTATTTCCGAGTATGGAGAATCTTGGCAATATGAGCAAATGTTACTCTTTATGGATAACGATGGAATCTTTTTATTCCACTGGTTTGGTCCAATACGTGTGACTGAAACGCTTCTTTCTCAAGTCGAGCTTCTTCCCTTTAGCGAGATTATGAAATTGTTTGAAGCTTATATTCGCCAAAGCCTATTACCTGAGGCCGAGAGTGATATAATGGCACATAATTTAACTTATCAAAAATATACTATTGATCGAATTACTCTTTCTCTGCAACGCGTCCAAATTGCAGATAATTATAACCAAGCCATGTTAGTTCCAGTTTGGAGCTTTTATGGCGTGCTAGATGAACAAACGCCGTATGAGACTCGTACTGATTGGGAATTGCCCAACTCCCTAGTCACTATTAATGCTATTGACGGAACAATTATCGACTTAACCAAAGGCTATTGAGAAAGACGAAATAAAAGCAATTATGAAAGGATTAGGCAATTCCCGCTGGATACGATGCCCAATCTGCGGTGGAAAGACTCGGACAAAAGTATATGAGGACACTGTTCTTTTACGGTTTCCTCTATACTGTCCAAAGTGTAAGACAGAAGTGAAGATAGACGTCATGCGGTTTGAGATGACAAAAAGCAAAGAGCCAGACGCATAACAGATTAGATGCGGAGAGCCTGCTTTCTCGAAAGAGAGGCAGGCTCTTTGTTTATTCTGTGATATCCGTCTTTTTCGTTGAGCGCATGAAGAAAAGTAGTTCACGTATGATCGGAATCAATGCTTCAGCTTCCTTATCCGAACACTCGGAAACAAGCTGCTGAAGAATACGAAGATTTGGATCTTCGGTCTTCATCTCCGGATAAAAGATTTCCTGAGGGTCAATGGATAAAGCGCGAATGACTGGATACAGAGTAGCAAGCTCCGGGTTTGCATTGCGGCTGATATTCTCCATCTTCATGATATTGGATGGATCCGTATTGGCAAGCTCTGCAACCTGCTCTTGTGTAAGTTTAAGTTTCCCCCTTGCTCTTTTGATCGCGTCTGCAAGCGGCTTGGAAAATTCATTCATTATAAGTCACCTCATCTATTATTTTAAGATAGCGTACTCAAAATGATAATTATTTATAAGAAGGCAAGCATCCTATTTAAAATTCATATCAATTCCAAAATTCTTTTCTAAACAGGTAAAAGACTTACACCTTTATGCTTTATAATGCGGGCACAACAGAAAGGAGAAAGCAAAAGATACCAGCAGCCGAGAGGCGAATGCTGATTCTTGAGATCCTGAGTGTTCGTCGATTCACTACGGTAGGAAACCTCGTATACGAATTCGGAGTCTGTCGAAAGACCATTCAAAACGACATCGTTTTCCTGTCTGCCTTCATTCCAATCTATACGGCGCAAGGAAAAGGCGGCGGCATTCACGTTGTTCCCGGTTGGAAAGAAGACCGTTTGTACTTAACTAGCGAGCAGGAGAATGCGTTGATTCGACTAATCCCTGCCCTGCCGAAAGAAGATGGTGCCGTATTACAAAGCATAGTATCTACATTTGCCAAGCCAAGAAAGGAGTAACATGTTAGATTTTAACCCGCTGCTAAAGCAAGAGAGTGAGACACACTTTTCTGTCCGATATGACGCAAGAGGGCATCGCCGATTTTATCGAAAGACACAAGAAGGACGATGGGTACTTGTTCCTAAAGATGTGTTTTGCATGTTGCGAGCATCCGTACGACAAGAAGAGAATGCTTGCTTGTCCGAAGCATCCCATGGAGTTATTTCGTTGACAGAATTGGAAAGTGGATCAGCAATTTCCGATTGCCCGGTTAATGTATTGTTATCTGACATAGAAGAATCACCGGAGTCCCTCTTGATTGGAAAAGAAGAAAGAGCCCGATTGGCTGAGCAAGTCAGAAGGGTTGTCGAATCGTTCCCTGTTCAAGACCAGAATCTCATATGGGCGACAATCGCTGACAATACATCGTCTGCTGACTATGCATCAAGGATCGAGGTACACAGGGACACCGTTTGCAGAAGAAAGCGGCAGCTAATCGAAGCATTGCAAAAGGAACTACTATCAGTCTACGAAAGCTATAAAAGAGGAACCTTATGATGAAAGACCAGACCCATCCTAAAACATATTATCGTGAGGAAGAAATTCCTCTGATTTTATCTGCAGAAGATGTTGCCGACATCCTCAAAGTTTCAAGATCCTTTGCTTATAATCTGTTCTATGCGAAGGGTTTCCCAGCAATCAAGATCGGATCAAGGAGATTTGTTCGCAGAGAAAAGCTGCTCAAGTGGCTTGAAGCACATGAAAAAGGAGGTTCATTGTAATGAAAAAGGCAACCAAAAGAGCGGATGGTCGGTATCAAAAAAGCGTGTTCATCGGTCGAAAGAAAGACGGCTCCCCCATCAGAAAAACCGTTTATGCCTCAACGCAGGCAGAGCTAAACAGAAAAGTAGCCGAACTGCAGCATGAAGCCGCTACAGGTAAGTGTATTCATTCTGATATCACCTTCCGCCGCTTAAGTGAGATCTGGATGAAGCAGTTTCCCTCTTTATCTAAAAGATGGCACAAGCGCAAGCAATGCGAATTAGACAACCACCTTTTGCCCGCATTAGGAGAATTGAAAATAAGTGAGCTGCATCTGATCAACCTTCAGAATGTCTTGAATGACATGGCAGAACAAGGCTATGCTTCCAGTACCATGCGGAAGATCAAACAATGCGCATCTGCTATTATGGACTTTGCCTGCGATAATGATTGGTTGAACAGAAACTGTTTCTTGAAGGCAAAGGTTGTAAGCATGGAAGCACCGGAAACTCGTTTTCTTGATGACAATGAGATCCGGCTAATCACGAGCAGTTGGGAAGGTCACCGATTTGGCATTGCTGCTATGATTATGCTATACTGCGGGTTACGCCGCGGCGAAGTCCTCGCTCTTGAATGGGACGATATCGATTACAAAACCAATGTCATCCATGTTACGAAAGCCCGCGATATTGATGCCAACAAGGCATACCTTAAAAAGCCGAAGACGAAAGCCGGCACTCGTGACGTCCCCATCCCAACGGTATTGCTGCACGCACTCAAGAAGCTGGACGGCAAGCACGGCTTAATCGCTCCAGACAAAGATGGGAAGCTTATGAGTTCCACTGCTTACAAGCGAGCGTGGGATGGCTACTTCGCTTACCTGAACATAACGGCAGGCGGGAAACCTGCATCCAAGTATAAGCCTCGCGTGACGGTCATCAAAAACATTACTTCCAAGATGCTGCGTCACACCTATTGCACGATGCTCTACGATGCCGGTGTAGATGTAAAGTCTGCGCAGTACTTTATGGGCCACAGCAATCTGGAGACAACACTAAAGATCTACACACATCTCTCACAGTTCCGGACTAAGAAATCAATTACATCTCTTAATCAACATGTCATTCAAATGATGAAGAACAATTCTGATTGCATTGTTAACTAATCATATCTTTATTGCATCATTAGTGCCATAGAGGCAGTTCATTTTGAACAGCCTCTTTATTTTGGTTTACAATAGATCTGTACATAACCGTTTTATTAACCTCACAAAAACTGTTTTCGGTTTCTTGTGCCGGATTATATATTGTTAGAATCTAATTGGCACAGTATTTCTTGACTACTATCTGCAACGATGAATTGATTATGATTCACTCCAAGATAAGCTGGCGTTCCTTCGACTTGAAAACAAGCGGTATGTGCGTTTAATAATTTTTCCAATTTCAACCGATAAGCAGTTTGCTCATTTTGAAGTTTCCAGTGGATAAGTTCACCGACAGCATCCACATTCTCCCCAATACTCATTTCTATAAACTGCACTCTATTTCCTAGATTCATGCTCTTAAGCTCAGCTGCAGTTGATGCTCCAATCCCCGTAACCCCTAATCCTGGACCAATAACAACTCTTCCATCCCCCAAGTCTACTGCCGAATTAATATTGTTCTCGCGCAATAAACTTCGGTCTTTGCCCTTGATTGTTGCTGTTAATGACCCTTCAAATACATCTTTCTTCATCATTATTGGCCAATTATCGACCAGAATACGAATTAGATTATCATTTGTCCATGTATCTTTAATATGCGGTACTATTTGAAGAAAATAAACCGTACTGTCATCAAAAAAATCTACATATGCTATTAGTAGATACTCGCTTCTTTTTAGAAATCTTTTGTCCACAGGGTGCAATGAATATGGATTAGAAAGATGAAAGTGCAAAAATCTCCAATCACTAAACATTTTATCCTCAAAGTCCACATCCAGTACATTACGCGACATATAGCGAATAAGATCCTGCCCTGTTCTTACCGCCTTTTCAAAACCATCTAATTGCGATTGCATCCCATCAGGACAAATAAATTCTTTGGCTTTCTCTATTTTTCTGCATTTTTTCGATAATACCTTAGATTGTAATAAAAACCATTGATATAAGGCTTTCTCTTCCTTTAAATTTGACAGATGACAATTATAATAAGACTGAAAATCTGTAAGACATTGATACGCAAGTTTGTTCAACTGTTCACGCATATCAATAGTAATCCGATATTGTGTTCCTATATATTCCATATTCACCTCCAGTATATTTCTATCGAGTGCTCACAGCTTGCTAACTATCAATTTATAAAGAATTAACTACAATTCAACATATTTGGTTTACCTATCCATTGATGCTTCCAAAAACTAATAATATCGAGTGGTAAACACTCCATTATCTCAACTTATAAATTCATAATCGAAATACAGCCCTGTTATTGAAATAAAGGATTTCAAACTCCTCTCTATTTGTTGCATTGTACATCCAGAACTGATATGGATATATAAATCTTGAATTGCACGGCTGCATGCAACATAGAACATTCTAACAAATTCATCAGAGGAATTCTCCTCTACTATATGGGGATCGGTAAACACATTCAGCAGCTTAATTGGATCGTACTTTCCAGGTTCTATGCTAACAATAACACTATCCCACTCCCGACCCTTTGCTTGATGCACTGTCATATATTTACTTTTCTCTGCAAAAACTTCAGTAAACAGTCTAATAGACGTGTCCCACTCTAACTTGCTGATAGTTTCAACACGTTCTTCTCTTTCCTCTTCATCAAAAGTACAGATCGCAAACGATCCCTCGGGGTTTAATAGTTTCCTAATGTTTACAAAATCATTCTTCTTAATTTCATCGTTAAACGAATCAATAACTTTCACGGTTAACGAACGTGTAGTGATTCTAGAGAAAACATGAGTTGCCAGCTTATCGAATTCAAAAAGCAGCTTTGGAGTGAGGGCCTTGATATCAATATCTGCAACCATTTTGATTGCTCTAATCATATCTATGAAAGAACCAGAAGAATAGCTGTTATACAAACTAAAGATAAAGCGAAAAGCCCTTACCCATGTAACATTGTTCTGCTCTGATATCTCATCTCGAATCTGAATAGAAGTGTTGTAATACGAGTTATAGATTTTTTTCAAAAGCTTTGTTTGCGTCTCATTAATGCCCTGAATATAATTAAATGCTGCAGCCCACGAACGTGTAAGCACCGCACCGCCAGCAGATACTATAGCAGCAATGGTATCCATTACAGCAGGAGAATCCCCAAGTAAGAAGTGAACAGCCTTTGTTTCAGCGTTTTTCTTACTATCTTCATCAAGATAAGCCTTTATGCTTGTTTGCTGAATTGTCGTATCAGACTGTCGGATGAAATTGCAAAAGTTGACAATATTAGAAGTTGATCTTCTGTTTCCATCAATTGAGTATATTTTATCATTTTCTCTGTGAATGCAAAAGTTTAAAAAATCACTTGGTTTTGCCCCTTGAAAACTATATATGGATTGGGCAATATCTCCTACCACACCTATGCGAGTCGATTTCTCTCCTATCAGTTTCAGCAGTAACGTTTGTAATGGATTTGTGTCTTGAAACTCATCAACAAAAATGAAAGGGTACTTCACCCTAATAGCATACAACGCTGCCGGATTTATCTGCAATACCCTGTAGCCAAAGTAAAGAATCTCGTTATGTGTTAGTTTTCGTACAACATCCCAGACATACTTCTTTATAGCAATATCATGGCCTATCTGGATTCTATTTGAGCTAGAGAGGGTAGGGGAATATTCTGTTTTTTCAAGTGTCGCTTTGATAAAAGCAGCATTATCCACTTGTACTTCGCCCATATCCTTTTTGCTATAATCAATGATGTCATACTTATACTTGCCTTTTTTGTACGACTTTATATAGCAATAGATGTCTTCTTTTTCGACGCCATGCAAGATACTAATACCTTCAACTTGTGAAGATATTATGCCTTTGCTCTTGAGTGTCAGCCCAAAATCCAATTTGATTACATCTTTTAATGTTTCTTGAAATGGCTTAATTATATTGTCAATAATAAAACCATGTATCGTATTTGTTTCAACATAATCAGAATAATCCAGCAACCGCCTTTTAATCTCATCTACAGCTACGTTGGTATAAGTAATACACGCCACCTTTCGAGAACGGCTCTTAGTAATCAGCTCGTGTGTAGTTACAATATTCTTTACATTTTCAACTAGAAAGTGTGTTTTCCCAGCACCTGGGCCGGCATAAACCTTAAAACTGTTTTCTAGTTGTTCTTTTGTTAAAATAGTATTTGAAGTCAGTTTTTCAGCCATGTTAGCCCCTCCGCAATATATGCTGGAACATTTAGTTGCAGAACACCTTCTTCATTCGTGAATAACGAATCTGTTAGTATTTGCAACGCGAGATCGCCCTTTTGTTTTTCGGCGTAGTGTAAAAAGATTTCTGCTATAATGATGTCTCCATACAGGGTGCTGTTTTCGTCAGATTGATCTACACGGCGAATATAAGCATCAACAAGCTTATCGAGTGTTTTTGCTACTCGCCCATCATATTCTTCTCTTTTACTTATCCAATTAGGCAACTCAATACCATTTTCTTCAACAAACCGCACCAATAGATTTGGCAGAACCAAGTTAAGCAAATGCTTTTTAAATAATACATTTTCGCGGTTTGATAAGAACAATTCATCTTCAAATGTCCTGCCATAATGTGTCTGTGTTACTATTCTAAACTCATTAAACGTATAATTAGTTTGTAGTTTTTTAATATGCTTAGCTTCAAAAGATTTATAGTCTTGAATCGCCCTTAGATTTCCATCCTTTATCCACTCGAAATCGCAATCTGTGATACATAGCACTTTCTTTTTAACCTTGTTTTCGTTAAATAATTCAACGAAGTGTTCGAAGTGTTTGCCGCCGATCTCAACAATCGAAATATGCTCATCTTCGTAGGGTACTCCGCATTTTTCCATAAATGCAGGCATAAGCAGTTTTTCAGCAATACCTTCAACAAGTATTACTTTATCTGCAAACAACATGTCCGATCTTGTGACATCAAAGAATTTGGATAGATGTTTTTTTGCCTCCACCTTTCTATCGCTGATGCTTTTCTCTAATAAATCACCTTCGGTATATGGATGCTCAAACTGCTTTTTTAGACTCTGGGCCACGCAATCAGGGGTTTTATGATTACGATTATACGCAAGCATAAACATATTATCTAATCCAGCCACAGCTGTAATATTACTTGAATGGGTAGTAACGAAGATTTGTTGATTTAGTTTGTCCTTTTTATCCAAATCACGCAAATATTTGAATAATTTGTATTGCATTGCAGGATGCAGATGTGCTTCCGGCTCTTCCAAGCAAAGTATTCTGAAATCGCGACCTATTTTAATCTCATTAAGCTTAATGAGCATATAAATATTTATTAAGTTATTGTAACCAAGCCCATTATGGTCTATCGGAACGGTAAACCCCTTTTGTGTATCTTGCACCTCTGTAATATATGCATCAGAAGCACTTACGTTCGCTTTAATAGTCGATGAGATTGCAACATTCCCTTTCTTTAGTCCAATATCATTGTTTTCATTTCCAAAAAGATCTGCGAGTTTTGTGATTGTTGTCTTCAGTATTGTCTTAAGATCCTCTGAAACTCTTTTGTTTAATTCATCTATTGCGACCAATTGTTCAGGATCCTTAACGAACTTGTCAATTTCTTTTTTTGTTTCTTTTCTTACTTCTTCACTGGTACGTTCCGCTTCTATAAATCTAATATCAAAAATACTCGTTACATCTTTCTGATCTGCTTTAGTATCGCTTATTCCATTGGTATATGTCCATGAATAATGCTTTTCAACATATCGTGATAAAGCCGCATAATAGTCGCTGAACGTAGTAAGCTTATTAATCTCTGTCTTGTAATCGTTTAAAAACTTTACATCTAAAGAGTATGTCGCTCTGATTCTTGCTGCAATTTCATACCGCACTACACCATCATCTTCTCGACGCGCATTAGAAAAGCATTGGACGCCCAAAAACGGAAGCAACCTAATAATGCTCTCATCTTCAGTATCGTCTTCAATAATGGTATGTACTATATCGTATTCAATAATAATACTTGGCGCATCTTGCAAGTAATTAGTCCTAAAATCGATCAGGTTGTTTTTGTTAAAATCTTCAATAGTTATATCGTTTGGTGAACGAAGCAATTTGATTGCATAAAGCAACCCAGTTTTTCCAGAGTTGTTTGCACCGACAATTACATTCAGTCCTTTATGAAATTCCATTGTAAAGTCATTAAAGTTCCTATAGTTTTGAAGATGAATCTTTGTAATATGCATACTCTTTATCTCCGTTAAGTACTAGTTATTTGGGCTATACGATGTTTATGGTTATTACTTTTGTATAAGAAGATTACCCTAGCTTATCTCATTAATTCTTCAACAAAACTTGGTTAAATTAATCTCATCGTATTGGCATAGAATATTACGTATCATTGCCAATCAATAATACCGGGTTATTGCAAACCTTTCATTACCAGCCTTGCTAAATATATCTGATCTTGATAATAGCAAATCATATCCGTAATCAACTGCAGCGGGAGGAAACAGGTTTTCCATCGTCAAAAGCGTCCCGTTTCCAAGCCAGCGATCTACTATATCGATTCTAATCTTTATTATTCCAACCACTTGAGAAGCAATATCATAGAAATCTGCTTTGTTCTATCTGCTCCTTTTCTCCTAACCACAATTCCATGTTGTGCGTGAGGTCTTAAGAAAATAGACGGCAGCGCTTGTCGTAGATCAACTCGGCAAAAGCCATTTGCTTCGGTAACCCCTTCGCTCCCCAATGCAGATGGAATTGCCAACAAAAGAATATACTGATATAAATCATCTTTTTTATCTGCCAAATAGTCCCCGTTCACAATATTCTCTATTAAGATAGCTCTTTTCTTATAGTGCGCGTATTCTTCAATGCTTTTTGTCTTTTGCATTTCATATTGTCCCATCCAAAGTGCCACCCAATGATTATCCACCAAATCTATGTATCTTGTTGGGACGCCATAGTGCTGCAATACACCTTCAATAATCGCATCGCAGATATCATTATTTTGAGCTTTCAAATCTTTTCTCAAAAGTGTATCATTCTTAATTAATTCAATTAAGGCTCTTAGTCTTTTCATTTGTGAACAAACCTGTTTATAGCCTCTTATGAGAGAGGGCATAACAGTTTCATACAGATGGCATTGCCCACGATATAACACTTCACCGTATTCACGGTTAACAAATTTCGCGTTACCTAAAAGTTGGTTTAGTCCATGTTGAGTTGAAACCTCAAAAACCGGAGCAGTTTTTCCACAGCCAAAGCTATAGTCTTCGATGTATTGTACTCCATTTATACTAGCCTCGGTTGAAAGTTTTGTAATAGTAGATTTCATATATGAGCCCCCTCCGAACTAATTGCGTCAGCAGCGATGCATTAGATTGTTTTACTTATAATCTAAATGTCTTATCTTTGCTTTGATTCTTCGTATTTAAACCATACTCATCATGATTCAAATACAGCTCGCATTTTAGTACAATCCTTTCTGCAAAATACACTCCCCTTTTTATAGCTGATTTAATCTCTTATAAAGTAATAACACCATTATTACATCATTTATCCATTGATGTTAATAATATATTTTTATATCGCATCATGATTACTTGTCATTATCGAGGACTATAGTGATTGTTTTTGTTTCAATTATTGGGATCGAGCTAAGGCAACTACCTAACGCCCAAGCCATCAAAAGGTGCTCTGTAGTTTTTGTTGATGTTTATCTGTTCACCACCTTGTAAAATATTATCGCAATTCTTGTTTGATTAATGACATGGAAATTGTCGTCTTTGAAGTTATCATTTGTGTATCTGCATACATCTGTTTCCTCTATACTTATGACTATTCCTTACTTTCGTTCATCATAGTTTCAATGTGGAGAACTCACCTATGATGGGACTCTTGATCTCAGTACAATCGTCCCTAAATATTCATAAGAGTATACCTTGTAGGAGATACAAAGAAACTAAACCATATTACAGGATTCTCTTCTCAGAAAATCTTTTTCCCCTTTTCTTTGAAGATCCTTTTTTTACTATTCCCTTGCTGAAACACATATAAGTGCTTAACGTTTCCTCTCTCTCCTGATCCAAACGCCCTTTTCGCAATATGAACAGTATTCATTGGGTTTGTTGTAGCAAATACGTTTATTATTGATCCACGCTCAAGCCCTCTAACACAGTTTGTAATCTTATTAATGAATATTTGACTAAAATGGCCTGAATGATCATCTCCATTATTACGACTTACTTTTATTGTTTTTAATCCCCGTTTCGCCTTTGGTATCTGTCGTTCGCTAATGACATAGGTATCTTCTAAGATAAAGTTTATCTCACTATTATGATTATCCCAATTAGTCTGCGTAACTTTACTATCCGGTTCATTATCGACAACCGGATATTCCGTTTCATCCAATGGATAATCACAGAAGGTTCCATTAATCGCCAATTTGAACTGCGTATATATTGGTACAAGCGCTAGATTACATTTCTGTATTCCAAGTACTTTAGCGCAAAACCAATACCAAGCATAACTATAATTATGGTAAAGTCGCTTATTATTCATAACATACTCTTTATTAACCCTCCTTATCGCAATCAACGTGGCAAAAATCAATATTATAGAAGCAAAGTATTTTCTTCCCTTAATTGCGAATTGCCATATAAAATTATCAGGCGTCAAAGGGTTACTGCCCAAGTATTCTTTGAACAGTTCTTGCAGATCCACGACAAAAGGTACTAGTGCTGCAATTATTACAATTACTACCTCCATAACTTGCCTTGTATTGCTAGATAAGAAATTTAATATCTTTTTCACAGTCAGACACTCCTCCTTTATTGTAAATGCCGCATGAATCTTTTTGACATTCGTATATCTCTTGAATCTTCATTGTCTTGAAGTCTCCCACCCATAACCGCCATTCATCTATCCCAGCAATAATGAAAAACACAAATTGGCATCCTGTTCGATCAGCTTTTAAGGTTTCATTCCAGTCATTCCAATCGATAGCAGATGGTACAGGTGTTTTTTGAGGATGCGTATGCCATACTCCCATATAATAGCTATTATGGCGCTTAGCTTTTCTAAGAAACAGTTGATGCCGTGGATCTTTTATAGTAAACCTCACTCGATTCTTAATATCCAAAAGATATGGGTGAGATACTGCTTCAAGTGATAAATTGCCCGTCCCTTTGTGTTGATAGCCTATGATGTAACCGCCACTTTCCGGCTTATAAGGATCATCTTGAATCCATTTCGCTATTTCATCAAAAACAGGGGTGAGGATATCAACTACTTTCCCATTCGGAAGTTTCATTTTAACACAATTGTTATTCTGCATTACTACCACAGCAATTACACGCCTCCATTGGGAATATGATATCAGATGCACCCACCCCAGTCGGTGTTATATCAATTAAAGCGTTTTGGGTTAGTTCATTTCTATCTATTTCATGTAATGTATCTAACAAGGCTGCTGTCGTTTTTAGAAGAATCGATGTCCCATAAGCGGCTCTTGTGCCTCCGCAGCCATTTCGGATCATGCCGTTCTCAGCAGCTAAGTCTGTATTTTTCCTTGCTCTATTATTAACCTTTTCACCGCTAGTATCAGTATATAAGCATTCAAAACAGCCTGGTTTTCGATAGTCAACAAATAGAATGTGACTGTATAAGCCGCCTTCTTCAAGCCACACATATAATACCGGCTTTGTAAACACCTGTTGTTTTAGCACTTTATTAAACTTTAGCTGTGCATCACTATTGCCTATTGTGAATATAATAATATCCGTATCCTTTAGTTCTTCCGTCAAAGATTCTGTATCTAGTTTTTTATTGCATGAATCTATAAGTATTTGTGGATGCAGCCATTCCAACATTATTTTCAGAGTTTGTGTTTTACTTGCACCTATGCCATATCCCTCATATGCCCATCTTAGCGTGTTTTCTTCTGTAAGAGTGTCATCATCATAAATTTTCAGATAGGTAAATCCATTTTTAACCAGTTCTAAAGCTACATAACTCCCTAATGATCCAGCTCCGACAAGAAGCACTTTCTTTCTTTTTGCCCCAATATCATTACCTATCTGTTCACTCAAATAAGAGTAATCCTTTCTTTTAGTAAACATTGGTTCAACAGCTGTTATGTCTGTAAGGATTTTTTCAAGTAATGAATGACCAACCCTGTTCTTACATTTCATATTTAACGCAAAAGCAATATTGGTCGTCTCTGTTCGCATCCCAAACACGAGCAAAACATCCTGCGTCTTTGGAATAAGAGTTTTTATCTTTTCAAAAGACTCATCACTGATATGTTCTATTTGTTTCCCATATATGATTTCATGGAGATCTTTTGCTGTCCATTTATAACCGCGATGAGGGGGAAGAACCCCCCTGCAGTCTTTTATTGGAATGAAGAATGCATCTTTCTCTATATGGTGCATCCATCTTCTTTCTCCTTTGACTGTTTCCTCTATATCCGATAGCGCTATTCTGCTGTCAGTAAGACGAACAATACTCTTGCTAAAGTATACGTCCATTTCTGCGACCTGATCATCTTGGTCAAGATATATTTGAAAACTGTTATCACCAATGGATTCACTATTCCAATAGTACAAGAATTCCTTCTGAAACTCCCGCTCTTTTTCTACTGAACTCATATTAAGAAGCTCAATTAACCTATCAATACAATCATATATTTTTTCATCGTATGAGAGGATTGAATTCACTATGCTATCTTGTTCAAACAGACATACCCAGCGATATGTTCCTTTAGGAAGCACCTTTCCTTCAGTAATGTTTGTTTCTCTAAGCAAAATATGGGGATAATCCAGGAAGCTATCGTTATAGAGGTATATCTCAGCTCCTGATGAAGGATCATCTCTTGAAGGAGCAATAAACAAAAACTGCTTTTCAAATAGCGTGAAAAACAGAGTATCTTCACAGAGCTGCTCACCTATAGTAATCTCATCGTAGAATTCTAAGATTTCTTTTGCAGTCATTTGCTTATCCAAAGCTATGCTCCCTTTTATTCTGTGCTTGTACAGCCAATGCCTCTTTAGGAGGAACTGTAAAGCTTTCTCCTAAAACTTTCTGGACGTATTCTCCAGCATCGTGCTCTGATTCAACATTTACAGCATCTGTCAGGTTATCAACAGCCTTTGACAATCTATTGTAAAATGTTGTCATATAAGAACTGCTGCTATCTTTCATTTTCTTGAAAACATCCGTATATGGGGCTACAGGAAGGTATCGTGATATAGTTCTAATAAGATTCCCATTTCCATCAAACGTATATGAGAATTTGTCCAAGATTCCTTTCATCGTCTTCTGAAGAGAGAGTAAATCATCATCACCTTCACTTGAAGACTGCTCTGAAAAACAATCACAAGCTAACAGAGTTAGCCCTATGCTAGGTGGAATTTCATGATCACTCGTTGATCCAGAATACTTTTCGTTCCGCCATTTCTTTATAAAGCAAATGATGCGGCGAAGTTGGTTATTGCCGTTTATCTTCTCGCAAAGATAATCATTCAACCCTTCCGGATCTGCGCTTTCCCATGAATAATCCGAGCTGTGTTCCTTACCCCTTGCAAGGAATACTGAATCCCCATCTTCAGCATAAAGAGGCAGATCTATATGCAACCATTCCTTTCCATCTTCGTAATATGACGCCCTGACACAGGGTTCCTTAATTACCACGGTGCGTGTAGGAATGTCAATTGCGTCCCGCAAATAGCCTTTAATCTTTCTTGTATCTGTATTATCTGAAGTACTTAACGGGATCATAACTGCTACATCTCGATCCACAACATCAGCTTTTATCGTTGTATGGTACTTATAACTACCTTGATCGATCAATCTAATATCGCTTTTATTAATGGTTATGTCGTGATCTTCGAGAATGCCCGGCAGTTTTGCCTTAATATCAGCTTGCAATACTTCTCTCTTATCCCTCAAAGCATGAGTTTCATCATCAATTCGAATCTCTTTGTAGAAATCGGCAAATTGCTTTTTTAGTTTCATAGAACCCTCCTCATTCCAAATTCAGCAAGCATTCCTTAGAACACTTCCCAATATCCTGCTCTGCTTGAGCCTATTCGTTTAATTTTTCCTTCACCAGACAATTTGTCAAGTGCTCTTTGTATGGTTCTTGCAGTTTTCCCTACCTTTATAGCCAAGCTTTCTCTTGTTTGCGTGGGATCCTCTTTCAAGAGCATATATACTTTTGTTGCTGTTGCAATTTTAACCTCATCATCTTTTTTGGCGACAGTTTCAGTGACATTTGGGGTGACATCTTTCATGCTCTTGTCCCTATAAAACACAAACGAAAACCCTCCGTTTTCTGACGAGGATCCAACCTTGACGTGATACTTGTCGCAGAAATAGAACACTTTTCTAAATCCACTTCCAAACATCTCCACGTCCTTGCTTTTATATAGAGCATTCAGAATGACTCGGTTTCTCGGCATGGACCTTATTTTTTGTCTTGCAAACATTTCGGGTGACAAGCCGGAAGGAAACTCACCCGGATTATAAACCTCGACCCGGGTTGGTGTTATGTCGATTTCATTTTCCGTTATACCCCTAAAATCTGCGTGCGCAAAGGAATTCACCACAATTTCTCTGACTGCATCGACAGGTATTTCGGGAATCTCTATGCGTGAAGTGCCTTCCCCTTTTTCCACCCTCCAGTCTATATGCTCTTTTATATACGAGAACCCTTTACCTATCAGATTGAAAATGTTGTCATCAATTCTATCAATATCCGAGAAATTGATTCTCTCATCTGTAACATAAACAGCTAATTTTAGTGTGACAGGTCTCCTGTTTGAAAACAGATAATACCCGGCATTATTCAGCTTTCCATTTTCAAATAGACCAAGACCCGTCAGCAGAGTTTCGCCATCATATTCTGCCATCCTTTCTAACCTTCCGCAGGAGACAGCCTTTTTATAAAATGTTTCAAGTGCTTTTTCATCAACAGCTTCCATGCCAAAGTTGGTCAGATGATTCTCCCAATACGAAGAGCTGTCAGTTTCAGCCATCATTCTTTTCAATTCATCCGGGGTCATTTCTTCCGTACGATCAAATACTCTTTTGTAGTATCTGCCAAAGGAAGAGTAAGGTTTCTCCTGACCGGAAAAATCAACTCTGATTACGTCTTTGCCGTCAATGGTTTCTTTCTTAACTTCCGGATATATCATGGGCTTGATAGCCTCTTTGATCTTCCTCGCAACATCATCAAGAGATGACGCGCTGATCTGCTGCCCCGTAACATCTCCGTTTGGGGAAACTCCAAAATATAAAGTGCCGTGCCCGTGCTTATTCAGCATGCTAGCAATGTTATCCATTGCTTTTTCAAGTTCACCAGTTGTTTTCTTAAACTCCAGAGTTTCAGACTCTATACCAAGATTCACTTGCTTGTGCTCCTCTCGTATCTTTGGTGACATTATAGCATACTTTTAGCAGAATGTCACCAATAATTTCACCAAAAATGTCTCTGATCAAAAAACCTGTTCAAATCTTCCTGTGCTATAAAAAGGTTCGGTAAAACATAGATCTAATGGTCTACTTCACGTTACTTAATGTCCAGTTGTTTCTCCCTTCTTTATGTGATTATAACATTGTTAAATACAACATGCCGCAATCACAAGATTGTTCTTTCTTTGATACAATTTATCAGCATTATTCACAGTACTATCTGCGAGACATATAATGGATCTGAAAAAGCCAAACTTTTAATAAGCAATAGATTTTCGGCAAATAATCATAAAACTTGCCGAAAGTCTACTTTTCGAGTGGCATAGTTTAAGATCAACTACATCTATATATAGCTGATTGTATTTTCTCAAAATATTTTTTACATGAATGGACTTTCTGTGGACTTGCGGTGTCTCCTTGAATTTGGGGTAACCTAAATACATTTTTTGGAGGTCATTATGAAAAGAAAAGTCCTATGTATCGCGCTTGCACTGCTGATGTGCATGATTGTCACTTTGCCCACAGAAGCGGACAATATCACAGAACAATCACCAGAAAGAGCTATGATAACAGCTTCGTTTGGCTTGAAACATACTTCCGGTTCAACATACAGAATGTGGGCGAAAATTAACAACCCAATGGAGGTATCTGTATATGCAAGGCTAACATTATATGACGCATCATATAATCAAATAACATCCGTTAATACAACATCCTTCAGTCCAACAATCAGTCTAAATAATTACTTAACTCTTTCCTCTGGTACCTATCATGTGCGTCTTAGCTATACAGCAGACGGTGCAACACATACTGCTGAAAAGACATACAACATATAATAGTTGAAATTAGCTAATAGAGAAAACAAAAAATACCGATAGATTTTCTTGATAAAGGCTTTAAGCTATACAAAATGGGGAAATTGATAGTAGGAATAATACTTCAGGAATCGAAGGGCAATAAGAACATTTTAGAATCTTGTTAACCCATATGTTTTGTATTATTGCTTATTTTGCTATGATCAATAACCATCGTTATAAATCTGAATATGTAATAATTCGTGTTTAATTTTATCATTTGAAAAGAAGGGATTCACTAATATGAAAGAAATACAATTGGGGTCAAAAGCTGAATGGTCAATTTTTGAAAAACTATTTGGGGATGAAAGTCATCACTTCTCACTTCCTAGACGGTGGGATGGTAGAGAATTTTATGAGGATTTAGATAGTTTGTTAACAACCTATCAAGAACTGATTATGGATTCCTCTCTTAACGAGCAGATCTACTCTAGTGTTCATAAGATATGCAACTATGTGTTGAACGTGGTTCGCACATATCTTCATGGTTATCCCGCTGAAGCGTATAATAAGCTTGCCGCGCTGATGAACATACTCAAAGAACAGCCAATGTATGCTGATCCGAAGAGCATCGGTAATCTATATAGAATGACAAAAGTTGACGAAAATATCAATGATAGATCTCGTATTTTTCACGCGCCATATACTGTTCGAACAAAAATCGCTACATATAGATATAGTATTGCCGGGCATCCTTGTCTTTATCTCTCAGATTCACTTACTTTGTCCGATTTGGAAACATCCTTATTTTCAACAAAAGGCAAAGCAATTGCTGCTAGGTTTAAACTCTGCACTTCTTCAAAGCATGATCGTGAAGAAGGCGTTGAGCCAAGAGAAATAACCATTTTAGAATTGGGATATAGGCCTCAAGACCTTGCGATTTCAGAGGACAAGATATCACTTCCTAACAGAGAGTCTCACAATAGAAACAGAGTTGCTTTCTATAAAAGTATAAAGTGCTCTGACGACAATATTGAAAGTGAATGTTCATCCCAAACATATAGATGTAACGCCGTAGAAAGATATATCCTGTGGTATCCACTCATTTTGGCATGTTCTTACGTTAGAACAAATCGATCTAATCCATTCGCGTCCGAATATATTGTTCCTCAACTCTTGACACAATGGCTAAGATACAATAATAGGGGGCAGTTGATCGGTATTAGATACTTTTCTTGTTATTCAAAAGAAGCATCTATACTAGGTGTAAACTATGTTTTCCCATCGAGCGGAGAACCAATCATTTTGCGAGATGGCATACAACAATATTGTCCACAACTTAATGAGGCATTTTTGATGACAGAAACAGAGTATCTTCCTGAATATAAATCTATAAAGCAATTAGAATCCTCCTTAAAAAAAGCATCGTGCAAACACGCTTTTCGATTAACGCATTCAGATTTTGCAGATGAAACAAAAGTTCAGTTTCCCAGTGGCGAAATGTATATTCCTGCTAGATCGTTTTATAATTGCTCAAATCTAAAAACCGTTTACTTAACTGACGCTATTGTGGGCATTGGTAACAGAGCATTTCATGGGTGCAAAAGCCTTGAATTGTTGAGGATAGGACGTAAAAATAATGCTCTTCCAATTCAATTAGAAACAATAGGAAATGGAGCTTTTTCTGGATGTGAAAACTTGAAGAAAGTTATACTCCCAAAAGGTTTAAAGTATATTGGAACATGGGCGTTCTGTGGTTGCAATGGTTTAGAAAAGTTAAAGATTCCTTCAACCGTTGACTTTATCGGTCGAGGAGTTATTTCTGGATGTAATAATATACGAACAATTGAGGTTGACGCTCTCAACCAGACATTCTATTCAAAAAGTAATTGTATCATACGGAGGTCTACAAATACTGTAGTAGTAGGAATCTGCAATGACGAAGAGTACTCAACGCCCCTTGAAATAACTGGAATTGAAGATGGAGCTTACTCCAGAAACCAACACATGAAACAATTAATGATAACTACTGGTGTTAAGAAGATTGGAGAATGGGCATTCGAATACTGCCGCAATCTCGAAGGAATTGATTTTCCAGACAGCATTGAATCAATCGGAGCGTGGGCATTTCAAGATTGTACAAAACTAAAAGAATTACACTTGTACTCCAAACTAAAGAGCATCGGATATCAAGCTTTTGCAGGCTGTGAAAACCTAGAAATGGTAGAACTGCCTAACTCACTCGAAAGTCTCAGTTATGGCATTTTTAGTAATTGCACAGAGTTAAAAAGCATTTACTATCATGGAACGAAAAAAAGTTGGGAAAAGATTGATAAAGACAATGAGTGGGATTCTTTCACTGAAGACTATACGTTGTATTTTTCCAATGATACATGGGTAACTAAGGAGGAACTTCATAAGGAATAAAAGATGTTATAGTTTTTAATGGACCGTTCCACGAGGAACGGCCCATTACTTGTAAAGACGACTTTTTATCTTATTTGTTACTAATCATATTGATTATATCATCTACCGTATAATTTCCTTTCGATGCAATTGCATAATACGAATCATCGAATACTCGTTCACAAAATACACTTCCGTCTTTTTCAACTGAATAGAAGATTAATGCATCTTCCTTTATCACGGAAAACCCTTCAAGCGTGGTTGTAAATGAGTCTTCAGCCCCCCAAATTTGATACGTAACAATCTTTCCGTCTGGAGTGTCATACCGCGAATGCAATTCTAAATACTCTATTTCTGGGTCGCAAATATAATACAGCTCTGAGCAATGTAACGGAAGCACAAACGGAATCTTTCCAGTTATTTCTATAAAATCTTCGTATGAATTCACATATATAAATTCAGTCTCATTGTCCAACTCTAAACTATCGTCTTTTTCATTTTCATTGTCAATCAGCAACAAAGGTGTCTCATTATCGCTTTGACGAATAACTAATGTACCATCATCGAACAACGTAGCAATATACTGTATCACACTTTCTGCAATAGCGCGCCCAGTGGGTGTCGCTGCAAAGAATACAGTCATCAACACAACAACAAGAATCGCGATGGCAATCTTGCGGATCGGCGGTACGGTAAACAGTTCCCCTATATTGTGCAGCCACGCAAAGGGATCCTTTTTCTCCTTTAGACGGGTCATGCTGAGCTTTGCATAGATGGAATCGACGAATTCCTTGCCGGTCATCGTGTTGTTTGCTTCGACAATCGCCTTCGCTTCCTTTTCAGTCAAAGGTAGCTTGTGCGTATCAAAGTATGGATGATCCAGCGCAATTCGCTGCAGGTATCGCCATTCCAATCTTGTCATTTTCATCGGCAATGTTCCTTTCTTACATCGATAACAAAACGCTCAGCTGCACAAACAGGTGCTTATGGTGATGCTTCAAATAGTTGCGCATGCTCTCAAACTTCTTTGTCGTCTGCCGCTTCGTTAGTCCGAGTGAAGCAGCAACCTCCTCCAACGGAACCTGATCCACATAGTACGAAATGAACGCCTTTCTGGATGCTTCATCATAAAACTCCAGATGATGATCCAACGACTCGATCCACTCGACAAGCTCATACTCCTGCTTGATTGCCGGATCGGAAAAGGTATCCTTCAGTTTTTCATAGCTCTCGTCAGCCACTCTTTGCCTCGCCTTCGTGCGCCGCTGATTGATCGTTGCATTGCGGATGCAAACCATCAGATAGGATTTACAGTGCGCGATGTCCTTGAGTTCGTCCTGTTTCAGACAGATCTTTGTTGCCACCGTTTGCAGAACGTCCTCACCATCCGCCCAGTTTCCCGTCATGCGAACAGCAAACCATAGGAGACTCTGATAGTTCTCCTCAATAAAGTTCATGATTGAGCTTGCCATGTGGGTTCCTTTCGGGATCTTTCATGAACCTACTATAGAAAACACCGTCAGTTCACGAAAAGTCCATCGTCAAATTGTAAAAAGTTTATCGAGCTTTGTCTTTCTTTGTCGAACAAAAAGCGCACTGACCCTAAGAGAATACCCTTTGGATCAGTACGCTGTCTGTTATTTGTTTGTTCTTTTGTCCGCTGCCGCCTCGATCAGATCGGCAATCAGGTTCCGTTCCTCCTCGGAAAACACATTCTCGACGCAATTCAAGATGCGTTCCGCAGAGCTCGAAACCGGACGCGGTTCACCCTTCACAACCTGATCGAAGGAAATATCCAAGATCTGGCACAGCGAGACCAGTTTCTCGATGGATGGCTTTCTGTGTCCGCTCTCGATATGTCTGACGTGTGTTGTCGAGACGTCCAGCATCTCCGCAAGCTTCTCTTGCGAGATTCTCTTTTCGATTCTTGCCTGCCGGATTGCATCCGCAAGCAGTCTCAATTCGCTCTCATGTTCCATAACTCTACGCTCCTTACTGTGTAGCATAGCGTTACGGTTCATTCACGAGAAGAAGCTATATGGGACGTAATTATATTCTTTTGGCTACTATTGATTTGCGCCTAAGAATTTTGAACTGCATTGCACTAGATTCTTCTTCACTAACCCAAATAACAGTATTATTTGTTTTGTAAAGACTATATAAAACTGACGGATTGGGATGATGATAATCATTTTTCGTTCCCGCATTTATAATCAGCAAGCAATCATCATATCCCATCTGATCATTATAACAATCTTCTGAACCATGATGAGGGACTTGCAATAATCCAATATTATCCCAATAAGGTCTATAAGAGCATTTTAAGTTATCCCATCTCTCATTAGTGCTTGCATTGTAATCACCAGTATACAAGCAACCTGCTCTAGTCAGTTTCTTCGGTGTGTTTCTTCCACATACTATTGGGATACCATGTGTAAGCATTTTTGTTTGATAGTGACTATATTCTTTGGGCCCCGAATAAACAGTCATTGCATTCTGATTCAAATCATTATCTATCCTTTTGTACGCTTTCTTTATTCTAATGACTAAATCACTATCCTTCAAGATATCTACGCTTCTATCTTTGATTTTATCAAGGTTTACCCCCATATCCAAAAGGTTTTTCTTAAGCTTCAACGTATTCTCTCTGTACTGGAAATTGAAAGGAACAAATACCCATTTATTGATGTGAAATTCCTTTCCGGAATAGCATGTAGACATATCCCATTTTTGCTCTATTCCGAATTCACCCACCGGGGCAACAAATGTAGTCTTTGTATGATGATATCTGCTATACTCTTGAACAAATTCAACCGGTCGCTCAATCAGAAAGCGTAACCTATTGAATTCTTCACTATCTGATAACGCGTTTTTTCCGAGATATAACTCTTTAGACTCATCATATAATAAAGGCAGCACAACTTCATTAACCGTATAGTTCCATAAAAGATATGCCAACCCATTTACATGGTCAATATCCAAATGAGAAATAAAGACATACCGGATTATTTCATCACAATGGATTTCTTCCTTGATCCGCTGATTAATGAAGTCAGTACGTGTTTGGTTGCCGATTCTTGTGAGAGTGCCACAATCAAAAACAACAACTGTTTTTTTACTGAATTTTTCAATTGCAAAACATCCCTGTCCTACTGGAGAAAAAATACGATCCATTTTCATCCCTGCTTTCTTTTTCTTCTCCTGAATGTTTTTAAGGATTCTTATATAAAGCATACGAATAATAATTCTATTCTTCAACGTTGACTAAGCGCCTTGCGCACAATAATAGTCTGTGTTTTCTCGTCGTATTCGGCTTGACTGTAACTAACGTATTGATACAAATGACTACTATGTTTGATCTTCTCTATGATTCTTTTTTTGTCATAGTCTGATGTGTTAATTCCGAAAATTACCCCTTTTAGTGCTGCAGTATCATATCTTAGATTTTGACTATCTCGTGTCGAAAACTCATGTAACAAATCCGTAATCACGATTCGATATTCATTCTCATATTCCCAAGCCTTATTTTTTCGATATGTTTTCATCTGATATGTTTTCCAATAGCTTCTACGCCACTCATCTGTATTGGAGAATACCTCAATCGAGCTACTTATCCCATCCGTGCCGGTTAGCCAAGACCTAACTTGTTGCATTGTAACTCGTCCGAAGGTTTCAAAAAAATTACGTTCGATTAATTCACCATGATAAATAACCGGTTTTACTTCGAGCTTCAAATTGCCTTTCTTGCGATCCACCAGTTTCAAACTGTTGTCTTGATCCGTTTCATAGATAAAACAGACGCCCTGATGATTATAGGCATAATTCCCCCACATTGCAGAATTATTGTTATTTCCGGAAAAACATACTACATAGCTTTCAGGGTATAGCATCTCTTTAAGCTGTACAATATAGGCTTTGGGATAATCAATTTGCAATCTCATCCAATTCCTTTTTTGTTTGGCAATTGAAAGCTTCTCACCCTTAGTACGTTGACTGCTTTTAATGCTTTGATGTATTAATGGAAGTTCAAAGATTTCATCCATAACAATTGTTGCACTATAGATAATGGCTTCTCTATCTTTTTCACTTATTCTATTTGCCTCCATAAGTGAAAACGGAAAGATCGTGTTCGCAGAGAGAAGATACGTGCTTATAAGTTCTTGGGCTAATTGTTGAGGGCAAAGGCCATTCTTTTCACCAATTTGAAAGCATAATAAGAGAGCTTTGTTGTGAATGAGTTGGAGAACAAAACGGAGTTCTTTCTCTTTAACTTTTATGCGGCTATTGCCATAAAACGAAGCTATGCTTTGGATTGCTGGATCTTGTAAAAAAGTCTCCCCCAGTGTTCTTAATGTATCACCTAACGGCACCCTGTTATAACTGTCTATATCTATTATTATGCTCTCCTTGAATATTGTGTCTTCAGGACATTGCAGAAAGAACTTTTCTATAGCGTTATAAACGCTACAGATGTAGTTCCTCAGTAACCCCTCCCATGCTGATTTATCCCCTTGCCAATGAACGCACACATATCCCTCAATAGGATCATTCAATTCCTCTCTTGAAGCAAAATGAAATGTTCCTGTCTCTATTTCCTTCAACGCATTTTCAATTGTTCTATAGCGATAAACTATCATAACCTCTCCTGATAAATAGTGAATATTATCTTGTCTGTATGCGCTAGTCCGGAAAGAACCTTAACTAAGTTCTCTTAAGATAATTTGGTTTTATGCTAATACTAATTGTTCATTAGTCATTCAATATTATCTCGAAATCTTCCTATAAAAAGCAAAGCTTCTCCAGATTTGTAAGCATTTCTTTGTTTCAACAAGCATACAGACACCTATTGTAATGATGCTACACATTAACACAGATTACAATTTTATACCACCGAAATAAATGGGTGCTCAACATAGACAATAATCTCTCATACAAAAAGCCTGTTCTTACTGTTTCAATTCTCTACGTATTTGTTCAAATGCCTCTTCAAAATGGTTTCTCTCAAATTCTATTCTTAAAATACCGGAGATATTGGTAAATAACTCCACGCCTTTTTCTGCCAATAGTATTACATTTTTTCTGCCATACTTTCCTTGAAAAAAGCCAATTTCATGTATTACATTTTGTCTAGCTCTCATGCCATTTTCGGCTTTATCATCTTTTGTTAGCAAGATAATAGCCATATTGCATCTGGTACTTGCATATTCAAGTTTCTCGACAACCGTCATCCCATAATTAGGTAATTCTGAGAGGAGCATAACATTCTTGCCCAAGTCCCTTTCTAGGAAAGTCCTCAATTTCAGCTTTAATAGTTCATCGTGTCCATGACTAATGAAAATCGAATTGCTCATTTCTCTTTTAACCTCCAGCATTATTGATTTTATTATTAATGGCCAATCACTTTGTTTATCAATAAATCTTCTAACTCCCAGTTGATATGCGGAATCGACAATAGTAGTCATATTGTCGCTTTTTGATGAAATCATTACAACATTTTTTAATGGTTGACTTTTTCTTATCAACTCAAGTACTCTTATCCCTTCAAATGTATATGTCGGCGGAAGCATCAAATCAATGATATATAGATCAAATTCCTTTTCTTCAATTATATTAACAGCCGCCTCTGCCGTATCACAGTAATATACTATGTTGCCATTTTCATACATCAATTCACATAGTCTTTCACAAAATAATTTGTCATCATCGAGAACAAAGATGTTCATTTATACCTCCCAATAATACGTAAAGAACGAATCAACCGTGCAATGTGCAATTGGAATTCTAATGGATAGTATTTTAGAACACTAGAATCCGAAAAGCGTAGAATCATTTCCTGTAGTTGATCTAATAAATCATCTGAACATGCAGAACGATAAGTATTCTTTACCATAAACTCTCCATCTTTGCACCAATGATCAAAGCATATACATATCCTATCGCCTTCTATTATTCTTTCTCCTTCTGTTGTTAACACACAATCCTCTGACTCATTCAGATGAACATAAGAAGATCCTACAATACAAGAAATTTTAAAGCCTCTACATATCGTCGCACCATGTGATGTTATTCCGCCTCGCACGAATATTGCCCCACAACACCTGCGCAGTTTTTCTATATCTTCTGGTGTAGCCTCCATTGCTATCATTATTGACTGATTAGTAATACGATGAATATTCGTCCATGGAAATACTGCAAATCCTTCGACTATAGGATATGGTGTTGCTTGAAGACCATAATACCTATTAGCACTTGAAAGCTGATATTGTTTATCAAATAATGTAGCTATATCATCGGGCATGATTCTTGATACAAATTCCTCTATTGTAATTCTTTTATCTTTCATTCTATCTAGTAATACCCTAATCTTTGCCTCTTTTGTCATTGAATACTCATCAAGTCTTCTTATTGATATACCTTCAAAATCTATAGTATAATGAATTTTACAAGGCATATCAATCACTCTATCAATCACTTCTATCATATTTAATTCGTTTTTCTCTAAACAAGGAGATGTGCAATGAACCATGTTTGCTCCATCGCCTGATCTTATTATATTACCTGTAACCGGATGACGGGTAATCGTTGATCGTTGCAGTTCACAATATGGTTGAATAAGAATAGCAGGGAATGTAGACTCTTGAGATAAATGGTGAACCAAACGATAAGAAGCACACTTTGCACTAAACCAGCTTTCATACAGCATTGTAATAACATTTTTAAGATTAGCATCAGATGATCTAATTACTATCTCCGAATCATTCATCAAACAAGATGCTACCACACTAATGCTAACGCAAATCTTCTCAGAATATAATTTAGGTATTAGTTTCATACACGCATCAATTATATCATTTTGTAACAGTCTTTCTTGTTGATATTTGATAAAACTCCTTGTATCTATTACAATAGATTTTTCAACATTTAGCAAGCAAGATGTATTAACTTGAATGAGTTGATTGATTAATCTCCCATATAATTCACCCGAATTCTTGTCTATTACTAGATCTGAAAGAAGTGAAATCATTTTGCACCTCCATTGAATGTAAGATAATACTAATTATACAGACACCGAAACACGGCAAAAATCCCTTCATTTGGTCAAAATATATTATATATTTGACCAAAAAATAATACCACATAAAAATTTGATCGCGAATGATAAAACTTCCAGTCTGCACAATACATTTGACAGCTGTTGTCAAGGTTATCCAATATGGCTACCTACTGCTTGTTGCAAATACATTAGAATTAACCAATATCACATATGTCGCGTTTCTTACAACGATAATGCTGTCTATCCCTGGCTATACTTTCTACCTCTTTTCAATAGACATTAGATTATTATTAATAATAGCCGTAGTGAACAATCCTATAAGCGGAATAATTACTTCAGTTTCGAATGAATACAAACCTTGTGACATGGTTTTCAAGAATATTACTCCGGAGATGCTGCAGCTGATATTGCACGAATCTGTCGCCGAAATAAAGCCTGTGTAACAACTTTATGGGTCTCAGCAATTTAAAAACAACGCGAAGAGCTATACCCGCTTCTCAAAGCTTCGACCGAAGGTGTCAATTGCTTTGTTTAATTCGCATGTCAATCATATATTTTGTCACAGCGTCGATGACTAACCACGCTCGCCGGTTTTCGTATAAGGTTTTCAGGAACAAATTAGACTTTCAGCGAAAAAACCATAATCTCGTCTCACTGAGGCTTGTACAGAGAGAAATCCCCTATGGCGAGAAAGTATCCAAGAAGTCGATATATTCAATCGACGACAATTTGTTCCGCTTCTGGTATCGGTTCGTTTTGGAGAACGCCTCGATGATCGCCCGCAGTGTAGCGAGTCTTGTCTACAAACGTATCAAGTCGTGTCTGTCGGATAATATGGGCAAGGGATATGATGAGATCTGCAAGCGGTATCTTTGGAAGTTGCTGCTGTCCGGCAACTCACCTGTTAAATTGTCTTCTCTCGGACGCTGGTGGTGCAATAATTCGATCCTTAAATGTCAGACCGAGATTGATCATTGGTGAGCAAGACAAATGTACCGCGCTATTTGTCGAATGCCAATGGGCGAACGAAAAGGGTCAATCTGCCCGTTCTGGAAATGCTGATTGAGCGCAGCGAACAATTCTCCTATCCGCGCAAACATCTCTTCCGGTTTTCCAAATCCGGCTTCACAAAGGGATACGCGGAGAAAGCAAAAGAACTCGGAAACGTGTCGTTGGTGACATATGAGGAGATTGACGCAGAGAGATAGCGTATCGATTAATGATTTGAGCTCCGACAAAATCTACACATACATATGAGAGTATTTCTTGCATTAATCTACTTCTCTTGTTATAATTATTTCAATCCTTAATATTATGAGGTGTTGTTATGGCGATAGACAAGCCAAAAGATTTGCTTTTATACTCGACGAATACTGAATTGGCATATCGAATAGCAAAAGAATACTATAACAATACTTTTTTTGTATGGTGTACGGACGCGTTCGATGCAGCACTTCAGCCGGGAACATCGAATCCGCGTACATTGTGTTCTAGATATTTAGATCAAATACTTAAGAACGATAGACACGCTGTAGAAATAAACCAGAATAAAGCGGGTATACTAAAAGGAGCATCTGAAAAGCTAAAACAGGGTATTATCACGAAAGAGCAACATTATGAAATATCATTACGCGTAGCGTATGCAGAAATGGAAGCTTTTTATCCTGTTGTTTTTCTTATTGATAGGCGATCAGTAAAATCACGACTAGAAATTGTCAAGTCAAAAGATGCTGCCAGCAATCATTCTATTGAGTATATCATAAGAGATCTCAAGTGGAATGAATTTGAAATGATAAAAATAAAGGATATCCTTGCAGGAGTTATTAGTCCTGTCGAAGGCTGAGAGGTAATTATATGAACTTATACAGCAAATTATGGAAAGTATTTTCTTTTGAGCACATGCCGATCGAAGAGTTGATTGAAATCAGTTCTTTGGTTGATGAAGGTAAGTACAATCCTGGATTATTAGTAGATAAGAAAGGAAACGTCGATCAAATCGCAGGTGTGATTGTTGCATTAATCAATGAAAAAAGCACGTCTGCTCTAGGCAACAAGCTATATGAAGACATCAACGAATTAATCGTGTCCAAAAATCAGATAATTGTAAATGCAAATAGTGGAAAGGAATTATATGACAAGCTAATACATGAACAAGCTGTTGGAAAATATACAATCCACAGACAAAAGAACGGCTATAGGTTTGCTTTGAAGGCACCTTCTGGAGAGATCCTTGCTATGTCTGAGCTATACTCTTCAGCCGATTCCTGCATGAGAGGAATCGAATCTGTACGTAAAAATACGAACGGTTCGGTCGAAGACCAAACGAACAATCAGTATGACAAAGTACCTCACCCTAAATTTGAAGTATATACTGATAAGAATGGTGAATTTCGATTTAGGCTCAAGGCAAAAAACGGAGAAATAATTGCTGTTTCAGAAGGATACAAAAGCAAGCAGTCTTGTTTATCAGCAATAGGATTGGTAAAGTATAACGCTATTTCTAATACTATTGAAAAGGCATAATTGTTCGAAGGCCTCAATGTAGTATAAAAAGACTAAAACTATATTGATGCATACTATGAACATACTATGTTCTGTCTGTTATACATATTAATCTTGGATGGCTTTTTGATCTGACTAACTTTTTGACTAACTTTTGACTAACTTTCGGGTGGACGAAATGGGCTTTTTATGGACTATATGGACTAAAACGGTGTTGTGTGGAATTGCCAAAAGTGCCCTAAAACAGGCACTTTTCAGCGTTTTAGGGCATAATTTACAGATTGTCGGAATACAACTCCTAAGCGAAAGGCCGCGCGTTCGAATCGCGCCGGGGACGCCAAAGACCGCCCTGTGTGGCGGTCTTTTTCGTCCCTTTCGGCGTGATGAGAACGCAGTTCGTATAGGCGGCGCAAGCCGACTGCCCGGCGCTGCTTCCTTGTCCTTCAAATCCAAACCAGCGCCGTATCGCGCCGGGGACGCCAGAAAAGAATACCCCGTCCTCGCGGCGGGGTATTCTTTTTTAGCACGCTTGCGTGCTGATTCGAACGCAGTTCGTACACGCAGATAGCGGGAGTGCGCTGTTGAGAAAACAGCTGCAATGACAGTTCACAATTTTCTCACAAAAAGAATTAGCACTCTCTCTTGACGAGTGCTAATAATGGTGGTATAACATACCTGCAAGAAGGGAAGA
>Ga0310697_10001024_pt1 | contig 34274 bp, 27 predicted proteins | sample 172DNAGHGlowgp2_FD_203883 | JGI IMG/M metagenome (GOLD analysis project Ga0310697, IMG submission 203883) | Sheep rumen microbial communities from Palmerston North, Manawatu-Wanganui, New Zealand - 1728 DNA GHGlow gp2 (v2) (version 2) | ecosystem: Host-associated > Mammals > Digestive system >... | reverse complement strand
GGAACTTTCGCTCCGCTCGATTTGCGCAATGTTCTGGATTCAGGGTTGACTCGCTGTATTTAACCCAAATCGGTCGTTAGGATTTGTCAGATCGGTATTAATACATCAATTACTTAAATAATCAACCGATTGGCAGAGTTAAATATGCACTGGTTTAATTCCGCCAACGGGTGAACTTATTATTGTTCCGCAGGAAAAACATCGAGTTTTACAAATTTTGGATTTTAGAACATTAATAAAATAATATTATGAAATATACAAAAGAGGATGTTTTGGGTATGTCATGGCAAAACTGGAACGAAACCATGGCAAAAGAACTGAATGATAAAGGTTTTACATGTGATTGGGGACGAGAACCTCGTCCCTATCAAGGAACTATTAATCCTAAAGATTTTATATTAGGTGAGGTTGGGTCTAACATGAGAGATGAAATAGAATATTTAAAATCGCTAGGATTGCTTAACAATGGAAGATGTCCATTGTGTGGTAAACCTATTGTTTCTAATCCGGGAAGATTTACAAGTGGGTTTGATAGTAGTATTTATTTTGATATCTGTAACGACTGTGCTGGGTCAAAAGGTCGTGGAAAAGTATCGACACTTGATAGTCTTTATTTAAATGGAGGATGCCTTACAACATTGTTATTGTCTCCAATTGTATATGTTGTTCATCGAATAAGGAAAAAGTAGTGTTTCAAAACCTCAGTCATACAGGATATAGATGCAATGTCCATTAATACATAGAAAGTTGGATGCCATCTACAACAAACTCACATCCCGCACCATTGCAGAACCATGTTGTAGCGGTGCGGGATGTAGTTGTTGTGATGTAGTTGTTGTGAAGTTGCGCAGCGAACAGTTATCTTTGCGATATTATTTTTTTCAGCATGCTGTCATCGCGAAGATTGTTCCATAGCATGATTATTACAACCTCTGTTTCGTGTACAGCGTAGATTATGCGTGTGTGCTTTGAGTGCAGGATGCGGACTGGCTTGCCGTGGTAGTGAAGCTCGGTGTCCAAGGTGCCAAGCTCTGGCATGGATTCAAGAGGATCGATTCTTGCGAAAATATCTTCCTGTACTCGTTCGGCAGAGCGAGAGCCATGTTCGGTTAGGACATAATTCCTGATTTCTTGCAATTCGTCCCATGCTTCGTTCAGCCAACTGATAGTCTTCATGCAAATCGTGCTCTCATTTGACGTTTTACCTCATCATAACTTATTGTCTTGGCAGTGCCTGCATCAAGACGGTCAAGCCTGTCGGTAATAAGTCGCCGTGCTTCCTCGTAGGAGTAACTGCATGGCTGAATTTTGGCATCCTTCTTGATTTCCTCGGTCACCACGTCCGCCAAACGCTGAAACCACTTCTGGAGGGCTTCGGTGGTGGATAGCGAAGGGTCGTATTCACGGAATGCAGCCTGGTCAACATTTATGGTCAGTGTGCACATAATCTATGCGGTTTTGTTGCATTAACGCAATAAGTCGTGTTTTATTGTGTGCCATTTACGCCTTCAGCAGGAAGCCCAGGTCGTCCTTCAGACCGTACTCCTTGGTGTTCTCCATCTTGGTCTTGAAGACTTTCATCTTGTTGGGCTTGCCGATGAGGCTCAGCTTGCCGCCCTCGAGCAGCAGGGCCGTGGCCTCGCGGATGGCGGCAACGGTGGCCTTGGGATTCACCATGATGTACTCCTTCAGGCGGTCGTCGCGGGTCTCGCCGCCGTGCTTCGGGTCGAAGAAGTCGGTGTAGTGGGGGTTGATCTGGAACGGCACCAGGCCCATGCAGTCGAACGAGGCGGGCATCACAATCGGCATGTCGTTGGTCGTGCAGAGGGTGGGACCTGCCACATTGCTGCCGGCGCTCCAGCCCATGTAGGGCATACCGTCGAAGGCACGCTGGCGGATGGCCTGCATCAGGCCCGTGCGCTGCAGCTCGCGCACCAAGTGGAAGGTGTTGCCGCCGCCCACCGCCACACAGTCGGTGTCGTACACCGCGTTGACGGGCAGCGCCTTGTGGTGCACCGACGTCAGCTTGACGCCGAACTCCTTGTACACCGCGGCCACCTTGGCCTCGTAGGCGTCGTAGCTCTTGGCCAGCCCGTTGGGGGCCAGGCTCACGCCGGCATAGGGCACGAAGAGCACTTTTTTCACATTGTGCCGACGGCAGAAGTCGGCAATCATATCCTTGCACCAGCCGAGGTAGGCCTCGCCGCGCATGGTGCTGTTGCTGATAAGCAGAAGGTTTCTTTTATCCATATAATTTCAATTTTCAAATTTTATGCATCGATATTGGCGTAGGTGGCGTTCTGCTCGATGAAGGCGCGGCGCGGCGGCACATCGTCGCCCATGAGCAGGGAGAAGATGCGGTCGGCCGAGGCGGCGTTCTCGATGGTCACCTGGCGCAGCTGGCGCCCTTCGGGGTCCATGGTCGTCTCGCGCAGTTGGTCGCTGTTCATCTCGCCCAGACCTTTGTAGCGCTGCACGTGGATGCCCTTGTCGCCGAACTCCATCAGCGCGCGCTCGCGGTCCTCTTCGGTCCAGCAGTACACCTGACGGTTGCCTTTCTTGATGAGGTAGAGCGGGGGAGTGGCCAGGTAGACGTAGCCGTTCTCGATGAGTTCCGGCATGTAGCGGAAGAAGAAGGTCAGCATGAGGGTGTCGATGTGGGCGCCGTCGACATCGGCATCGGTCATGATAATCACCTTGTGGTATCGCAGCTTGCTCAGGTTCAGCGCCTGCGGGTCCTCCGGGGTACCCACGGTGACCCCCAGGGCCGTATAGATGTCGCGGATGGCCTCGCTCTCGAAGGCGCGGTGGCGCATCACCTTTTCAACGTTCAAAATCTTGCCGCGCAACGGCAGGATGGCCTGGTACTTACGGTCGCGGCCCTGCTTGGCGCTTCCGCCTGCCGAGTCACCCTCGACGAAGAAGATCTCGCATTCCGCGGGGTCGTTGCTCTGGCAGTCCGCCAGCTTGCCCGGCATACCCGCGCTGCTGAAGACATTGCTGCGCTGCACCATCTCCCTCGCCTTGCGGGCAGCCTGGCGTGCACGGGCGGCCAGGATCACCTTGTCCACAATGGTGTGCGCCTCGTTGGGATGCTCCTCCAGGTAGTTCTCCAGCATCTCGCTCACGGCCTCGTCCACGGCGCCGCGCACCTCCGTGTTGCCCAGCTTCGTCTTCGTCTGGCCCTCGAACTGCGGTTCGGCAACCTTCACCGAGATGATGGCCGTCAGGCCCTCGCGGAAGTCGTCGCCCGTAATCTCAACCTTCGCCTTCTGCAGCAGGCCGCTGCGGTCGGCATAGGCCTTCAGCGTGCGCGTCAGGCCGCTGCGGAAACCCGCCAGGTGCGTGCCGCCCTCGTGGGTGTTGATGTTGTTGACGTAGGAGTGCAGGTTCTCGCTGTACCCCGTGTTGTACTGCATGGCAATTTCGATGGGGATGCCCTTGCGCTCGCCCTCGATGTAGATGGCCTCGGGCATCAGCTTCTCGCGGTTCTCGTCCAGGTAGTCGATGAAGTCGCGCAGGCCGCGCTGGCTGAAGAAGTGGTCCTCGCGCACGGGCTTGTCCAACGTGGCGGCGTCCTGGATGGTGGCATCCTGCGGCAGGCGCCAGTCGCAGATATTGATTTCGATACCCTTGTTCAGGTACGCCAGCTCGCGCATGCGGTCCAGCAGGGTGTCGTACTTGTATTCGGTGACGGTGAAGATGGTGTCGTCGGGGTGGAAGGTGATCTTGGTGCCCTGCTTGTCGGTGGTGCCCACCTCCTTCACGGCATACAGCGGTTTGCCTTTGGAGTATTCCTGCTGGTAGACCTTGCCGTCGCGGAACACGTTGACAGTCATGTGGTCCGAGAGGGCGTTGACGCAGCTCACACCCACACCGTGCAGACCGCCGGAGACCTTGTAGCTGTTCTTGTTGAACTTGCCGCCGGCATGCAGCACCGTCATCACAACCTCCAGGGCCGAACGGTGCTCCTTCTCGTGCATGTCCACCGGAATGCCGCGCCCGTTGTCTTCAACCGTGATGCTGTTGTCCGGATTGATCTGCACGTCAATCCTCGTGCAGAACCCCGCAAGGGCCTCGTCTATCGAATTATCCACCACCTCGTACACCAGGTGGTGCAGTCCGCGCTCGTTCACGTCGCCAATGTACATAGCGGGCCTGACGCGCACCGCCTCAAGCCCTTCGAGCACCGTGATATTGCTCGCACTGTAGTCAGTTCTCTGATTTTCGCTCATATATAGTATGTCTTATTTTCTATTTTAAAATGCAAAAATACGAAAATTTTCCGACATGGAACAAAAAATCCGCACCACTTATCAACAACTAATAAACCATCCTCGCCTCACCTCTTGCCACCCAACACCCATCTCCGACCTACCAAATTCGGCCCTTCTCATATAGTTCCTATATACTTCTCATATACTTCTTATATCACTTATATAAGAAGTATATGAGAACGATATGAGAACGATATGAGAACGATATAAGAAATGCCGAATTATGAACCTCTCGGACCCCTTCCGGACAGGCGGCGGAACGGGATGCGAATTTGCGATTTTTATTATGTGTAATTCAATTTTATTTTGTATATTTGCATGGTAAAGTATGCGACGAATATTTTCTATAGCACTGATAATGTTGGTGTTCTGCTCCGCTATGGGGCAGGAATTCCGTTGCGCCGTGACCGTCAACCCCCAGAAACTGCTCACCACGACGCAGGCCTACGAGTCGGCCGGCGACAAAAAGATTTTCGACAACATGAAGCAGGCCCTGGAGGACTTCATCAACGGCCGCCGCTGGACCAACCTCGAGTTCCAGCAGCAGGAGAAAATCGACTGCTCCTTCTCGCTCATCCTCCAGCAGCGCAACTCGGCCACCGACTTCGTGGCGCAGATCTCCATCCAAATGCGCCGCCCGGTCTACAACTCCACCTACACCACCGGCCTCTTCAACTACATGGAGCAGCCCACCTTCTCGTTCTCCTACAACGAGAGCCAACCCCTCGATTTCGACCCCAACAATTTCAGCAGCATCCTCGCCTCCACGGTGGCGTACTACTGCTATGTCATGCTCGGCATCTATTTCGACAGCTTCGCCCCCAACGGCGGCGACCCCTACTACCAGATGGCCCAGCAGGTGGCGCAGGCCGTCGACGTGTCGAAATACTCCGGCTGGGACTCCAAGGGTGGCCGCAGCCGCTACTGGTTCATGGAAAACCACACCAACAGCGCCTACGCCCCGCTGCGCGAGGCCTACTACAACTACCACCGCCTCGGGCTCGACATGATGACGCGCGACCAACCTGCCGCACGACAGGCCATTCTGCAGGCCCTCAAGGCCTTGCAGCAGGTGCACCGCCGCAACACCTCGATGCTCTCGCTGCAGCAGTTCGTCGACGTGAAGATACAGGAAATCATCTCCATCTTCACCCCCGCGCCCCCCGAGGAGCAGAAGGTCGTGTACAGCATCATCCGCGACATCAGCCCCATCAATGTATCCAAGATGAAAGGTTTTAACACAAAATAAATCATCAATATCATGACCCAAATACCTATACAGAAAGAAACGATAGACCGCATTGCAGCGGCCAACAAAATCCAGAACCCTGGCAAGGCCAGCATCCGCGAGATGCGCAAGATGATCCAGGACGTTGAAAAAGAGACCGGTGTCCGCTTCGTGAAGATGGAGATGGGCATCCCCGGCCTGCCCGCCCCCAAGGTGGGTGTCGAGGCCCAGATCGAGGCCCTCCGCAACGGCGTGGCCAGCATCTACCCCGAAATCTACGGCACTGCCGACTTCAAGAAGGAGGCCGCCCGCTTCGTCAAGAACTTCCTCGACATCGACGTCACCCCCGACTGCTGCGTGCCCACCGTCGGCTCCATGCAGGCCGGCTTCGCCAGCTTTCTCACCCTCACCCGCTACGACGCCAAGAAGACCAAGGTGCTCTTCATCGACCCCGGTTTCCCCGTGCAGAAGCAGCAGTGCCGCGTCCTCGGCATCCCCATGAAGACCTTCGACGTCTACGAATACCGTGGCGACAAGCTGCGCGACAAACTTGAAGAAGAACTTAAAGACGGCGACGTTGCCTGTCTGATTTACAGCTCTCCCAACAATCCCGCCTGGTTCTGCTTCACCGAGCACGAACTCCAGATTATCGGCGAGATGGCCAACAAGTACGGTGTGGTTGTCCTCGAGGACGATGCTTACTTCCTGATGGACTTCCGCAAGGACTACAGCGTCCCCGGCCAGGCCCCCTTCCAGCCCACCGTTGCCAAATACACTGACAACTATGTGCTTATGATTTCCGGCTCGAAGAGCTTCTCCTATGCCGGCGAGCGCATCGCCATGATGATTTGCAGCCCCACGCTGTTCAACAAAGAGTGCCCCGACCTGGCCCGCTACTACAGCCAGACGCAACTCGGCCGCGCCCTGATTTTCGGCACGTTGTACTGCCTCAGTTCAGGTACTGCTCATAGTGTCCAGTACGCCATGGCTGCCATGCTCAAGGGCGCCAACGACGGCACCTTCAACTTCGTGAAAGACATCAAGGAGTACGGCGAGAAGGCCAACGTCATGAAGAAACTCTTCACCGACAACGGCTTCTACATTGTCTATGACAAGGATATGGGCGAGGACATCGGCGACGGTTTCTACTTCACCTTCTGCTATCCTGGTTTCGGTGGTGTCGACCTGCTCAACGAGCTCATCCGCTACGGCGTCAGCGCCATCGCACTCGACATCACGGGCAGCCACAAGCAGGGCATCCGTGCCTGCGTGGCCCTGGTGCAGCGCGACCAGTTCCCTGACCTCACGGTGCGCCTCGAGGCCTTCCACAAAGACCATCCGGTGAAATAAAACCCTCACCGACAGGCATAAAAAAAAGGACGCCGAGGCTCGCAATGGCCTCGGCGTCCTCTTTTTTTTGTCCTTCTGTGTGGCGGTGACGCCCCGCAGAAGACTGAGATGTTCTTTGTGTTATCCTTATTTATAGTCTTCCAAACCCCTCTTTTATTGGGGAGTCAATATGAAATATCCTTTTTCTGAGTGATTGAATAAGGTATTGTTTCGAACGAACAAAGTATCAATATACGGTGGGTTGTTATAGACTTTGTTCCGTTTGCCTATTTCGGTCCAATGAAAAATCAATACACTATCGTCTGCAATGTTGAATACTCCGCTCATCTTATCCCGGAAATGTCCATCAAAGTCAGCAGACCAAATAGCAATATTGGCCAGCGAGTCTTCGTATAAGGTAATCTCTGCCTTATTGTAAAACCCCCATATACCTTGATATACGCTCTCGTTTTTGTTCTTGCAAGCGGTCATCATTACAAGGGCGAACACCATCGCACCGAGTAAAAATACTTTCTTCATTATCTGTCTGTGTTTGTTGCTTCATTCGTGCATTTATACTTTGTTGTTTCCTTCGCATAAACAATGTGGTTGCAAAAATGACCAGGGCATAAATGACGGCAGGCGTCACGGACAGAAACCATATACTATCCAAAATCCCACTGTATATGGAGGAAGTGTGTGAGAAGCAATTGAACAACGGAACGCCCAACGGCATAATCAGGAAACCACCAATTGCAAAACAAAGGGCAAGGGATTCGAAAGGGAATACTGCAAAACCCACGAGCATCACTGCCAATGGGAAAAGGTAGAGTAGCCTTGTATTGCCCCTGCGCTTGAACGTCAGGGCTGGACCGATGCCATGTATAAGCGCGGCGGCGATGCCAATGACCAGGGCACAAAAGCCTGCAACAAAGCCATCGCCCTCGTCGTCGGCAAGTACGCTCCATTTGGTCGTCAGCAGCATGATGAGGAATGCGGCGATATTGAGCACCATGTAGATGAGCACAAACGTTCCATAGAACGACATGCCTTTGTTGTCAGTTTTTTCTTCGTTCATTGTCAGCCTGTGTTTATTGTTTCTGTTCAATTTTCACCGCGCACAGGGGCGGAGGGCGTTGCATGGATGCAAACCGACTTTAGAGCCATTGGTCGACGTGGCCGAAGACGATGTCGGCGCGGGCGGCGAAGCTCTCCTCGGTGGCGAAGGCCACGTGGGGCGTGACGAGGCAACGGTTGGTGGAGAGCAGGAGGTGGTTGATGGGCAGGGGAGGTTCCTGCTCGAAGACATCGAAGGCTGCGCCGGCGATACGGCTCTCTACCAGCGCTTTGCCGACGGCGGCGATGTCGCATACGGGGCCGCGGGCGGTGTTGACCAGAAGGGCGGTGGGTTTCATCAGGGAGAGGGCACGTTCGCCGATGAGGCCGCGGGTCTCGTCGCAGAGGGGTACGTGGAGGCTGACGATGTCGCTCTGGCGCAGCAGGTTGTCCAGCGGCATGTAGGTGACGCCCAGGGCTTTCACCTCGGGACGCTCGGTGCGGCTCCAGGCGATGACCTTGGCGCCGAAGGCCAGCAGCAGACGGGCGGTGGCGGTGCCGATGGCGCCGGTGCCGACGATGCCGACGGTCTTGCCTCTCAGTTCGCGGCCGAGGAAGGTGCCGCGGCTGCCACCCTGGCGGATGGCTTCGTTGAGGGTGACGATGTTGCGCAGCAGGTCGAGCATCATGCCCACAGCCAGCTCGCTGACGGCCGTGGTGGAGTAGCCGGCGGCGTTCTGCACCTTGATGCCGTGGTTCGAGCAATACTTGAGGTCGATATGGTCAAGTCCTGTAAATGCAACGCTTAAGTACTTTAACTTTGTGCATCGCTTTAATACGTTTTCCGTCAGTTTGATGTTGCTGATGACGGCCACATCGGCGTCCTTCATGCGCTGGGCGAGGGTCTCCTCGTCCTCTTGACGGTCCATATAATAGGTGAACTCGTGGCCCATGGCGGCATAGTGCTCACGGAGGGTCTCAAAGTGTTCGTGGGATATACCCAGTGATTCTACACAAACAATATTCATAGTTCTATTTACGTTTTTTTACACTGAATCCGAATCCGCCCAGCTTCTCGCCGAGGGCGTAGTATTTGCCGTGGCTGTAGGCCAGGGGACCGGCATGGTTGAGCTGGAAGGCCCCAGTGCTCTTGTCGATGAGACTTTCCTCGGCGTTGACGGCCACCACGTTGGCCATAAACATATCGTGGGTGCCGAGGTGCTTGACTTCGAACACTTTGCACTCGATGTTCAGGGGGCTTTCCTTGATGAGCGGTGCCTTGACAATCTGGGCCTGCTCGGGGTGGAGTCCCATTTCGCGGAACTTGTTGACGTCGCGGCCGCTCTTCACTCCGCACCAGTCGGTCTGTCGGGCCAAGGCGGTGGTGGTGAGGTTGATGACGAACTCGCCTGTGCGGGAAATCAGCTCGTGGCTGTGGCGCTGGGGGCGCACGCTGATATAGCACATGGGCGGGTCACTGCAGATAGTGCCCGTCCATGCGATGGTGATGATGTTGTAGTTCTCGGGATTGTCGCCGCAGGTGACCATGACGGCCGGCAGCGGGTAGATCATCGTCCCGGGTTTGAATGCGGTTTTCATTTTCTCTATCGTGCCGGCAGGATGCCGGCGGTCCATGTTACTATGCCTCCTTGAACTTTTTCTCCAGCTCGTCGACCAGATTGCGGATGTAGCGGTCGGTCTGGCGCAGGTTCTCGATGGTCTTGCAGGCGTGGAGCACGGTGGCGTGGTCCTTGTTGCCGCACTGCATGCCGATGACGGCGAGGGAGGATTTGGTAATTTTCTTGGCGAAGTACATGGAGAGCTGGCGTGCCTGGACGATCTCGCGCTTGCGCGAGGTCTGCTGGATGGCTTCGACGGGGAGGTCGAGACTGTCGCAGACCACCTTCTGGATGTAGTCGATGGTAATCTCGCGGGTGCTGCTCTGCACGTACTTGTCGATCATCTGCTTGGTGAGGTCGAGCGTTATCTGCTTGCGGTTCAGCGAGCTCTGCGCGATGAGGGAGATGAGGGCACCTTCGAGTTCGCGCACGTTGGTGTTGATGTTGTAGGCGATGTATTCGATGACTTCGTCGTCCATCTCGATGCCGTCGTTCTGCAGCTTCTGGCGCAGGATGGCCTTGCGGGTTTCCACGTCGGGAGCCTGCAGGTCGGCGTTGAGACCCCATTTGAGGCGGCTGAGCAGGCGGGGTTCGAGGCCCTGGAGCTCGCCGGGGGCTTTGTCGGAAGTGATGATAATCTGGCAGTTGCGTTGGTGCAGATAGTTGAAAATGTGGAAGAAGGCTTCCTGGGTTTTCTGTGCTTTGCCGGCCCAGAACTGGATGTCGTCGATGATGAGCACGTCGATGAGTTCGTAGAAGTGTATGAAGTCGTTGGTGTTGTGCTCGCGTCCCGCTTCGGCATACTGCTGCATGAATTGCTCGCTGGTGACGTATAGGACGGTCTTGTCGGGGTGCAGTTCCTTGGTCTTCAATCCGATGGCGTTGGCCAGATGGGTTTTGCCGAGGCCTACGCTGCTGTGGAGCAACAGGGGGTTGAAGGAGGTGAGGCCCGGTTTTTCGGCCACGGCGTAACCGGCCGAGCGGGCCAGACGGTTGCAGTCGCCCTCGACGAAGTTCTCCAGCGTGTAGTTGGGGCTCAGTTGCGAGCTGACGCGGGTCTTCTGGATGCCGGGAATGACAAAGGGATTGGGTATCTCGCGCGCGTTATCTTTATTAATGTTGACGGGCAGGTCGATGAGGGGATTCTTCACGGTTGTGCGGCCGTGGGAGGGCAGGGTGGTGCTGAGGAGGTCGTTGGGGATGGTCTGGTCCATGACGATGCTGTATTTCAGCATGGCATTGGCGCCCAGCTGCATGCGGATGACTCGCTTCAGCAGGTCGATATAGTGGTCTTCAATATATTCATAGAAGAAAGGACTCGGCACCTGGACCAGCAGGGTGCTGCCTTCGATTTTCAGCGGCACGATGGGGACAAACCACATTTCGAAGGCCTGCTTGTTCTCCGGGCCCAGGGCGTCTTTTATCACTTCGAGGCATTCTGCCCATACTCTTTTATAATCTTCCTCTATCATTTTCGTATTACTATGCTCCATTTTCAATAACTTATGCAATCTGCATTTCTTTTTGTTTCGTTTGCAAAGTTCATTCTTTTTTTGTGCATAAATTTCAAAAAAAAAATTTGCAAATATTTTCCGAATTTTGTAAAGTTTTGCCCAACTTCGGCCACCTCCCGTGCGGACGTTTTTCCACAACTGACTAAAAAACATTTTTTTTCTTGTTTTTTTAACATTTGGCACCGCTTTATAATATACGAATTTTTTTCTTGATTTTAAAATTTTTTTCCCATCTTTTCACCTTCCGGAGCGTTTTTTGTTCATAACTCAATAGTTGATTGTAAACGTGTCAGTTGTTTGTTGATTTCTTTTGCAAATGGTTGAAAAACAGTTTCCTGTTATAAAATGTTGAAAATCAAAAACGGTTTTTCAGCCCCTTCTCCTTAAGTGACTGAAAAACTGAAATCATCCATTGATATGCACCAAAAACGGTTGAAAATTTTTTTTGCAATGACGATTTTTTTCTTTTGAAAAAAATGTTTTCCAGCTTCGGCTCCATGTGCGGGGATTATACAAAAACACCTGCCACATAGCTTCTGCCATCGGCTGTTTTCCGGCTTGCCATCCCCCTGTTTTCACCCTGTCATCTCCCACCATGGTAGGAGTTGGGTGGGAGTTGGTAGGGAGTTGGTAGGGATTTGGTAAGGTGTTGGGTGTTGAGAATCAGTTGTTTGTGGTTGTTTTGTGTGGTATTTGTGTTGATTTTCAGCGTTTTGTGTATTTTTGGGCTCTGACGGGGCGGAGGAAAGAGGGTCGGGATGGAGGGGTTGGGATTTGACAAAAAGACCTTTTTCGGCCGCCGGAGGGTGCGGTTGAAACCTGTGGTGAAAAAAAAATTTGGCCATGTCAAAAGGATTGTGTATCTTTGCATTTTATTTGATTCATATAATAAATAAAGATAAAATGGCTATGAAATATGATTTATTGGTGATTGGCAGCGGCCCGGGAGGCTACGTGGCTGCCGTGAAAGGTTCCCAGCTGGGTCTGAAGACCGCCGTCGTCGAACGCGAAAATCTGGGTGGCATCTGCCTCAACTGGGGTTGTATCCCCACCAAGGCGTTGATGAAGAGCGCCCAGGCGTTCAACTATGCCAAGCATGCCGCCGCCTACGGATTCAAGGCCGAGGGCGTGGAGCCCGACCTCAACGCCATGGTCGACCGCAGCCGCGGTGTGGCTTCGACGATGAACAAGGGTGTGGAGTTCCTGCTGAAGAAGAACGGCGTGGAGGTGATCAACGGCACTGCCAAGGTGATGCCCGGCAAGAAGGTGCTGGTGGACGGCACGGAGTACGAGGCCGAGCACATCATCATCGCCACCGGCGCACGCAGCCGTGTGATGCCCTCGATGCCGCAGGACGGCCGTCGCATCATCGGCTACCGCGAGGCCATGACGCTCCGCGAGCAACCCCAGCGCATGCTGGTGTGCGGCAGCGGCGCCATCGGCAGCGAGTTCGCCTTCTTCTACCAGAGCATTGGCACGCAGGTGACGCTCGTCGAGTTCATGCCCCAGATTCTGCCCAACGAGGACGAAGAGGTGGCCGCCCAGATGAGCCGCAGCTTCCGCAAGATGGGCATGAAGGTGATGCCCTCCTGCTCGGTGGAGAAGGTCGACATCGAAGGCGATGTGTGCCATGTCACCGTCAAGGACCTGAAGAAGAACACCGAGACGGTCATCGATGTCGACGTGGTGCTGAGCGCCGTCGGCGTGGTGACCAACCTCGAAGGCCTCGGCCTCGAGGAGACCGGTATCAAATACGAGAGGGGCAAGATTGAGGTCAACGACTGGTACGAGACCAACGTGCCTGGCTACTATGCCATCGGCGACGTGGTCCATGGTCCGGCCCTGGCCCATGTGGCTTCGAAGGAGGCCATCTGCTGCGTGGAGCACCTGGCTGGCAAGGAGGCCGTCAAGGTGAACTACAGCAACGTCCCCGGCTGCACCTATACCACTCCCGAGGTGGCCAGCGTGGGCCTGACGGAGAAGAAAGCCGTCGAGGCGGGCCACGAGGTGAAGGTGGGCAAATTCTTCTTCAAAGCCAGCGGCAAAGCTACGGCTGCGGGCAACACCGACGGATTCGTCAAGATTGTGGCCGACGCCAAGACCGACCTTATCCTGGGATGCCACATGTGCGGCGACAACGTCACCGAGATGATTGCCGAGGTGGTGGCCGCCCGCGAGCGCGGCGTTACCGCCCGCCAGCTGGCCGAGGCCATCCATCCCCATCCCACCATGAGCGAAGGCGTTATGGAAGCCCTCGAGGCCGTCCACGGCGAGGCCATCCACGGTTGATTATCCCTATTGTCTGTCAACAAAAACCAACAGAATGAAAATATTTCCGAAGAAATGGGTGAAGGTGGCCGACGGGCTGCATGTAATGATATCGAACCATTTCTACTACAACGACTTCGGTATCCGCGATTCGCGCGAGACCCGCTACAGCGGTCGCCGCTACATTGTCACCGGCACGCCGGGCACCGGATTCATCGAGCGCGAAAGCGAGAGCCACAGCTATCATACCTTTGTCCGCGAGAGCGTGGCGGCCATGAAGCCCACCTACCTGCGCTTTGTGCTTGGCAAGGAGCCCAGCTTCACCAAGGCACTCGGCGAGGCCAACAAGGCCCTGGCCAGCACCTCCGACCCCTACCGCCGTGGCCTGCTTGAGAGCTATGTCAACGCCCTCACCGTCGCCGGCAAGGAAGAACGCATGCAACGCGTCATCCGTGGCATCAAGGACAAGATGGGCCACCAAAGCAACAAGTTCTTGGTCAGTGTCATGAGCCACTACAAGAACAAAATCCGCCAGCTGGAGCACGACATGGACTCGGTGATATGGCATGTGAAGGACCACTGCTCTCCCCAGACCTTCGAGGCCTACTGTGATGCCGTGCAGGCGTTCACCCGTGTGGCTTCCTGCCGCCGTATCTGGTTCTACGACCCGATGCGCAGAAAGAGCTATTCGCAGGTCTTCTTCGACATGGGAGTGTTCGACTATATCCATCATGAGGCCTTCCTGCCCGTAATGCGCGACCCCGCGGGCGTGCACTACTACCTGCTGCCCGACGCCATGGTGGTAGCACGCAGCCATGTCGACTTCGACGTGGTGCCGCTGAAGACCCTCACCATCGTCAGCCAGGAGTTGGCCATCGAGGAACCCAACGAGGCCCTCCTAGGCCAGATGGGCGACGCCGCAAGCATGATCAAGATTCCCGAGTTCAACCTCAATTTCTATTTCAACCACGTGCATGCGGTTGTGGACTTTGTCAATGCCGTCGACCGCCTGAAGGCAACCCTCTGACGAGACAGTGAAAAAGAGACAGCGCCATACCTACCGTTTCAACCCTCATACGCTGAAGTATGAGAAGGTCTTTGTGTCGCTGCGCGACAAGGTGAAGCGCATCAGTTTCAATGTCCTCTTCGGTGTGGTGCTGGGCGTGCTGATAGTGGTTGTGGGAATGCAGATTATGGAGTCGCCCTCGGAGCGTGCCATGAAGCGCGAGCTGGCTCAGTTCCGCCGCCAGTCGAAACTGCTCAACGATCGTGTCGACCGTGCCGAGAAGGTGCTGGAGAACCTCGAGGAGCGCGACGACAACCTCTACCGCACCATCTTCTCCTCCGAGCCTGTCAGCGCGGCCGAACGCCATAGCGGCATCGGCGGCGTGGAACGCTACGCGGAGTTCGACAACCTGGAAAACGGCGCCCTCCTGAAGAGCACCACGCAGCGTGTCGACGAGCTGACGAAGCGTCTCTACGTCGAGTCGAAGTCGATGGACGAAATCTACGAGATGGCCCGCACCAAGAACGAGCGCATGGCCGCCATGCCGGCCATCATGCCGGTGGCCAAGACACAGTGTCAGGTGGTCAGCGGCTTCGGCATGCGCTTCCATCCCATCCTCAAGCACCACCGTCTCCATTCCGGCATCGACATGGCCGCCCGTCCCGGAACCCCCATCTATGCCACCGGCGACGGCACGGTGACCGTTGCCGGGCGCAGCCCCGAAGGTCTGTCGGGTTACGGCGTTGTGGTCGTCATCAACCACGGCTTCGGGTTCCAGACCCTCTATGCCCACATGAACAGCACCAAGGTGCGCAAGGGGCAGCACATCAAGCGCGGCGAGCAGATAGGCACCGTGGGCAGTTCCGGCATGTCGTCGGGCTCGCACCTCCATTACGAGGTTATCCTCAACGGCAAGAAGGTGGACCCCGTCTACTACTTCTTCAACGACCTCACACCGGAGGAATACGACGAGGTGCTCGAGCTGGCCCGCCAGGAAAATCAGAGTATGAGCTAGTTCCAGTTAAGAGTTATGAGTTAAGAGTTATGGAGATTAGGATCGACGAGAATGCAGGCTATTGTTTCGGGGTGGTGAAGGCCATCGGCGCTGCGGAAGAGGAACTTTCGCGCGACGGCAGCCTCTACTGCCTGGGCGACATCGTGCACAACAGCGCCGAGGTGAAACGACTCGGCAGCCTGGGCCTTGTGGTCATCGACCATGCCCGTCTGCCCGAGCTGGCAGGCAGCAAGGTGCTCATCCGCGCCCACGGCGAACCGCCCGAGACCTACCGCACCGCCGAACGGCTCGGCATACGCCTCATCGACGCCACCTGCCCCATCGTCCTGGCCCTCCAGCAGCGTATCCGCAAGGGCTACGACGAGATGCAGCGCCTCGGAGGCCAGATTGTCATCTTCGGCAAACCCGGCCACGCCGAGGTCATAGGCCTCACCGGGCAGACCGGCGGCACAGCCATCATCGCCAGCACCCCCGACGACCTGTCGTCCATCGACTTCTCGCGCCCCATACGCCTTTATTCCCAGACCACCAAGAGCCGCGAAGAATACCAGCAGCTCATCGCCAACATCTCATCGCGTCTGGCTCCCGGAGCCGATTTTGTGGCCTACGACACCATCTGCAACCGCGTGGCCAACCGCGCCCGCGAGCTGGAAGGCTTCGCCCGCAGCGTCGACGTGCTCCTCTTCGTGGCCGGCGCCAACAGCAGCAACGGCCACTACCTCTACGAATACTGCCGCAAGGTGCAACCCTCCACCTACCTCATCTCCGACGCTGCCGACCTGCAGCCCTCGTGGTTCGCTTCGGCCGCCAGCGTGGGCATCAGCGGCGCCACCTCCACACCCCGCTGGCTCATGGAACAGGTGGCGGAACAGTTAAGAGTTAAGAGTTAAGAGTTAAGAGTTATGACGCTGGAACGACTGATACTGACCAATTTCAAGAACTACGCCGAAGCCGATGTGCTGCTCTGCGGCAACGTCAATTGCTTCGTCGGCAACAACGGCGCCGGCAAAACCAACCTCCTCGACGCCGTCTACTACCTCTCTTTCTGCAAGAGCTATTTCAATCCCGTCGACACCCAGAACATACGCCTCGGGCAGGAGTTCTTCGCCGTCCACGGCCACTACGGCGGCGGCGATGTGGCTTCGCTTACCCTCCGTCGCGGACAGGGCAAGCAGATGAAGTGGAACAAGAAGCCCTGCAAGACCCTCGCCGAGCACATCGGCCGGATACCCCTCGTCATGGTGTCGCCCAACGACCAGCAGCTCATCACCGGCGGCAGCGACCTCCGTCGCAAGTTCATGGACGGCGTCATCTCGCAGACCGACCACCAGTACCTCGACCACCTGATGCGCTACACCAAAGCCCTCGAACAGCGCAACCGCCTGCTGAAACAGATGTGGGACGACCGTCTCTGGGACGACGCCATGGTCTCCGTATGGGACGCCCAGCTCATCGACAGCGGCGAGTTCCTCACCTCCCGGCGCACCAGGTTCATCGAGGACTTCACACCCCTTTTTGCACATTATTATCATTGGATAGCAGGCACCGACGAGCCCGGCACGGTGGTCTACCACCACGACGGACGCCCCCTCGCCGTACAGCTCGAGGAGTGCCGCCAGGCCGACAAGTACTCGCAGTACACCAACGCCGGCCCCCACAAGGACGACCTCCAGCTGCTGCTCTCCGCTCCCGACACACCCGCCGAGGAGGCTATGCCGCTCAAGAAGTTCGGCTCGCAGGGACAGCAGAAGAGTTTCGCGCTGGCACTGAAACTGGCGCAGTTCCAGTACATGCTCAACCACTCCGGCGAGAAACCCATCCTGCTGCTCGACGACATCTTCGACAAACTGGACCTCCTGCGCATCAAGCGTCTCATTGCCCTCGTGGGCAGCGACAGCTTCGGCCAGGTGCTCCTCACCGACACCCAGCCCGGCCGCATCCAGGCCATCTTCGACGAGCTGCCCAACCTCGAGCACAGCCTCTTCCAGGTATCCAACGGCTCCGTAAACAACTCATAACTCTTAACTCATAACTGAAAAAGATGCAGCCCGACCGCACACTCGACTACTACCTCCAAGGGGCCCTGCGCCGCCTGGACCACGGCGACTTCGCCGACGAGCTGCGTGTGGAACGGGTCTACCGTCAGTTGGCTGGCGACCTCATCAGCCGCCTCACCATGTCGGTGCAGTTCACCAAGGGTGTGCTCAGCCTCCGTGTGGCCTCCGCCGCCCTGCGCAGCGAACTGATGCGCCGTCGCGAGGGCCTGCGTGTCAAAATCAACGACCACCTCGGCGCCGAAGTCGTCAAAACCATTTACATCCGCTAAACACTTAAAACGTAAAGCTGTGAACTGTAAGCTGTGAGCTGTAAGTGGTTGGCGCAAAACTTAAAACTTAAAGCTTAAAACTTAAAACTAAAATGAAGAACCTCTGGAAAGCCCTCTGCATGGTGCATCGCTGCGCTCCCCGTTCCTTCTGGCTGCGGGTGGTCTACGTGGTGCTGCAGAGCGTCCTTCCGCTGGTGAACCTCTACATCCTCAAGGGTATCATCGACAGTGTTACCGCCGGCATCGGCCAGGGCGGCTACGGCTTGCAGGTCATGTGGCTGCTGATCATCATGTGCGCCGTCTTCCTGTTGAACCGTATCGTCTCCGCCCTCAACGGCATCAACAACGACGTCCTCTCGCAGCGCCTGATAGACTATGTCAGCGACCAGCTGCAACGGCAGTCGGCCCGGCTCGACCTGCAATACTACGACAACCCCGCCTACCACGACACCTTCCACCGCGCCCAGCAGGAGGCCTCCTTCAGGCCCCTGCAGATACTGAACAACATCATGGCCTTCTTCGGCGCCGTCATCTCCATCGCCGGCATCGTCGCCATGCTGGCGTCGGCCTCCTGGTGGTTCATCATGGTGATGATTGCGGCCGTCGTACCCGGCTTCGCCGTGCGCCTCTACAAGGCCCGCCGCATCTACCGCTTCCGTCGCGACAACACGCAGCTCTACCGCCGCACCTCCTACTACGGCGCCATCCTCACCGCCCGCGACGCCGCCAAGGAGCTCCGCACCTACCGCCTCTCCGACCTCTTCCGCTCCCGCTTCGTCGACGCACGCAAACGCCTGGTGGACAGGCTGCTGTCCATCTCGCGCCGCCTCGGTGCCCTCGACGTGCTTTGTGCCGTCGTCGAGGCTGCCGCCATGTTCGCCGTCGTGTGGCTGCTGGTGAACCGCGCCTGGTCCGGAGCCATCACCATCGGCTCCTTCGTGATGCTCTTCGAGGCTTTCCGCCGCGGGCAGGGCTACCTATCCTCGCTCGTCGGCGCCATCTCCGGCCTCTACGACAACCGCCTCTTCATCGGCAACCTCTTCGAGTTCTTGGAGCTGCAGCCCACCATCCTGCCGCCCGCCGAGCCCCTCCCGGTGCCCGCCGACATCCACGAGGTGGAGTTCCGCGACATCACCTTCCGCTATCCCGACATGGACCGCGACGTCCTCAGCCACTTCTCCCTCCGCGCCCGCAAGGGCGGGATTGTGCGCATCGACGGACGCAACGGCTTCGGCAAGAGCACGTTGATAAAACTCCTCCTGCGCCTCTACGACCCCCAGCAGGGGCAGGTGCTCGTCAACGGCATTGACATCCGCCGTTTCGACCCCGCGGAGCTGCGTTCGCGCATGGGGGTGCTGTTCCAGGACTTCCAGCGCTTCAGCCTCACGGTGGAGGAGAACATCGCCCTCGGCGACGTCCAGGGACGCCCCGACATCCGCGGTGCCCTCGGCCTTTCCGGCGCCGACGAGTTCGTCTCGCGGCTGCCGCAGGGCGAACACACGCTCCTCGGCCGCCTTTTCGACGGCGGCTCGGAGCTGAGCATGGGGCAGTGGCAGCGCATCGCCCTGGCGCGCGCCCTCGCCTCCAACGCCCCCGTCCTTCTCCTCGACGAGCCCACGGCCTGGCTCGACGCCGACGCCCGCCGCCACCTGCAGCAGACCCTCCAGCAGCTGCAGCCCGACCGCATCATCATCCTCGTCACCCACAGCCAGTCGTTCGACCTCTAGCCCCCGGCAGACCCGGAGGGGTCCGAGAGGGGTCGAAGAGGTACATAATTCGGCATTTCTTATATTGTATTTATATCGTTCTTATATCGTTCTCATATCGTTCTAATATACTTCTTATATCACCTATATAAGAAGTATATTAGAAGTATATAGGAAGTATATAAGAAGGGGCGAATTATGTATCAGTTATGAGTTATGAGTTATGAGTTATGAGTTATGAGTTATGGGTTAAGAGTTGGGTCGGGGGGAGGGTGTTGAAAGGTTTTTTGGGGGGTGGCACAATATTTGTGTTGGAGGTGCGTTAATAATTAGGAATTATTAATTAGGAATACATTTATAAATATATTTTTTTATAATTTTTTAAGAAAGGATAAGTTTATGATTTATAGTTTGCAGGATATCAACCCGAAGGTTTATGAGGGTGATATGATTTTTATGTATGGCGACGAGAGCGCGGAGCGTGTGCTGCCGCTGGGGAAGCGGGAGGTGGAGCTGGTGAAGCGGCGGCGGAGCGGAGAGTGGGGAGCGGAGAGTGATGAGTGCGGAGTGATGAGTGATGAGGGGAAGGATTTTGTTGTGGCGTTCGACCGTTTGCCGAGCAGGTTGTATTTTGTGTCGTTCGACAGTGAGCGCAAGGGTGCCGAGGTTCAGGAGCGGCTGCGTCTGCTGGCCGCGGAGGTGCTGAGGCTGCTGGAGCGGGACGGTGTGCGGGAGGTGGCGCTGTGCGGCGAGGGTACGCTGCCGGAGGAGGTGGCTGCGATGGTGGAGGGTTTGACGCTGGCGGACTACAGTTTCGACCGCTACAAGACGAAGGAGCGCTACCACCTGGAGCGGCTGGCGGTGAGCAAGGTGTTTTTCAGCGAGGAGGAGCTGGAGTCGCAGCGGAGGTTGTGGAACAGGATATGGTGGTGCCGGGAGTGGGTGAATATGCCTGTGGCGGACCTGAACGCGGAGCGGTTTGCGGATGAGCTGGAGGCTGTGGCGAGGGACCTGGAAGGTGTGAAGTGCACGGTGATGGACCGGAAGAAGATTGAGAGTTTGAGGATGGGCGGCCTGCTGGGTGTGAACAGGGGGAGTGTGGACGAGCCGCGGTTTGTGGTGCTGGAGTATGACGGGTGTGCGCGAGCAGAAGGCCGCGCAGGGGGACAACCGGAGAAGGGCCGGCGGGACGCCGGCGCTCCAGCGGAACAGCCCATCGTGCTGGTGGGCAAGGGGGTGATGTACGACACGGGCGGACTGAATATCAAGCCGGATGACTATATGCAGGAGATGAAGAGCGATATGGCCGGAGCGGCGACGATGGCGAGTGTGGTGTTTGCGGCGGCTGACAACAGGCTGCCGGTGAGGGTGGTGGCGCTGCTGCCGCTGACGGACAACCGTCCGGGGGGCAATGCCTATGCCGCGGACGACATCCTGACGATGTACGACGGGACGACGGTGGAGGTGGTGAACACGGACGCGGAAGGGCGCCTGATTCTGGCAGATGCGATTGCGTATGGGGTGAAGAATTACAATCCGAGGGTGATTATCGACGCGGCGACGCTGACGGGTGCGGCGGTGAGGGCGATTTCGACGTTCGGCATTGCGGCGATGCAGACGAATGCGGAGCGGGAGCTGGAGATGCTGAAGATTGTTGGCGAGGAGGTGCACGAGCGGCTGGTGGAGTTCCCGATGTGGAAGGAGTACGACGAGCTGATCAGGAGCGAGTATGCGGACCTGAGGAACTGCGGCACGACGCCGCAGGCGGGTACGATCACGGCCGGGAAGTTCCTGGCGCATTTTGCGAAGGATGTGCCGTATGTGCATCTGGACACTGCGGGTGTGGCGTATTTCACGAAGGCGCAGGGGTACTACCGTGCAGGTGCAAGCGGATACGGGATGAGGTTGCTGTACGGGTTTTTGCAGATGCAATAGGCGGCCTCACCCCTGACCCCTCTCCGGGGGGAGAGGGGAAATAGAATGGAAAAGTTAATGTTAAATAAAGTAGATAAAACAGTTATTAATCAATAAAAAAAAAGTCCTCGGCCGGGTTCCCCTCTCCTTGGGAGAGGGGGCAGGGGTGAGGCAGGATTTATGGACAAGAACAACGAAGAGAAGAAGATAAGGGTGGCCATTACGCACGGCGATTTGAACGGTGTGGGCTACGAAGTGATTATCAAGACTTTTGCGGACAGCCGCATGTTTGATTTCTGCACGCCGATATTGTACGGGAGCAGCAAGGTGGCGAGCTACCACAAGAAGCTGCTGACGTCGGTGCAGCAGGAGATGACGTTCAACAACATAAGGGATGCTGCGGAGGCGCAGGACCGGAAGTACAATGTGGTGAACCTGACGCAGGAGGAGGTGAAGATAGACCTCGGCAAGAGCACGGAGGTGGCCGGAAGGTTGAGCCGCGAGAGTCTGGACCGTGCGTGCAGGGACCTGAAGGAGGGGAAGGTGGATGTGCTGGTGACGGCGCCTATCAACAAGAGGAATATCCAGGCTCCGGATTTCGACTTTCCGGGCCATACGGAGTACCTGAGCCACCAGTTCGGGGCGCAGAGCCTGATGATGATGGTGTGCGACAGGATCAGGATAGGCATCGTGACGAACCACCTGGCGCTGAAGGATGTGCCGGGAGCGCTGACGCACGACCTGCTGACGGAGAAGATCAGGCTGATGAACGAGAGCCTGAAGCGCGACTTCGGCATTACGATTCCGAAGATTGCGGTGCTGGCACTGGACCCGCATGCGGGCGACAACGGAGTGATTGGCGATTTCGACATGAAGGTGATCAAGCCGGTGATCGAGGAGGCGCAGGGGAAGGGCGTGCTGGCCTACGGTCCGTTCCCGAGCGACGGATTTTTCGGCAGTTCGGAGTTCAACAAGTTCGACGGCGTGCTGGCATTGTACCACGACCAGGGTTTGATACCGTTCAAGCTGATGTCGTTCACGGAGGGGGTGAACTATACGGCGGGACTGCCGTATGTGAGGACGAGTCCGGCGCACGGCACGGGCTACGACATTGCGGGGAAGGACAAGGCGAGCGAGCAGTCGATGCGCAGCGCGGTGTACCTGGCCTGCAACATACTGCGGAACAGGAAGGAGTACGACGAACTGACGGCCAACCCGCTGAAGTAAAGGTTTTAGGAATTAGGAATTTAAGGTTTAAAGTTTAAGGTTTTGAAGAAACTGGTGTTGATAGACGGGATGGCGGCGGTGTATCGCGGCTATTACGCGATGAGCAACAATCCGCGTGTGAATTCGAAGGGGATGAACACGTCGGCGGCGCTGGGGTTCACGATGGGGTTGTACGACCTGCTGAAGAGCCAGCGGCCGACGCACATCGGGGTGGCGTTCGACCTGTCGAAGCCGACGTTCCGCCACGAGGTGTATTCCGAATACAAGGCGCACCGCGACCCGATGCCGGAGGAGATTGAGAGCAACCTGCCGTGGATATGCCGTATTATCGACGCGTTCAGGATACCGCGGCTAACATGCGAGGGCTACGAGGCCGACGACGTGATCGGCACGCTGAGCCACGCTGCCGAGGTGGCGGGGTTCGACGAGGTGGTGATGGTGACGCCGGACAAGGATTTTGCGCAGCTGGTGACGGAGAGGGTGAAGATGTACCGCCAGGGGAGGGGCAAGACACCGGACGTGCAGATGGGGGTGAAGGAGGTGTGCGAGAAGTACGACGTTTCGGACTGCCGCCAGGTGATAGACCTGCTGGGCCTCTGGGGCGACGCCATCGACAACATTCCCGGCATTCCGGGGGTGGGGGAGAAGACGGCGAAGAAACTCATAGCGCAGTTCGGTTCGGTGGAGGAGATGGTGAAGCGGGTGGACGAAATCAAAAACGACCGCCTGCGGGAGAAGGTGCGCGAGAACGGCGAGCAGGCCCTCTTTTCGAAGATGCTGGCCACCATACGGCTCGACGCCCCGATAGCCTTCGACGAGGAGGCACTGACACGGGAGGAGCCCGACTACGCGGAGCTGCGCAAGATATTCGACGAGCTGGAGTTCCGCCAGTTGGCACGGAGAATATTCACCGACCTGAGCGTGAAGGACCCGCAGAAGGCGATGGAATGGAGTGCGGCGAGCGGGGAGCGGAGAGTGGAGAGCGGGGAGCGGAAGGTGGAGAGCGGGGAGCCGACGCTGTTCGACCTGGCGCCGACGGTGCAGCAGTCGCCGGCGGTGGAGCAGGCTGTGCTGTCGGCCGAGGTGCTGGAGGGTTTGAAGGGGAAGGACGTGGCCCTGCTGGTGGACGGCCCGAAGGTGGTGATGAGCACCACGGCCGATTCCGTATGGGTCGGCAAGGTGGGCGAGGTGGACATGGGGCTGCTGGCCGACGTGCTGCAGGACGAGCGGAGCACCAAGCTCTGCTTCGACCTGAAGAATCTGAAATACATCCTCGCCGAATTGGACATCGAGCTGCGGGGCGAGATATTCGACGTGCAGCTGGCGCACTACCTCATCGACGCCGAGATGCGCCACACGCTGGACTTCATCTGTTCCGCCCTGCTGGGCTTCGAGCCCGCCGACAGCGCGGCGCAGGCGGCGGCGTTGTGGCAGCTGTATCCGCGGATGGTGTCCAAGCTCAAGGACGCTGGTCTGGAACGGCTCTACCGCGAGGTGGAGCTGCCGTTGGTCGACGTGCTGATGGACATGGAGAAGGAGGGGGTGCGCATCGACGTGGAGGCCCTGAAGGAATACTCGCAGAAGCTCGGCGCCGAGCGCAGCGAGATAGAAGAAAAGATATACGAACTGGCGGGCGAGAGGTTCAACATCAGCTCGCCCAAGCAGCTGGGCGAAGTGCTGTACGAGAAACTGAAGGTCACCGACAAGCCGCCGCGCACGGCCACCAAGCAGTACAGCACCGCCGAGGACGTGCTCTCCAAGCTCGCCGCCTCGCATCCCATCATACCGCTGATACTGGAATACCGTTCGGTGACGAAGCTGGTGGGCACCTACCTGGACTCGTTCCCGAAGCTCATCAATCCCGCCACGGGGCGGTTGCACACGGTGTACAACCAGACGGTTACGGCGACGGGACGTCTGTCGTCGAGCAACCCCAACCTGCAGAACATCCCCATCCGCACCGAACGTGGCAGGGAGATACGGCGGGCCTTCGTGGCGCGCGATTCCGAGCACCTGCTGCTCGCCGCCGACTACTCGCAAATCGAGCTGCGCATCATCGCCTCCCTGGCCAAGGACCGCCACATGCTGGAGGCCTTCGCCAACGGGTTCGACATCCACGCCGCCACCGCCGCCAAAATCTACCACCTGCCCATGAACGAGGTGACGAAAGACCAGCGCCGTAACGCCAAAAGCGTGAACTTCGGCATCGTCTACGGCATCTCCGCCTTCGGCCTCAGCGAGCAGCTCGGCATCCCCCGCAAGGAGGCTGCGGCGCTGATAGATGAATACTTTGCACAGTATCCCGACATCCGCCGTTTCATCGACGAGAGCATCGCCGCCGCCCGCGAGCACGGCTACGCGCAGACCCTCCTCGGCCGTCGGCGCTACCTGCCCGACATCAACAGCCGCAACGCGTCGGCACGCTCCTTCGCCGAGCGCAACGCCGTCAACATGCCCATCCAGGGCACCTCGGCGGACATGATTAAGCTCGCCATGGTACGCATCCATCGCTGTCTGCGCCAACAACACCTCCGCACCCGCATGATACTGCAGGTGCACGACGAACTGGTCTTCGACCTCTACCGTCCCGAGGAGGCGCTGGTGCGCCAGATAGTGGCCCGCGAGATGAAACAGGCTCTTCCCCTCCCAGGCATCGACATCGAGGTGGGCATCGACGTGGGCGAGAACTGGCTGCAGGCTCATTAAGCGAAAGACAAGAAAAACAAGAAAAACAAAAAAAAGATGAAGACAAGGGAGACAAAAACAACAAGAAAGAACTTGTGTTTTAGAACAACAAGAACCATGGTTCTTTTGTTTTTCTTGTTTTTCTTGTCTTCTCCCACAAACGGCCAGCAGTCGTGGAACTATAGCACCATCACCGAAGCCCACCTCGACGACGCCTACCTCATCGAGCCGCCGCATGACTTGAAGAAACAGATAGAGAAAAAAATCGCCCCGCAACGCCTGAAATACAACCGCCTCTACCGCCTCAGCGTCAGCGGCAAGCGCGTCGGCAAGCACACCCTGCGCCTCCAAGCCGACAGCATCGACGTCTCGCTGTCCGAAAGCCTGGCCACACAGCTCTTCCCCTACCTCGTCTCCGACGGCTACTGGCGCCAGCGCTACAGCACCCTCCAGGAGTGGGCCTACATCGGCATGGACAACGGCAGCCTCATCGACGTCGACACCTCCGACCACCGCTACGCCCCCTTCGCGCCCCTCGTCTGGCTCGGCTACCGCTACCAGCCCTCGCCGGAGTGGCCCGTGGTCTTCACTGTGCGCACCAACACCCATGTGCGACAGACGCTTACACTCCCGGCCCTGATGCGCCTGGCTGAATGGGGCGCCTTCACCACCGAGGAGGGCCTGTTGGCCTACGAGCAGCGGATGGCCCTCCGCCAGCAGCAGGAACAGCAGCACCGCGAGCAGCTGCAACGCCAGCTCGACTCGCTCGACCGCGTCAGCGAACTCTTCGCACGTCAGGCCGACAGCATCACTGTCGTCCTCCAACGCGACTCCATCGACCAGGCCGAACAACGCCTCACGGCCGAGGTGCAGGCCACCAAGGAACGCATGAACCGCGACCAGATATTCATCATGAGCATCAACCCCGCCCGCAGCGACTACATGTTCGGCCTCGAGTTCAACTTCTACAATTGTTTCCAGAAAATCGTCACCAAACTCGAAATCACCGTCACCCCCGTCAACGACCGCGGCCAGCTGCAGAAGGACCAGTTCAACCGCGACGTCCGCACCATCCGCTGCATGGGCCCCATACGCCCCGGTTCGCCGGCGCAGTACACCTTCGACGAACTCTTCTGGGACGACAAAGGCAAAATCAAGTACATGCGCGTCACCTCCATCGTCTTCCACTTCACCGATGGCACCCGCCGCAGCTTCTACGGCTACGACAACATCATGAAGCACACGCTGAACAAGTAACGATATGAAACGAATCTTCTCAGTCCTCCTCCTCCTGCTCTCCATCGCCGCCCAAGCGCAGGTGGGGGACTATTTCCCTGAAGGCTATTTCGCCGACGGCAGGCGCGACGACGATGCCGACGTCGTAGTCCACTACATGCGCCTGGCTGGCGCCGAACCGCTATGGGACAGCACCACCGCCAAAGGCACCACTCTGCTGCGGCTCACATTGTTGCCCCAATATTATCATCCGCTGTTCGTCACGGTGACCGTCGCCGACAGCGGCGCCGCCCTGGTCTGGCGCAAAGGCAACGCCAAGCACTGGCTCGACCATGCGGAGGGCATCCTCGACAGCGGACGGCGACTCCTCAGCCCATCGGAAACCGACACCCTCCGCAGCCTTATGGCAACCGCTCTGCCCCTGCCGCGCAAACACTGCAGCCTCTGTTCAAGCACCTTCGAGCCACCCTACCTGTTGGAGGCCGTGAACCACAGAGGCTACAGCGCCTACTACGACGAATGCTACAACGAGGTGCAAGGACGGCTGGCCAACGCCATCGTCGCCCTGGCCGACAGCCTGTACCTCGACATGGAAATACACACCCCCGACAATCGCACCTCCATCCAACCCGCGCAGTTCCCCGGCGGCGAAGAACCCATGAAGTCCTTCATCGACAGCCTCTTGGTCTACCCCCCTGAGGCTTTGCGCGAACTGGAAGACGGCACGGTGACCCTCCAGTTTGTTGTGGAACGCGACGGTTCGCTGCATCAACCTGGGAGCCTCTCCGACGACGACCACGGCCTCAGCCTCGAAGCCATACGTGTCTTCCGACAATTCCCGCACTGGCAACCAGCCATGAAGGACGGCAAACCGGTGCGCAGCTATGCAAGTGCCTCCTTCCGGTTCGTCGTGCCCGACAGCCTGCTGCCCGCCTACGGAAACCCCGTGCTTGAGACCCCGCGCGACCGCGACAGCTGGCATAGCATCTACGGCTGGTACAAGAGCCACTACCTCCACCCCGACCAGATGGAGCCTTGCTACAACCTCGCTGCCTGCTACTACGACGAGTTCATGCTCCCCCGGGTACCTGTAAAACAACCCTCGGCCTTGGACACCTTCCTGCTGGACATGGGCGGCGACAGCACCTTCTCACGCAATTTCGACCGCACACCCGTCGTCGCCTCCCCTGCCGACAGCGCCCTGCGCTACTACTACATGTTCCTCGAGCGCCTCCACGCCGCCGTCGACATCGACTCCCTGGCCGGCAGAATTGGAAATGGATACGTCGACACCCTCAACCACATGCTCAATGCCTACCTCCCCATCCGCCGGCTGGAGCGCCATCTCGGCCTGCCGCACAACCCCCTCAACCGCCTGCCCCTCGACACCCTGCCCGGCTACCACTACCCGCGCTCCTACTTCTGCGACAATGCTGCCGACACCCTTCCCGACACCTATTCAGAGTTCGAAGGCTGCAACCTCGGCGACTCCTACTTTTGGACTCGGGTCTTCTCGGACCAACTCAACCAGATGGACGAACCCGTCCTCTTTTCGCGTCCCCTCGAGCCCTCCGACACCGTGCTTCGCTTCGCCTTCTACCCCTCCTTCCACCCGCCGTTGGCCTTCCGCATTGAGAAGCATGGAGCGTCGGCGTCTCGCCGGCTGGGCGACAAGGATGAAACCATCGTCCTCTACTGGAAGCAACTCGAATTCTCCGAGGAGCAACAGGAACCCGGCGACGACACCCTTTCCATTTTCGACTTTGCCTACCATCTTCGCGAAGGCCACCGCACACTCTCCCGCCGCCAGTACCGTCGCCTGATGAACCTCTTCCAGCCGCTGCACTTCGACCGTCTGCCCCGCACCCATACCTTTCTTATGCTTGACGGTGCCCAATGGGTCATCGAGCGTCGCACCGCCGACACCTTCAAGGCCTATTACACCAACGTGGCCGGCAGCAACATCGCCGACCTCTACGACTACCTTATCAGCCTCGCCCGCATCAAAGCCAAATACGCCCGCGAATACTGCGATTGCCCCCCCCCTGTAGAGACGCAGCGTGCTACGTCTCCCTGACAACGCCGCTAACAGGGAGACGGGGCATGCCCCGTCTCTACAGACGGTAACGTCATCCCGGAGACGCAGCACGCTGTGTCTCTACAGACGGGGACGCTATTTTATATATTTGTGACAAACCACTGTCAAACAGGGCCTAAAGTCGACCCATGTCATATAGTATTCATATAGTTCTCATATAGTATTCATATACCGTATATAAGAACTATATGAATACTATATAAGAACAGTCGAATAAAACACCTCTTTGGTACCTATCGGAGTGCCGTTGGTTGGCCGTTGGAGTGCCGTTGGATGGCCAGTGGATTGCCTATGGATTGCCTATGGATTGCCTATGGTTGGCCGTTGGATTGCCTTTCGATGGCACGAAAAAAGGCGGTGCACTCTCTTGGGGGGAGTGCACCGCGAGGGGGTTGGTTTATGCCGTAGGGGTTACATGGCCATGTCCTGCAGGAAGCGGACGCTGGCGTGGATGTGCTTGTACATGACCTGGTCGATGTCGACGAAGTTGACGGTCTTGCGGTAGTCGGCGACCATCTGCTCGATCTTGGGGCTGCTCTTGAGGCCTTCCTGGTGACGGAAGTCGAGGGCCTGGGCGGCGTTGAAGAGCTCGATGGCGAGGATGCGCTCGGTGTTTTCGCAGACGCGGTAGGTCTTGGTGGCGGCGTTGCCGCCCATGGAGACGAGGTCTTCTTGGTTCTGGCTGCTGGGTATGCTGTCGACGCTGCAGGGTGTGCAGAGCTGTTTGCTCTGGCTGGCGATGGCGGCGGCGGCGTACTGAGGAATCATGAAGCCGCTGTTGAGGCCGGGTTTGGCCACGAGGAAGGAGGGGAGGCCGCGTTTGGCGTCGATGAGCTGGTAGGTGCGGCGTTCGCTGATGGCACCGAGTTCGGCCACGGCGATGGCCAGGAAGTCGAGTACCATGGCGAGGGGTTCGCCGTGGAAGTGGCCGCCGGAGATGACCATGTCCTCGTCGGGCAGCACGATGGGGTTGTCGGTGGTGGAGTTGATTTCGGTCTCGACGACGGACTCAACGTAGCGGATGGTGTCCTTGGCGGCGCCGTGGACCTGCGGGGCGCAGCGGAAGGAGTAGGGATCCTGGACGTGCTCCTTGTGGCGCTTGATGAGTTCGCTGCCTTCGAGCCAGCAGCGCACGGCGGCGGCGGTTTCGAGCTGGCCTTTGTGGGGGCGCACCATGTGGAGGCACTCGTAGAAGGGCTCGATGCGGCCGTCGAAGGCGTCGAGGCTGAGGCTGAGCACCATGTCGGCCTGGCGGCTGAGGCGGCGGGCTTTGAGCAGGCTCCAGACGGCGTAGCTGCTCATGAACTGTGTGCCGTTGAGGAGGGCGAGGCCTTCCTTGCTCTGCAGCTCGATGGGCTGCCAGCCTTTGGCTTTGTAGACTTCCTGTGCATCGCAGCGACGGCCTTTCCAGTAGACGTCGCCCATGCCGAGGATGGCGGGGAGCATGAGGTTGGCCAGGGGGCAGAGGTCGCCGCTGGCGCCGAGGGAGCCCTGCTGGTAGACGACGGGCAGGATGTCGTCGTTGTAGCAGTCGATGAGGCGCTGGACGGTCTGCAACTGTGCTCCGCTGTAGCCGAAGGTGAAGTTCTGGGCTTTGAGCAGGAGCATGAGGCGGACCACCTCGGCGGGCACTTCGTCGCCCACGCCGCAGGCGTGGCTCATGACGAGGTTTTTCTGCAGCTGGCTGAGCTGTTCTTTGCTGATGCTGATGTTGCAGAGGGAGCCGAAGCCGGTGGTGACGCCGTAGATGGGTTCCTTCTGGGTTTCCATCTTCTGGTTGAGGTAGTTGCGGCATTTCTCGATGCGGCGCTTGGCCTCGTCGCTGAGGGCGAGGGTCATTTTCTTATCGATGATTTCCTGAATCTTGTCCAGGGTCAGTTTTTCGTTGGGGTTGAAAGTATAGGTCATATCTTTTCGTTTTTAGCTGTGAGCTGTGAGTTTTAAACTGTGAGTTTTAAGAGGAAGGATTGTTATTTTTGCAGGTTGGCTTTGGCTTTTTCGGCGATGTCGTCGTCGACGAGGATGCGGCCGCAGTTCTCGCAGACGATGACTTTCTTGTGCATCTTGATTTCCATTTGGCGCTGGGGGGGGATGTTGCTGAAGCAGCCGCCGCAGGAGTCGCGGTCGATGGTGACGACGGCGAGGCCGTTGCGGGCGGCGTTGCGGATGCGCTTGTAGGCGGTGAGGTAGCGTTCGTCGATGTACTGTTCCTGTTCTTTGCTCTTTTCGCGGAGGCGTTTTTCGTCCTTCTCGGTTTCGGCGATGATGGAGGTCAGCTCCTCGCGTTTGGCGTCGAGGTCCTTGGTGCGGTTTTCGACGAGGGTTTTGGCGGCGGCAATGTGTTCCTTGAGTTCTTTGACTTTGGCGGCACCTTCTTTGTTTTTGCGCTCGCAGAGCTGGATTTCGAGGCTTTGGAACTCGATTTCCTTGGCGAGGGACTCGTATTCGCGGTTGTTGCGGACGTTGTCCTGCTGTTTTTTGTACTTTTTGATTTGTTCTTCGTGGTCGGCGATCTCGTTGGTGCGGGCTTTGTTGGCGGCCTCGGTTTCCTTGATGTCGGTGTTGAAGTTGTCGATGCGGGTGTTGAGTCCGGCGATTTCGTCCTCAAGGTCCTGAACGGCCTGTGGCAGTTCGCCGCGGATAATCTGGATTTTGTCAATCTCGCTGTCGACGCTCTGGAGGGTGTAGAGGGCCACGAGGCGTTTCTCGATGGCGAGGTCGACGTCGGGGCGCAGGATTACCTGGGGTTCGACTTGTTCTTCTTTTTTGGTGCTGACTTTTTTTGCCATATTATTATATATATTATTGTTTTCTAATCAGATATACTGCACGAGGCTTTCTTGCCTTGTGGAAATTCGGCATGCAAAGTTACTAAATTTTTCTGATATAGCGCGATAAAATATTTCTTTTGCGAATTGTTCGGTCTCGTAGTGGCCTGCATCGACGAGGATGATGCGCCCCTCGGCGCGCTGGAAGTCGTGGTATTTCAGGTCGGCAGTGATGTAGATGTCGGCCTTGGCCGCCAGGGCGTCGCCGATGAACGAGGCGCCGCTGCCGCCGCAGAGGGCGACGCGGGTGATAGTGGTGAGTGATGAGTGATGAGTGGTGAGTGGTGAGGTGCGGAGGGTGGGGATGCCGAGCACCTCTTTGACCTTCTGCAGGAAGGCGTTGGCCTCCATGGGTTCGGGCAGTTCGCCCACCATGCCGGCGCCGTTTTCCTGGTCCATGGGTTTGAGGATGTGGGTGTTCTGCAGGCCCAGCTTTTCGCTGAGGATGCCGTTGACGCCCCAGGGCAGGTTGTCGAGGTTGGTGTGGGCGGCGTAGACGGCGATGCCGTGCCGGATGAGGCTGATGACGGTGCGGCCGGCCTCGTTGTCGGAGGTGATGCGCTTCAGGCCACCGAAAATGAAGGGGTGGTGGGTGACGATGAGGTTGAGACCCTGCTCGATGGCTTCGTCGGCGACGGCGGGGGTGAGGTCGAGGGCCACAAGGATGCCTGTGCACGGTTCCTGCCGCTGGCCGATGAGGAAGCCTGCGTTGTCGTAGTCCTCCTGAAATTCAGGATGGAAGGTGGCGTCGAGCCACGACGCCACCTGGCCTATTGTGGTGTGTTCCATTTGCGTTGCTTTTTTGTTTTTATAACGCAAAAGGAGTGGTTTTATTGTGCGGGGGGAGGGGTTATTGTTTCGTCAGGGTGAGACAGAATTCGCCGAGGGCGAAGAAGAGGTGGTTGTCGTCGGGTAGGTAGAAGCCGCCGCTGACGGACTCGTTGCCGTCGGTGGCGCTCACCGTGCCTGCGCCGCCGTGGTAGGAGTAGCTGACGTTGGCGCGTTCGGTTTCGCGGTGGCCGTCGATGGAGGCGGCGGTGACGTTGAGCACCCCGGTGGTGTTGCCGACCAGGTGCAGCTCGTAGACAATGCTGTCGCCGTTCCATTCGTTGTAGTGGCCTTGTTTCCATGTGGTTCCCGCCAGGGTGGCGGGCTTGGCGAGGTGCTTCTCCTTGAGGCCGAAGTTGACGATGCCGGGCAGTTCCAGGTCGGTGCTCTCGGCGGCGGCTGCGCTGATGCGCAGACCTTCAGCCTTGGTGTAGTCCAGGTCGAGGCGGTAGCTGCGAGCGAATTCGCCGGGGATGTCGATGGTGGCCGTGGCGGAGCCGTGGTTGTCGCTCCAGGAATAGCTCAGTGGCAGGCAGTGGCACAGGGGCCAGGGGCCGCCGTCGTCCTCGGCAACGAAGAGCAGGCCGCTGTCGGCGGTGTTGCACACGAGGGTGAGGGTGGTCTTGAGGGTTCGGCCCTCGTCGTCGGTGTATGCGTCGCCGCTCCAGGCCGAGCCGGCAAGGTCTATGTCGGGGACGCAGGAGGCAAAGAGGAGGGACGCGAGCAGTGCCATGAATGGGGTTGTTCTTCGCGGGTTGACGGTCCGCGTTCCGTGTGTAAGTGCTTGTTTCATAATTGTTTAGTCTATACGGTTGAACATGTATTGGCTATTGCATCCGGGGAACCGGTGGATGTCGTGGATGGTGACGGTGCGGTCGCGCAGGAAGTCGCCCGATAGGCCCAGGGAGTCGACGGTATGGAAACTGCTGTCGCTGACGAAGAAGTAGCGCAGCGAGAGTTCCCAGTCCATGCCGGTGCGGTCGGTGAAGTAGCGCATCAGCTCGCAGCTGCCGGTAAAGAGGGGGCTGATGCAGTTGAGGTAGGGCACCTGTGGGGCACAGATGAGTGCCAGGCTTCCTTCGGGGTAGGTCTCGATGATGTTGGGCCAGAGGTTCATGACGATACCGCCCGCTTGGTCGCTGTACCATGTTTGGCAGCCTTCGCGGACACGCTCCACGGTGAAGTAGTGCTCGTGCTGCGGCCAGCAGGGTTCGGCGGGGAAGTAGCGCAGTATCATGGTGTCTCCGACGAGGGGGGAGAAGCCGAGGGTGTCGCCCCCTTCGGCGTAGAGAACGAGGATGTTGTCGTCATACTGCCAGATGTTCTCGAATTTGCCGACGGGCAGGTGCCACTGCATATAGCGCTCGTTGTCGAAGCTGACGTAAGCTGTGCGGTTGAGGCTGTCGATGGTGACGACGACTGTGGGGCCTTGGTAGCCTTCGTCCGAGAGGTTGACGAAGGTGGCGACGCCCCTGCGGGGTTGCTGCGCGTTGGCGTAGGCGGTGCCGTTCCAGGTGCCGGAGGAGGGGTCGAAGGTGACGGTGACGGTCATGCCGGCGGCCTCCATGTCGCGCATCCAGGCCTTGATTTCGTCGCGGCTGGTGGTGCTGTAGGTGACGACGTCTTTGGTGGGGTGGCTGGAAGCCGACGCTCCATGGAAGGTCACCGTCGAGCCTACTTCGGCGTAGCCGCAGAAGCGCTCCAGCAGGGCGTCGAATTCGGCGTCGCCGTGGGTGGTGACGTGCTGCTCGGCGGCGTTGTCCACGGAGTAGACAATGTCTCGAAGGATTTCATGCTCTTCGGGATGGCAGGCCGCGAGGGCGAAGAGGGCGGCCAGCAGGATGGAAAGTCGGATAATGTGTTTCATTTCAATGCGGTATTGTTTTGGTTCACAGTTTCAATCTTCTTGATTTGGTATTCCAGCAGGGCTTCGTACTGGGTTCGGTTGTCGATGTGGTAGAAGCCGAGGGTGCGCCGCTCGTGCGAGGCTACGGCGCGGCAGGCGGGCTGGCCGGTCCAGCGGGTGCGGCGTTCGGGGTGGTCGGCCTCGCCGATCCACGAGGTGACGCCCGCCGAGGTGCGTATGTCGTATTCCTCCTTCAGACGCTGCCAGG
>Ga0310697_10001023_pt1 | contig 34283 bp, 35 predicted proteins | sample 172DNAGHGlowgp2_FD_203883 | JGI IMG/M metagenome (GOLD analysis project Ga0310697, IMG submission 203883) | Sheep rumen microbial communities from Palmerston North, Manawatu-Wanganui, New Zealand - 1728 DNA GHGlow gp2 (v2) (version 2) | ecosystem: Host-associated > Mammals > Digestive system >... | reverse complement strand
AATTCATAGTTAAAGGAGATAGATTATGGGGAGAATAGTTGATGGTGAAAAAACAGATTTAGATTCTTTTGATCAAAGTATAAGACCTTCATCTTTAGATGAATATGTTGGTCAAACTGATTTAAAAGAAAATCTTAGAGTTTTTATAAAAGCCTGTAAAATGCGTGATGAAGTTTTAGATCATGTTTTACTTTATGGTCCCCCTGGACTTGGTAAAACAACTTTAGCTCATATTATCGCACATGAAATGGGTACAAATATTAGAACGGCTTCTGGGCCTTCTATTGAGAAGAGTGGAGATTTAGCTGCTATTTTATCTACTTTGGAACCTGGAGATGTTTTATTCATTGATGAAATACACCGTATTCCTAGATATATTGAAGAGATATTATATCCAGCTATGGAAGATTTTGTTTTAGATATAGTTATTACTAATCAAGATGGTTCATCTAGAAATTTGAAGATAGATTTACCACCATTTACTTTAGTAGGAGCTACAACTAGAGCTGGTGATATTTCTGCTCCTTTAAGAGACCGTTTTGGTATTACTAGTAAGTTGAATTATTATACTGATGATGAATTATTTGATATTATTAATCGTACCAGTAGAGTCTTGAATATGCCTATTTCTGAAGATGCTGCATGGGAACTAGCTAAAAGAAGTAGAAAGACTCCACGTATAGCAAATAGATTGTTTAAACGTGTTAGAGATTTTGCTTTAGTTTTTGAACAAGATACAATTGATGAGGAAATCACTAAGACTGCTTTAAATAGATTAAAAGTTGATGATAGTGGATTAGATCAAGTTGATATTCAATATTTGGAAGCTTTAATTGAAAAGTTTAATGGTGGCCCAGTAGGAGCTCAAACTGTTGCAACAAGTATTGGAGAAGAAGTTACGACAATTGAAGATGTTGTTGAACCTTATTTATTACAAGAAGGTTTTGTTAAACGTACTCCTCGAGGACGTATAGCAACGGAAAAAGCATATAAACACTTAGGTATTGAAATGGAAAAAAAGAAATAGATAACTATTTCTTTTTATTTTGTCTAATCATTTCAATTAATTTATTGGTTGCAAAACTATGTATTGAATCTTTTAGTGTTAAGATTCCAAATGAAGTTGGAGGTAGTTCTGGTTTGGTTTTTAAAAATAAAATATCTCGATTTTTCATTTCGTTTTCCACGAACTCTTTTGTAGCTAAGCCAATACCAAAACCAATTTCAACAAAATCTTCTAATAATGATGCACTAGCAATTTCTAGTTTTGTTTCAATTTTTATGTTGTTTTTCTTACAGTATTCCTCAAATAATTCTCTTGTAGTGGAAGGCCTTTTGTGAAGTAATAAATGGTACCGATTGATGCTTTTTAAAGGAATTATTATATCCTTAGGATCTAAGTATTTTCTAGATGATATAAAACAAGGATGTAACATTCCTAATTCTTCATAATCTAAGTTGTTATCTTCTTTTGACTGTTCTTTAGCTATTAGAATATCTATTTTGCCGTCTTTTAATTGTTCTCTCATGGAGATAGAAGGATCTGTAAATAATTGAATAGCAACATTAGGATATTCTTCATGGAATTTTCTTATTATTGGTAATAGAAAGATACGACATAGAGTAGTTGATATACCAATTTTGATTGTTCCAGTTTCTAGTTTCTTTAAATTAGAGAATTCTAATTCGGCAGATTCAAAACAAATCATTCCTTGTTTTATATGGTTATAAATGTTTTGACCATTTTCTGTTAAGATTACACCTCTTTTAGTACGAATAAATAGTTGTCCTCCCAATTGATCCTCTAATGTTTTGATTTGTTTTGTTACTGCAGGTTGTGAAATCATTAGTTTATTTGCTGCTTTGGTAATGTTACCTTCATTTGCTACTTCGTAGAAGACTTTATATAATTCAAAATTAATATCCATTATCATAACCTCCCGTTATCACAATAATAAAAAATAAGTATTTTTATTATAATAAAAAACATTTTATAATTCAATGGTAAGAAGGTGATATTATGTTTAAAAACATGAGAGGAACTGATTACATTGAAGGTGTTCACTATGATTTTATTAGTTTATCTTCTGGAAAAAAGACGAAAGTTGGTTTTGAAGATAAACAAGATTTAGGTGGTAGAGTTGATTTACATATTCATAGTACTTCTTCTGATGGAACTTTAAATCCAGATGAAATTATAAGATTAGCTATTTTGAGTAATGTAAGAACAATTGCTATTACTGATCATGATACGTTACTTGGAAGTAAGAGATTACTTAGAAAGAATAATAGAGGAATAGAAATTTATAGCGGCATTGAATTATCTGCTTTAGTTAGAAGAGGCAAATCTAGAATTCACATCTTAGGTTATGACTATGATGTTAATAATGAAGAAATCAACAAAGCTGTTGAATTTGTTGATAAATGTAGTGAATATAATTTTAAATTATATGTTAAATGTATTGAGGACAATTTCCCGGAAATTAGTATTCCTAAAGAGGAAATTGAAAAAGTTTTGGAAAAACGTAGAAAAACAGGAAAGAATATTGGACGAGTTGACATTTGTCGAATACTAATTAAGCTTGGTTATGCAGAAAAGCATAAAGACGAATATCCTGATACTTTTACTCCTCAAGATATCATCTTTGAAAAATATTTAAATCCCGTAAAATATCAAGTACAAGAAGAAAAATTGGGTATCACAGAAGAAGAATGCATTGATATCATCAAGAGAGCGGGCGGTTTAGTTAGTCTTGCTCATCCTTCATCATTAAAATTAAGTGATGAAGATTTAGAAGAAAGAATAAAACAATATAAGAATTTTGGATTGGATGCTATAGAAGTGTATCATCCAAATAATACTCCGGAACAAAGAAGTTATTATTATAAACTTGCTAAAAAGTATGGATTATTAATTTCAGGTGGTACTGATTATCATGGATTTGAAGTAAAACCAGATATAATTTTAGGGCATGGTCGTAGTGGAAACATTGACATAAGAGAAAACGATATTAGCTTAGTTAAAGCATTAAGAAAAAGACATTAGTTTTTTTCTTTTATTTTGGGCAAAAAGGGTTCCCTTTTAATTAAAAAAATGGTAAAATTAAGGAGAAACTTAGGAGGTTGTGTTGTATGGAAGGAAAGACTGATTTGTATGATGTCGGTGAAGTTAAAAAAGGCTTAATATCGACAACTTTAAAAGAAGTTTTTGAAGCTTTAAAGGAAAGAGGTTACGATCCAGTTAATCAAATAGTTGGATATTTAATTAGTGGAGATCCAGGTTATATATCTAATTACAAAGGTTCTAGAAGTAAAATTCTAGAGTTTGATCGTAGTGAGATTACTGCACTTTTATTGGAGGAATATCTTAATAAATAATGAGATGTTTAGGATTAGATTTAGGAACTAAGACTTTAGGTCTTGCTATTTCTGATAAATCAAATATGATTGCTTCTCCTTACAAAGTTTTAAGATGGGATGGAGAAGATTATGAATTGTTATTTAAAGATTTAGATAACATAATAAAAGAAAACAATATTACCGATTTAGTTTTAGGTTTACCTAAGAATATGAACAATACATTAGGTTTTGCAGCAGAAAGAAGTTTGAAATTTAAAGAAGCTCTAGAAAATAGATATAAGATGGAAGTTACTTTGATCGATGAAAGATTATCTACTGTTGAAGCTACAAACTATTTGCTTGATGCTGATGTTAGTAGAAAAAAAAGAAAGAAAGTAGTCGATGGTATTGCTGCTAGTATTATTTTAGATACATACTTAAAAATGAAAGGAAATTAGAAATGGAAGAAAATAAAGGAGTATTTACAATTATAAATGATAAAGGTGAAGAAGTAGAATGCGAGATACTATTTACTTTTGATTCTGATGAAACTAAGAAGAGTTACATAGTATATACGGATAATACTTTAGATGAAAATGGTTCTACTAAAGTATATGCTTCTATTTATGATCCAACTGGAAAAAATCCTGCTTTATTACCAATTGAAACTGAAAAAGAATGGTTAGTAATTGAAAACATTTTATCTTCAGTTCAAGAAAAAATTGATCAAGCATCTGGAGCTAATGAATAATCATGAAAAAGAAAATAATAGTCATAATTATTGCTATATTTCTTTTTTTTGTATTAGCAGGTATTGGATCTGTTGTGTATCTTAAGAACGGATTAAATCCAGTAGATCCAAACAATAAAGAAGAGGTACTTATAGAGGTTAAGACTTATGGAAAATCTCTAGTAGATAAATTATATGATGAGGGTTTAATAAAGAATAAGTATTCTGGATATATTTATTTGAAACTTCATAATGTAGCTCCACAGGCTGGAATTTATTCACTTAATAAAGCAATGTCTTTTGAGGAAATAATTGAGAAGATGAATAAAGGTGTAGTTGTTGATGATAGTATATCTGTAACATTTGTTGAAGGAAAAAGAATTCCATATTTTGTTAGTGTAGTTAATAAAAAGTTTGGTTATTCTGAAGAAGAAATATATAAAACAATTAGTGATAAAGAATATTTAAAAGAATTAATAAATAAGTATTGGTTCTTGACTGATGATATATTAAATGATAAATTATATTACGCCCTTGAAGGTTATCTATATCCTGATACTTATGCGTTTAAAAAAGATGCAAGTATTAAGGAAATCGTTGAAAAACTTTTAACTGGAATGGCTAATAAATTGGCTCAAAGTAGAAGTTTAATTGATAATAGCAAATATAGTGTTCATGAGATACTTACTATGGCGAGTATTGTTGAACTTGAGGGTGCTAATAGTAATGACCGAAACGGGGTTGCTGGAGTATTCTACAATCGTTTAAATAAAGGCATGAGTTTAGGTAGTGATGTTACTACATATTATGGTGCTAAAGTTAATATGGCTGATAGAGATTTATATCAAAAAGAAATTGAAGAAGTAAATGGTTATAATACTAGACCAGCTGCAATGGCTGGGAAACTTCCAATTGGTCCTATATGTGGTCCTAGTATAGATGCTATTAGAGCGACTTTAGATCCTACTGAACATTCATACTTATATTTCGTTGCAGATAAGAACGGTAAGACATATTTTAATTATGATTATAATGGTCATATTAAAACTATAAATGAATTAAAACAAAAGGGTTTATGGTACGAATACAAATAAGGTGATTAGATGAAAGAAAAAATAATGGAAATGGAACAATATGCAAGAGACTATAATGTTCCAATAATTGAAAAGGATAGTATTGCTTTTATCATGAAGTTTATTAAAGCTAATGATATCAAGGAAATCCTAGAAATTGGTAGTGCTATAGGTTATTCGGCTATTTTAATGGCATCAGTTAAAGATGATATTAAGATTACTACTATCGAAAGAGATAAAACTAGATATTTAGAATGTTTAAAGAATATTAAAGAATGTGGCATGGAAAATAAAATAGATGTTGTATTCCAAGATGCTTTAGAGATGAATTTATCTGGTGTATCTTATGATTTAATATTTATAGATGCTGCAAAAGGACAATATACTAATTATTTTGAAAAGTATAAATATTTCTTAAATCCTGGAGGAGTTATTATTACTGATAATTTAAAATTCCATGGACATGTTGGAAATAGAGAAAATATAGCTTCTAGAAATCTAAGACAATTAGTTGGTAAGATAGAAAACTATATTGATTTCTTAAAAGATAATGAAGAATTTGAAACTAAATTTTATGATGTTGGAGACGGCTTATCTGTAAGCATTAGAAAAAATGATATCTAAAATACTTTTATATGTTGATGATATAAAATACATTGACGAATATAGAAAAGCTGGAATTGAGGCTTTTCTTTTTGCTTTAGATGGGTATTGTGTTGGATATAATACATATTCATTAGATGAGATAAATAAAATTGATGTTTCAAATAAATATATATTATTAAATAGAGTTTTAGATTGTAAGGACATTGATAATTTAAAAGAATTATTACCTAAGTTTAATTGTAAAGGTATAGTTTATGAAGATATTGGTGTCTATAATTTAGTTAAAGAATTAGGCTTAGATTTGGAAATGATTTTTTATCAAAATCATTTTGGTACTAATGTTAGATCTATTAATTTTTGGTTAGATAGAGTAGATAGTATCTTTGTAAGTAATGAAATAACTTATGATGAAATTAGAGAAATAGTAAACAATGCATCTAAAAGTGTTGTTTTACATTTATACGGATATAATCAAGTAATGTATTCTAGGAGATTATTATTATCTAATTGGAGTGAAGAATTTGATATCCCTAAGAAGAATACTAATGTAATAGAAGATAAAGCTACTCATGTTAAATTTAGAGCGATTGAAAATAAATATGGTACTGTAATGTACTCTGAAAACATTTTTAATGGTTCTAGATTGCTAGATTTAGATAATGTTAAGTATTTCTATGTTAATCCGATGATGATTAACCATGAGGATATAATGGCTTATTTAAAGGATTTAAAAAGAGAATTAAAAGATGGTGAAGATGTAGGATTCCTAGATCGTGAAACTATCTATAAATTGAAGGAGAAGAAGAAATAATGGAAAGAATTGAATTATTAGCTCCTTCAGGAGATTTAGAAAGATTAAAGATAGCTTTATTATATGGAGCAGATGCAGTTTATATTGGTGGGCAAGATTATAGTTTGAGAGCCAATGCTTTGAATTTTAGTTTAGATGATATTAAAGAAGCATGTGAATTTGCTCATAAAATGAAGAAAAGAGTCTATGTAACAGTAAATATTGTTTTTCATGATAAAGATTTAAAAGGATTAGAAGAATATTTAAAAGAGTTAGATAAATGTAAGGTAGATGCAATTATTGTTTCTGATGTAGTTGTTATGGATTTATGGAAGAAGTTAAATCTTAAAATGGAATTACATGTCAGTACACAAGCATCTAGTTTAAATTACGAAGTAGTTAAATTTTATAAAGATTTAGGTGCTACAAGAGTAGTTTTAGCTAGAGAAGCATCTAAGGAAGATATTAAACGTATTAAGGAAGAAACGGGTATTGAGATTGAATGTTTTGTTCATGGAGCTATGTGCACTTCGATAAGTGGTAGATGTGTTTTATCTAATTATGCTACAAATAGAGATAGTAATCGTGGAGGATGTGCTCAAGTATGTCGCTTCGTATTTGGTCCAGATAATAGCGATCAAGTATTTAGTATGACTCCTAAAGATTTAAATATGGTTTCTAATATAGAAGAGATGATTAAAGTAGGAGTAAACTCTTTTAAAGTAGAAGGACGTATGAGAAGTGTTTATTATATAGCTACAGTTATCTATGTATATAGACATTTAATAGATATGGTACTATCTGGTACTTTGACTGATCAATATCGTAAGTATTATTTAAATATTTTAAATAGATGCGCTAATAGAGATAGTACAGAACAATTCTTTAATGGTCTACCTGGCAAAAATGAGCAATACTTCCTAGGTAGAGAAGAAGTAAGTAATAAAGACTTCTTGGGTTTTGTTTTAGATTATAAAAATGGTATGGTTATTATGGAACAAAGAAATTATTTCAAACCAGGAGATGTGGTTGAAATATTTGGTCCACATAAGGAACCATATACTTTAACAATACCTAATGAATTATATGATAAAGATGATAATTTAATTGAAGTTGCTAATCATCCACAAATGATTGTTAAATTCAAGTGCACTTTAGCCTTAGAACCTAATGATATGATGCGTTTAAAAATGTTTGACATTTCTTCTTTTTAATAGTATAGTGTTGAAAGTAATTTGTTGAAGGAGTTGTCGTGTATGGCAAAAGAAGAAGAAATTTTATTAACTGCAGAAGGTTATGCAGAGTTAGAAGAAGAATTAAATGATTTAAGAGTTAATAAAAGAGCTGAGAACGTTCAAGCGATTAAAGAAGCAAGAAGTCATGGCGATTTATCAGAAAACTCTGAATATGATGCTGCAAGGGATGAACAAGCTAAAATTGAAGCTAGAATTCAAGAATTGGAATATAAGTTGGAACATGCTACTATTATAGATACAGCTGATAAGAGTAAAGTTAATGTTGGTTGTGAAGTAACTATTTTATATGTAGATGATAAAGAAGAAGATACATATTATATAGTTGGTTCATTAGAAGCTGATCCTTTTGAAAATAAGGTAAGTAATGAATCACCAATTGGACATGCTTTAATTGGCCATAAAGTAGGAGATGTTATCCCTGTTGAAGGACCAAATGGTTCTTATGATATTAAAGTATTAAAGATAGCTTAATTGCTATCTTTTTTATTATGTGATATTCTTTACTAGAGATGATAATTATGAAAGACGATAAATTATTAAAACCTGTTACTAGGTTTTATATTTTATTTTTAATTCTTTTTTTGCCTTTATATGTTAATAGAACAGGTTATGCAAAAATATTGGAATCTAAATGGAATATGTATATTTTTGTTTCTGTAGCATATATTGTTATTAGTGTAGGCTGTATTATTTATAATTGCATTAAAGATAAAAATTATATAAAAAAGCTAAAACCAAATAAAACAAATCTGATTATTTTAGTTTTCCTTTTGATAAATATATTGGCTACTATTTTTTCTCCTTATTTAAAACAATATAATTTATTAATTGGCGTTGGTAGAGGAGAAGGTTTACTATTAACTTCTGTATACATTATTATGTATTTATTGATTAATAGAATTGAAGTATTAGATAAAAAGTTGATTTCTTATTTTTCGGTAGGTTCTATCTTAATTAGTTTAGTTTGTATTTTACAATACTTTGGTTTTAATCCTTTTAATTTATATCGAAATGGTATTGGTACACATAATGTTTCTTTTATGGGAACAATAGGTAATATTGATTTTTTGTCAGCTATTTATACTATTTATTTACCGATTTCTATTTTTGCCTTTTTGTTTTTTGATAACAAATGGTATGAAAATATGTTACATTTACTTAGTTTTATGTTTGGATTCTTTATTATTAGTATAATAAATGTCTTAAGTGGGAAGGTTGCTTTTTTAGCAATGACAGTAGTTCTTTTGATCTTCTTGATTAAGAATAATAAAGTGTTTTCAAGGTTTTTAGTTTTATTAAGTGTATTTGTTTTAGATTTAATTATAATTCTCGTTACAAATGTTACATATCATTACAGTGTAGAGAAGTTATCTTTTGATTGGCAATTTAATAAGTATACTTTGTTATTAAGTATATTGTTTGTTGTTTTACTTGTATTTGCTTTTATTATTAATAAAAAAGATTTTGAAATAAAGAATATGAAAAGAATTGCTAAGATATATTTTTGCTCGATATTTGGGTTGGCATTTGTTAGTTTGTTATTTTTATACTTTGTAAATATTAATTTTTCTTTGTTAGGAGAAATTCACGAAATATTGCATGGTAATTTAGATGATGCCTTTGGAACATTTAGAATATTTTTGTGGAAACGAAGTATTCCAATGATAGCTGATTATCCATTGATTGGAACGGGACCTGATACTTTTGCTGTTAGGTTTATGGCTTTGTATTCTAGTGATGTTGCTAGTATTGGTAAACTGACGATTAATGATACTGCTGCTAATATTTATTTAACTAATTTTATTAATACAGGTATCTTAGGTGGAATAGCTTATATCATATTTATTTGTTGTAAATTGTTTAAAGGATTAAAGAGTAAAAACATCATTTCATATGCTATTTTATTAGCTGCTTTTACTTATAGTATTCAAAGTTTCTTTAATCTTTCTGTAGTATTTGTTACACCTTTGTTTTATTTAGTTTTAGCTTTATTAAACGATTGCATTATAAATAAAAAAGAATTATAATTTTTATAGTAGGTGATAGTATGAATAAGAAGATAATAAATAACTTATTAGTTTTTGTTATTTTAATACTTGGTATTTTTATTGGGTATAATGTTAAATCCAGTTTTAGTATGAATCTTGAAGGGTATGGATATAAAGAAGGAAATAACGATGCTTCGAGTGGCAATGCTAGTTATTCTGACTTAGATGATTCATCTAGTTCTGATTTGGATGTTTCTACAAATTCTGATTTAGATGAAGAAGATAGACCAAATAATCCTGTAACTGAAGATGATGAATATTATTATGATAATGAAGTTGAAGATTCTTATGATGATCAATATGTTGTTTATGTTGCAACTAATTCAGATTATAGTTATGGTTTAAAATATGATGATAGTTACAATCATAAGCAAGATAAAGATTATTTAAATCGTAATGAAGATTTAGATGATGAATTAGAACTTGAAAAAGCTACTTTATTAATAACTAAAGATAAAGAAACTAAATATTTTGAAATGGAATTTGCTAAGAAAGGTACTTACTTAGCTAATGCTTATCTTGAATTTGATAATGGATTAGTTGTTAAACCTAGCGTTAAAACTGGTTCTAATAAATTTAAATATTTAGCAAAAGATTTTGAGAAAGACGGAAAATATAATTTAGCTAATATTTATTTAGTTGGATTAAATTCTGATGATTCTGTTTTCTGTGTTCACTATAATATATCTGGTGAATCAGATAATAATTGTTATGTAGGAGAAAAATTAGATTTCAAAATGTCTTTAGACGTTGAAAATAAAGAAGGAGATTTGTTATTTACTGATTTTGCTGCTTCTAAGTACGCTTATATAGATGATGAAGTTGATTTCCAACCTAATCGTTTAGTAATTATTCTAGTTTGTGTTGGAGTTGTTTTATTACTAATTATAATTTTAGTAGTATTCTTAGTAATTAAAAACAAGAAGAAAAAAACTGCACAGTTAGGTGAAGTTCCTGAACCAGTAGTTCCTGATAGTTCTACACAAGAAGAATCTAAAGAGGAAGAACCTAAAGTTGATTAAAAATTCAAAACTCGTTTTTGAATTTTTTTATGTATTGATATGTTATAATGGTTTTGGTGAACATATATGGCGCGCAAGTTATTTTGTCAAATTAATCCGACCTGTTATCGTATTTCTATGTATAAAGAAATAATGTTACGTTATATTAAGGATTTCTTTTCTTCATGTAGAATTGCTAAAGATTTTTCAGGGGATGAATTTAAGTATTTAATTAAGTCTCATACATCTATTGCATTACGAAATTTGCATAATGTTGATTTTGAATTGCAAAAAAATAAGATTACTAATTTGGAACTTGCTTGTGCCAAGATTAATGGCTTGATAATTAAACCTGGAGAGACATTCTCTTTTTGGAGAACAATTGGTGAACCAACAGAAAAGAAAGGTTATAAAGAGGGACTTGTAATAATTCCTGGCGGCTTTGGTAAGGGTGTTGGCGGAGGATTATGTCAGCTTGCTAATATGATTCATTATTTAGTTTTAAATAGTGAGCTAGAGGTTACAGAATTGCATCATCATTCTGATGCTTTATTTCCTGATGATCGCCGTCGTGTACCTTTTGGAACAGGCACTTCTGTTTGTTTTAATAATATAGATTATCGTTTTACTAATAAGACAAATAAAAATTACCAATTGCTATTATGGGTAGAAGATAGTGTCTTGTGTGGCGAATTACGTTGTGATGTTCCTGGTAAGTATAGATATAAATTGGTTGAAGAGGATAGTCATTTTGCTAAAGAAGGTAAGAAGTATTTTAGAATTTCTAAGGTTTATAAAATAACAATAAATAGAAAGACTAATAAAGAAGTTAAAAAAGATTTAATTTTAGATAATCATTCAGAAGTATTATATGATTATGATTTAATACCTAAAGAGGAGATTAGAAATGATTGATAAAATCTTTGAAAATATTTCAAATGATATAGCATTTAATAATCTATCCTATAAGGAAATGAATAATAGAGTAAATGAGTATTCTTCTTATTTAGAAAAACAAGGTAACGGACCTGTTTTGTTATATATGAGAAAATCTTATGATTTTTTATTAATGATTTTAGTTTGTCTTAAAGCTAAGAGATGCTATATTCCTGTTGATTCTTCAATGCCTTTGGGGAGACTTAAAGATATTCTCGATAGCGTTAAGGTTTCTTTAATTATCAGTGATACTGGAAAAAAACTATTAGGCTTGCAAACTTATACTATCAATGATTTAAAAAAGTTTAATGGTTTGAGAAAAAGGAATCATAATAATATTGCTTATACCATATTTACTTCTGGATCAACTGGTAAACCAAAAGGTGTTCAAATTACTTATAATAATTTAAATAATTTTATTAAATGGATTTATGATGTAATAGGGATAGATAAGAAGTTAAGAGTTCTAAATACTGCGAAGTTTAGTTTTGATTTAAGTGTTGTTGACGTATTTTATTCTTTGGTTTATGGAAATACTTTATATGTAGCTGATGACTATTTAGATGTATTGATTAATGAAGGCATTTATTTAATTGTTGCTACACCTTCTTTGATAAAACTTTTATTGTTAGAACCTATGTTTAATTGTAAATATATTAAAAGTTTAGAAGTTATTTATTTTTGTGGAGAAACTTTAGATAAGCATGTAGTTTTAAAATTATATGAAAGATTTCCGTCATTAAAGATTATTAATGCTTATGGACCAACGGAAGCTACAAGCGCTGTTAGTTATTATGTTTTAGATAAGGAGAAAATCTCTTCTTTTGAAACAATACCTATTGGTAATATTAATACTTGCGCTTGTGACATAAAGATTATTGAAGGTGAGATAGCGATTAAAGGAGAAAGCGTATTTCCTGGCTATCTTAATTATGATGTTTCTTTTAATAATGGTTATTATATGACTGGTGATTTAGGGGAAATAAGAGATGATTTATTATTTTATTTGGGACGAAAGGATAATCAAGTAAAATATCTGGGATATCGTGTTGATCTTTTAGATATTGAAGAAAATATTAAAAGAATTAATGGAGTTAATGATTGTGTTGTTATTCCAGTTTATGATAATAAAGGGTCTATTAAGATGTTTAAAGCTTTTGTTATTTTAAGTGAAAAGGTGAATGTGCGAGAAGAGTTAGGAAGTATATTGCCTTCTTATATGATTCCTAAAATAATTAAAGAGGTTGAGCAATTTCCTTTAAATGAAAATAATAAAATCGATAGGAGAAGATTAGATGAAGAAAATTGATGTTAAGCAATTACTTTTTGAAATAACTGAGGATGAGAGAGTATTTGATGACAATTGTGATTTAATACAAAATAATATAATGGATTCTTATACACTTATTAGTTTACTTTCTTCATTGGAAGACGAAGGTATAGAAATATTTCCAACGCGTATTGATCGATCAATGTTAAATAACTCTAAAAGTATTCAACAACTTGTCGATGATTATATTAAACAACATAAATAAGTTGTATTCTTGCGGTTTTTTCGGTATAATACTTATGTTTGAAAGGGAGAAATATAAAAAATGAAAAATGTACATGAAATAGAAATTGAATTAAAAGGTAAAGATTGGGATAACATTTTAGATGCAGCTTTTAAGAAAAAAGTTAAGGATATGAGAATTGACGGATTCAGAAAAGGAAAATGTCCTAAGAATATATATCTACAAAGATTTGGTGTTGAATCATTATATATGGACGCTGTTGATGTAGCTGCTGGTAATGCTTATACTAAAGCATTAAGAGAAGAAAATTTAATTCCTGTCTGTGAACCTAAAATGGATGTTACTTCTATTGATGAAAAACATATTAAATTTAAATTTACTATTATTACTAAACCTGAAGTTAAATTAGGTAAGTACAAAGGTTTAGGTGTAAAGAAAGACGAAATCAAAGTATCTAAAAAAGAAATTGATGAAGAAGTTGCAAAATTAGCTTCTAGACTTGCTGAGATTATTGTTAAAGAAGATGGTGAAGTTTTAGAAGGTAATACTGCTGTTATTGATTTCGATGGCTTTGTTGATGGTAAACCACTTGAAGGTGGTAATGGAAAGAATTATCCATTAGAAATTGGATCTCATACATTTATTCCGGGCTTTGAAGAAGGCTTAGTTGGTATGAAGGTTGGGGAAGAAAAAGAATTAGATTTGAAATTCCCTGAAGAATATACTAAGGAATTAGCTGGTAAAGATGTTAAATTCAAAGTTACTGTTAGAGAGATTAAGGAAAGAGTTTTACCTGAGTTAAACAAAGAATTCTATCAAGATTTAGGATTCGATGATATTGATAACGAAGAAGATTTTAGAAAAGAAGTTAAGAAAGCTATAGAAGCTAAAAAAGAAGAAGAAGTTAATAATAAATATTTAGATGATGTATTAGAAGCTGCTTCTAAAAACATGGAAATTGAAATTAATCCAGAAATAGTTGATGATGAAATTCATCGTATGATGAATCAATTTGCTGAACAATTAAAAATGCAAGGTTTAACTATGGATCAATATTTCCAATTCACTGGTGGATCTGAAGAAGATATGCATAAACAAATGCAACCAGAAGCTGAAAAGAGAGTTAAATATCGTTATTTAATTGAAGCTGTAGCTGATAAAGAAAAAATTGAGATTTCTGATGAGGATGCTGAAAAATCAGCTGAAGAAATGGCTGCACAATATGCTGTTTCTAAAGAAGAGTTCTTAAGTCATTTTGGTGGTTTGGAAACTGTTAAGTATGATTTAAGAATGAGAAAAGCATTAGAAGTACTTGGTGAAGTAGATAAGAAGTAATTGATTATATCAATTACTTTTTTTATTATTTATGTTATAATAATTATTGTAATAATAAAGGTGATTTTATGGCGAATAAAAAGGACATTGAAGAAACTAATGCTAAAGAAAAAGTTGTAAAAATAGAATCAGCCGAAGAAGTGTTGCCTTCTAAAGATAAAGAAGGAAAGAAGAGTAATGCTTATTTGTTCGGTAAAGCATTTGGCGAAAGACTGAGAACTGATAAATTATTTTTATTTTCTTTTCTTATTACTTTAATCTTTATTGCAGTTTTTTCTTATAAAAAATTAAAGAATTCTGAGAGTTCATATCCAAACTTAATTAATAAGTTAATAGCTGAGGATAATAAACAGAGTAGTAAGGACTCTACTAATACTAATAATAAGGTTTCTGTTGATGAAAAATTAGACATTGCTGATTATGTTGGTATTTATAGTAGAGAAGTTGAATTAAATGAGAAATTGAAAATTAACGATAGTTGTACAATTGATGCTTATAAATTTATTTATCAAGTAAAAAAAGATAAAACTATTTCAAAGTATTTATATAATGCTTGTTTAGGATCTATTAAAATGTGGGATGACAAGTTAGGTTATGTTACAAGTGGTGGAACAAAATATATTGGAACTGAACAGTTACATTTCTTATTCTCTGGAACTAGTATGAAAGAAGTAGATGGTGAAACTTATCGTATTGATGATGAATTTGTTTCTATTAGAGAAAAGAATAAAATAGATGGTCTATATACTTATTTCTTTGACAATAGTATTATTTTTAAAAATGCTAAAAACTTAATTCTACTTCGTGGCAATAGTATCTTGTTTAATTTGGATACTGAATATCCAAGTGCTGGTGGTAAACTAGATAAGAATGTATTTAAAACTGGAGATAAAACATTTAAGTTTATTGTGTTTAGTAATAATGAACCATTGAATTGTTATGATAAAGAAATTGAAGAAGATAAACCTCTATATAAAATCTATTCAATTACTTATAATGATTCGACAACTTCTTTTGATAAACCAATAGAATTAGTAGCTAGAAATATTAATGATTTGTGTACTAATTGGAAAGAAGATTATAAGGTTTTAAGTACTTAATTTTTTATAAATGTAAATTATATGTCGTATAAATTTTACTTATATCTTTGAAAAATAAGAGGAAATTAAAGTTTCTTCTTTTTTTGTTGTAAAAAAACGTCAAATCAATGGACAAAGGTGTTGCCTGTAATTATAATAAACATTAATTGAAATCTTGAGGAGGCGAGCCATGAAAAACAACTTACCAGTAATGCTTCTTAAGAGGATTGTCTTATTACCTTTTCAAGATGTTCGTTTAGACTTGAATAATGATATTAGTAGTGCTGTAATAGATTTGGCAATTAATAAATATAATAATGAAATATTAATCGTTTGCCCAACTGATCCTTACGAAGAAGCTCCCGACGTTTCGGATTTACCATCTGTTGGTGTTGTAGGAAAAATTAAGAATAAAATGGAGTTGCCTAATGGTAATCTAAGAATTGTTGTTAGTGGGCAGAGGAGAGTTAAAATCTTAGAATATATTAATGAAGTATCTGATGGAGATATTCTTAAAGCTCATACAATGGATATAGTATTACCAAAATTTGATGAAGTAGAAGAAACTACTTTAAGAAGAAAATTATTATCTTTATTAAATGATTATATAGAATGTTCATCTGCTATAAGTAATAGTATTCTATCTAGTGTTAAAGATTTAAATGATATTGATAAAATTACAGATATAATAGTTTCATTTATGCCTTTTACAATAGAGAAGAAACTATTATATATGCAAGAAATGAATGCATTGCATAGAGCTAATGCATTAGTTTATGATTTATCTATCGAATTACAAGTTGCTCAATTAGATGGTAAATTAGATGATGCTTTAAGAGAAGATTTTGAACGTAATCAAAAAGAGTTCGTTTTAAGAGAAAAAATGGACGAGATCAAGAAAGAACTTGGTGAATCAGATTTAAAAGACGAAATTATAGGCGATTACTTAGAAAAGATTAATAACCTTAAATGTAATGGAAAACTTAAGAATAAGCTTGTAAATGAGGTTAAAAAGCTTGATTATACTAATGAAATGTCACCAGAGATTAGTGGCATAAGAAATTACTTAGATTTAGTCTTAGATTTGCCTTTTGGTATTAAGAGTGAAGATGAACAAGACTTAGATAAAATCAAAGCTTATCTTGATAGTACTCACTTTGGTTTAGATAAGGTTAAAGATCGTATTCTTGAATATATTGCTGTTAAAAGCAGAAATAAAGAATTAAGAAGTCCTATTATTTGCTTAGTAGGGCCTCCGGGAGTTGGTAAAACCTCTTTAGCAATGGGAATCGCAAAATCGCTAAAGAAAGAGTTTTATAAGATTAGTGTTGGGGGTTTAAATGATAGCGCAGAACTAAATGGACATAGAAGAACTTATTTAGGTGCTAGCCCTGGCAAGATTATTCAAGGTTTAAAGAAATGCGGAACTGCAAATCCTTTAATTCTTATTGATGAAATCGATAAGATGGTTAAAGATTATAAAGGAGATCCTGCATCAGTTTTGTTAGATATTCTTGATCCAGAACAAAATGATAAATTCGTTGATAATTATGTTGAAGAAGAATTTGATTTGTCTGAGGTTATGTTTATTTTAACAGCTAATAACGAAGAGGATATTCCTTCAGCATTATATGATCGTTTAGAAATAATTGAGTTATCTAGTTATACTGAATTTGAAAAGTTAGATATTGCGAAAGAATATTTAATTCCTAATATTTACAAAGAGCATTTAGTATGCAGTAAAGAAATAAGATTTAGTAATGATATTATTCTAGATATTATTAATAGATATACTAAAGAAGCTGGAGTTAGAGATTTACAAAGAAATTTGAGTACAATTGTTAGAAAAATTGTAACTAAGTCAGTTAGAGAATTGAATAGTCCTATTAAAGTTGTAATTAAAAAAAGCGATTTACAAGAGTATCTTGGTCCTTATAAATATGACGTTAAAAATGAAGGAATAAATGAACATGTTGGTTTAGTTAATGCTTTAGCTTATACACCAATGGGAGGTTTAGTATTACCAGTAGAAACTGCTATTTATGAAGGCAAAGGAGATTTTAAGATTACTGGAATGCTTGGCCAAACTATGGAAGAATCAGTAAACGTAGCTTTGAGTTATGTTAGATCTAATAGAGAAGAATTTACAGTAAGTGATTATTATTTTACTGATCGTGATATTCATATTCACTTCTTAGAAGGTGCTGTTAAAAAAGATGGTCCTTCAGCAGGTGTTGCTATAGTTACTTCTATTCTTAGTTTAATTTTAAATAAAACAATTCCTCGTTCTGTTGCAATGACAGGAGAGATTAGTTTAAGAGGAGATGTTTTAAAAATTGGTGGATTAAAAGAGAAGATTGTTGGTGCATATAATGATGGCGTTAAGAAAATCTTCATACCATATACTAATAATTGCGATTTGGATGAAATTCCTAAGGAAATTAAAGATGAAATTAAGATTGTTTTGGTTAAGACTTATAAGGACATCTTTGATGCATTATTTAAATAAAAAAGAAACTTTAAATGTTTCTTTTTTTATGATAAGATTATATTAGTTAAAGATATGGTGATTAGGATGAGTAAAAGAGTATATGTTTTGTTGTTCTTTGTCTTTGCTATATCAATCTTTTTACTAGGTTTATCTTATTCTAAAGATTCTGGTAATGATATGGAATTAAAGATTAATGAGAAGATCGACAAGTATTTTAGAGTAGTATATTCAACTAGTGATGTATTAACTAGTGATATGAATAAAGTTGATTTTAGTGTAACTAATGTTACAGACAAAAACCAAGATTACGTTATTAAATTAATTAACAAAGGTGATACTGAAGTTTACTATTCACTTGATGGGGAAAAAGAAAGGATTCTTGATAAAGAAGTTATTTTTACTTCTTCTTTAACGAAGTATGGTACAGATGGTGATTATGCTCTTCATAGATTATCTGTTAAAGGTGAAGATAGATTTAATGTTAGTTTGTCAATTGGTAAACTTGATAGATCACTAAAGACTTATATTTTTAATTCTGATGATGTTTTTAAAGACAATAATGGTAACTTCCGTTATTTTGGTGATAATGTAGATAATTATTTAAAATATAATAATAAAATATATCAAATTATTGGCGTATTTGGTAATAAGATTAGATTAGTTAGTGATTTTTCTAAAAAGCCAGTAATGTATGTTGCTAGTAAAAACTATTTAAGTGTTGATGATTATTTACTTAGTTTTGATAAACATGATTTAAATGTAAAAAATACTTTAGGCAATAAATCTTGGCTTGATGCTGAATATCGTTATTGGTTAGAATCTGATCAAGCTGGTTTAAGTAAAATGGTAGACGCTGACGTGGGGGTTAGGGACGATTATAAAGGAAGGTTGCATTATGAAAGAGTAGTTACTGAAATTGATAGCAATTGTAATGTAATCAAAGGTAATGGTTCAGTATCTAATCCTTATGAGGTGTCTTATGGTAGTTAGTGATCAATTAAAAAAGCAAATTATTATTGAAGTCTTAGCTTTATTATTCTTAATTGGAGTTATTGTTTATGCTTGGTTTGCTATTCATAAAAGTAATCAAACTAATGTTACATCCCAAGAAGGAATGGTAATTGTTATTGATGATGAGAAGATGAAAACTTTCGAGAAACACTCTGATGGAGAAAGTAAAGATATTGTTGGAGCCAAATATACAGTAACCAACAATAATAAAGAAAGTGTTGAGTATGATTTGATTGTTGTTCCAGATGTAAATGAAGATACTACTCTAGATTCAATTAGAGTATCAGTTGATGATTTATATATTTCATCTTTAAGTGAGTTACCTCGTAAAGATGGTGGATATGTTATTTCTAGTTATACTTTAAAACCTGGATATACAAAGATACATTTAATTAAAGCTTGGTATAAATTAAATACACCTGATTCTGTTATCAAGAATCAACCAAGTTTTAAATATCGATTAGTTACAAAAAAAGGATAAGACTTCTTATCTTTTTTTATGTAAAGATAGAATAATAAAAAAATGAAATAATAGATATCAATGATATAATAAGAGTGGTGAAGTTATGAAAAAGGTATTTGAATTTATAAAAAGTAATTTATTGTTTTGTATCCTTCTAATTTTAATACTTGTTTGTACTGTTGTTAGATTACCATATGATGTTGAAATGCCTGGAGGTATTATTGATTTAGGTAATAGAATTACTGTTAACGGTGAAGAAGTTAAGATTGATGGAACTTTTAATATGGCTTATGTAAGTGTTGTTCAAGGAAGTATTCCTCATATAATTGGTGGATTGATTATTCCTGATTGGGAAGTAGTTCCTCAAAGTGAGATTACTTTAGAAAATGAAACTATTGAAGATGCTAATAATAGAGATCGATTATTATTAGAACAAAGTAAGGATTATGCGATTGTTAATGCTCTACGTGAAGCTGGTATACAATATGAAATTAAGAATAAAGTTAATTATGTAGCTTATATTTCTGAAGAAGCAAATACTACAATTAAGGTCGGAGACAATATTCTTACTTGTAATGGCGAAGATGTTGTTGATTTAAACTATTTTAAGGAAAAGATTACATCTTCTAATGTAGGAGATAAATTAACATTTACTGTAATTCGAGATAATAAAGAAATTGAAACTACTGGAGTAGTTTATGAAGATGAAGGCGAGAAATATGTTGGTCTTTCAGTTATGACTACTTTTGATATCGAAAGTAATGTTAATGTTCAAATCGATAGTAAAGCCTCTGAATCAGGACCTAGTGGTGGAATGATGATGGCTTTAATGGCTTATAATGCTGTAACTAAACAAGATTTGACAAATGGTTTGAAGATTGTTGGAACAGGTACTATTGATCTTGATGGTAATGTTGGAGAAATTGGTGGAGTTAAATACAAATTAATGGGTGCTGTTAAAAACAAAGCTGATGTTTTCTTTGTTCCAGTTGAAAACTATGATGAAGCTATTGAAGTAAAAAATAAGAAAAAATATGATATAGAAGTAGTTAAAGTTGCTACTTTAAAAGATGCTATTAATTATTTAGAAAAGATTGGAAACAAATCGTAAAAAATGGTGTAAAATTGCAATAAATTTTGGCCAAAAGGTTGTTATCGATTACAATATTTTATAGAATAGAATGTGAGTGGAGGAAATAGTATAATGATTACAGAAGTTAAACACAGATTTTTTATAGTACTATTTTTATTGGTTATTATTGTATTGGTAGCTATAACAGCTTAAGGAACTGATTTTAAATCAGTTTTTTTATGTACTTAATTGATTTTTATTTTTAGATATTTTATAATATAATTAATAATTAGGAGTATAGCGTATGAAGAAGTTTAATCCAGAAAAAGAAATAAATAAAGTTTCATTATCTAAGGATAGTAAAATTAGTAATGCCTTTATACCTTTATTGGTTTTAGGATGCTCTTGTTTAGCGATGATTGGTATTACCTTTTCTTATAAAGTAATTGAAACTAGTAAAGAAAAATATAATATTGATATTACTATATATAATGGAGTAGAAGAAGAGTTTCATGATGAAGCTATAGAAGGACCTTATAGTGCTAGAATTGTTGGTAATGGTGATTTTTCTAGTATAGATTGTTCTATAGGTAAGATGGATTATGATGCTTTTACTGAATCTATTAAGATTCCTCATTTAAATTCTAATATTAAGTGTGATTTATATTTTAATGATAATTCAGCTAAATATTTATCAGTTGATGGATTAAAAACTGTTAATGATAATAAAGGAACTTCTTCTTATTTTAGAGCTGACTCAGAAGATAATTATATTAAAGTTAACAATATGATGTTCAGAATTGTTAGAATTAATGGTGATGGAACTTTACGTATTGTTTTAAATGATAATAGTTTAATTAGTAATTATGGCCCTAATAATGTTTATCTTAATAGTAATTTAGAAAAAGTCTTAAATAATTGGTACAAAGTACATTTTGCTGGAAAGAAATATGTAGTTTTAGGTGATTTTGATATTAATAATTATACTGAAGTTGAATATGAAAATTTGATAGATTTAGATGGTTATTATGAAAGTTATGTTGGAACTATAAGCGTTAGAGAAGCTGCTTTGATTTTAGAAGACAGCAAAGCTAATTATTTGGGTAATATTTTATTAATGAACTCTAATGGAACATATGATGTTTATAGTATTTTAAATAATAAAGTTATCAATAGTAAAGCAAGTACTAATTTTGTTGTTAAACCAGTAATAAATATAACTGCTGATAATTTGGATGGAATTGGTACTATTGATGATCCTTATATACTAAAAGAAGATTAAAATCTTCTTTTTTTATGTTATAATAAGCGATAAGTGATGTAATATGAAGAGAAATGAAGTAGACAGAAGTAAATTAAGTCCTGGTATGAAACAATACATGGATATTAAAGATGAATATCAAGAAGAATTATTGTTCTTTCGTTTAGGGGACTTTTATGAATTGTTTTTTGAAGATGCGCTTCTTTGCAGTAGGGAACTTGAATTAACTCTAACTAGTAAGAATGCTGGTTTAGAAGAAAGAGTTCCAATGTGTGGAGTTCCTTTTCATAGTGTTAGACCTTATATTGAAAAATTAGTTAGTAAAGGCTATAAAATTGCTATTTGTGAGCAATTAGAAGATCCCAAGACAGCAAAAGGGACTGTTAAACGTGGTGTTATTCAAGTTATTAGTAAAGGTACAGTTGTTGATTATGAAATGTTAAAAGAATATGATAATAATTACATTGCTAGTATTTTAGATTTTAGTAATTTATATACTATTACTTATGCTGATATTTCTACTGGTTCTTTTTATATTATGGATGTTATTAAAGATAAAGAAAAATTAATTAATACTGTTTTAAATTTAGGATTAAAAGAAGTCGTTCTTTATGAAGAAGATAAAGATTTAATTGATAAATTAAAGAATAGTTATGATATTGAATGTAATATATGTCCATTTTATTTAGAAAATAAATACGAAAATCTTTATAAAGACTTAAAAGAAATGAGATATATTTTAGGTGTTAAGCACTTAATGTATTATCTTGTTATTAAACAATTAAAAGAATTAGATCATGTAAATAATGTTGAAATTGTATATCCTGATGATTATTTAGAGATGGATGTTCATACTGTTAGAAATTTGGAATTATTTGAAACTTTAAGATTAAAAGAAAGAACATATAGTTTGATATGGTTACTCGATAAAACGAAGACTGCTATGGGAAGCAGAACGTTACACAATTGGTTATTAAATCCTTTAAAAGATAAAGAACGTATATTAAGACGTTATGATATGATTGATAAATTAAGAGAAGAATTTATTCTAAAAGAAGAACTAACTCATGAATTAGATGAAGTTTATGATTTAGAGAGATTGTGTGGTAAAACAATTAATGGTAATTTGAATGGTAGAGATGTTTTACAAATTAAAAGAAGTTTAAGTGTTTTACCTGGTATAGATACTAAAATAAAGGAACTTGGTTTTGATTTTAAGTTAGCTGATGAATCTAAATTATACAAATTATTGGAAGATGCAATTTATGAAGAACCACCAATTACTATAAAAGAAGGATATTTAATTAAAGATGGATATAATAAAGAGTTAGATGAACTTAAAAGTATTAGAAGTGGTGGAAAAGAATTCATAGCATCTTTAGAAGAAACCGAAAGAGAAAGAACTGGTATTAAAACTCTTAAGGTTGGATATAATAAAGTATTTGGTTACTATATTGAAATTAGTAAAGGTCAAGTAGATCAGGTTAAAGATGAATATGGTTATGAGAGAAGACAAACATTAGCAAATGCTGAAAGATTTATTAGTCCTTTATTAAAAGAAAAAGAAGCTTTAGTTTTAAATGCTGAAGAAAAAATAATTGAACTTGAATATAATTTGTTTATGGAAGTTAAAGAGGAAATCAAAAAAGAAATCTTTAATTTAAAAGCTATAGCTAGAGATTTAGCTGAATTAGATGCTCTAATTAGTTTAGCTACATGTGCAGATGACTATAGTTTAGTTAGACCTGATATAATTGACGAGAGAAGAGTAGAAATAATTGATGGTAGACATCCTGTTGTAGAAAAGGTTTCTAAAGCTGAATATGTACCAAACGATTGCTTAATGAGTGAAGACGTTAATACTTTACTTATTACTGGCCCTAATATGAGTGGTAAATCGACTTATATGCGTCAGTTAGCAATTATTATTATTATGGCTCAGATGGGTTCTTTTGTACCTTGTAAGAGTGCTAAATTACCGATATTTGATAAAATATTTACGCGTATTGGTGCATCAGATGATTTAGTATCTGGTGAATCTACGTTTATGGTAGAAATGAAAGAAGCTAAGAACGCTATTATTAATGCTACTAGTGATTCGTTAATTTTATTTGATGAGTTAGGTAGGGGTACTGCTACTTATGATGGTTTAAGTTTAGCGCAATCTATTTTAGAGTATGTTAATAAGAAAATTAAATGTAAAACATTATTTAGTACGCATTATCATGAATTAACTAGTTTAGAAGAATTAAGTGGTATAAAGAACGTACATGTTGAGGCATATGAAAAAGATGGTAATGTTACTTTCTTACATAAAGTTAAAGATGGAGCTGTAGATAAATCTTATGGTATTCATGTTGCTAAGTTAGCGGGAATGCCTAAAGAATTATTGGATAGAGCCAGTGAAGTTTTAAATTATTTTGAGAATAATGGTAAGAAGAGTGATGTTAGTACTTCTAATCAATTAGCGTTTGATTTTTCCGATCCTGTTGAATCGGAAGTATTAGATAAACTAAATGAGGTTGATCCACTTAAAACAACACCTATGGAAGCAATAAATATTTTGTATGAATTGAAGGAGCTAAGTAAGAAATAATGTATAATGAAGAATACTTTTATGGAATTAGTGATTTAATGCATTTTAATGTTTATGCAAGTCTTTTAAAAGATGATATTAAATTGGAAGAAAGAGTAATTATTAAGGTTTTTAAAAAAGGGAAACAGGTTGTTGTTATTGAAAACAATAAAGGTAAAGATATTATTTTAAAGGATACTAGAGAAGACAAAAATGATGATTTAATGACTTATGATTTAGTATTTTTAAAAACTTTAGAACGATATATTAGTGACTATGAAATGCCTAATATGATTTATGAATATATTGAAGGCGTTGGTTCGTGGTATCGTGTTAAAGTAAAAGATTATAATCCTTTGGATAAGATTATGAAACCATTCTATTTAAAGAAGGTTGTACCTCGTAATAGATTATTCAAATATTGTAATAGTCCTGAAGATTTAGAAAAGCTTAATAAGTTTTGGGATTTAACTAATGGTATTATTAAATTTAGTAAACCAGAAGATGTAAAAAAACTATTTTCAATTATGGAAAAATAGTTTTTTTATTATGTTTGTGTTATCATACAAATAGATGAGGGATTTTATGGAAATAAGAAAAGTTGAACCTGTTTTAAAGACTTCTTTGGATTTAAAAAAAGATAGAGAAAAACAAAATGAAGAAAAGAGAAGAGCTTTACTTGAGAAGAAAAGACTTCTAGAGGAATTGAAGAAGTTAGAAGGTAAAGGAACTAGATTTGATAAAAGAATATAATTATTCTTTTTTCTTGGGGTTTATGGTATAATTTTTTCTGTGAGGTGAACTAATATGGGTGTTACAAGAAGTGAATTAAGAGAAAAAGCAATGGTTATTTTATATCAATTAGATATTTTAAAAAATAATGAAATTGAATATAATGTTGAAACAGTTATTTCTGAAAATTTAGATGTCGATAATGATTTTGTTAGAAATCTTGTTTATGGTGTTGTTACGCATTTAGATGAATTAGATGAAACTGCTAACAAATATATGAAGAATTGGACTATTGATCGTATCGATAAAACAGGAGCTGCAATACTTCGTATTGGTTTATATGAAATATTATTTGAAGATACACCAAATATTGTTGCTATAAATGAAGCAGTTGAACTTGCTAAGAAGTATAGTGATGATAATGTTAGAAAAATAGTTAATGCTGTTTTAGATAAGGTTAATAATGATAATTAAAAAAAGAACACAATGTGTTCTTTTTATATTGCTCTATAAGCATCTTTACCTTTATAAGGATCTTTAGGATCTATTTTATCGGTAAATAAGATTCCGTCTAAATGATCTAGTTCGTGTTGGAAACATACTGATAGTTCTTCTCTGACACGCAACTCATATTGTTCTCCTTCCTCGTTGTATGCTGTTATTCTCATTCTGGCATGTCTAGGAACTATTCCGCAAGTTGGACGATTTATGCTTAAACATCCTTCTCCTTCTTCTATATAAATCATTTCTTCGGATGTAGATTTAATTTTTGGATTTATTACTATATAGCGATCAAATTTTCCGTCTTCTACTTCATAAACGATAACAAAGATTCTTTTTGGAATTCCTAATTGAATAAAGGATAATCCCATTCCAGCTCTTAAATCATATTTAGCTCTTATATCCTCAATTTGAGACATTTCTAGATAATCCATTGAGTCTTTAATTAATTTTTTAGTTTCTTTGTCTAATGGAAAAGTTACATCAACGCTTTTAGTATGTAACTTTTTATTAGCTTTTGGATCTTGATCATCTAGAATTTCAATTTTTGGTAATTCTTTTGGTAATTCGTGCATAATATCACCTCGCCTGTATCATTTTAACAAATAATCTAGAAAAAAACAAATTGAAGAGGGTTTTTCTTTGTCTTTTCTTTGACATTTATATTAATTTTAAAACTCATGAATTGCTCTATATATGGTATTATTATAATAGGAGTGAGCAATGTGAAGAATGCTTTAAAGAATATTAATTATCCTTTATTACTTTTAACCATTATTTATGCAGTCTTTGGTTGTATAATGATTTTTTCTGCTTCAAGCGTTGCCGCTGTACTTAGATATCAAGTTCCTACCAATTATTTCTTTTTGAGACAAATAATGTGGTGTTTGTTTGGTTTTGGATTGATGACGGTTATTGTTTTCTTTCCAACAAAATCATATAGGTTTTTTAGTAAAATTGCTATGTGGGGAGTTTTAGCATTACTTGTATTTATCTTCGGAATGGGTAAAATTGCTGGTGGTGCTCAATCTTGGTATAACATTGGTTTTGCCAATTTACAACCGACTGAGTTAGCAAAAATAGTTTTAATTGTTTATCTAGCTGTTTATTATCATCGTATATCTTTAAAGAAAAAGATTTCTTTGTGGAATATGCTTTATCCATTAATTTTAGCTGCTGTTATTTTTGTTTTAATTGCTTTGCAACCCGACTTTGGTGGAGCGTTTATTATATTTGGTATTACAGCTTTAATTTTTATATCTTTGCCTATAGCAAAAAAACATAAAAAAACAATTTATAAAACGATTGCTGGTTTGATTGTTATTGGTGGTTTGTTTTTATTAATTGCTGGTAAGAATATTTTACAATCTTATCAAGTTAAGAGAATTCTATATTTCCAAAATCCTTGTGAAAGATATGCTGACGAGGATGGAACCGGTTATCAAGTTTGTAATGGATATATTGCAATTCATAATGGTGGCCTTGGTGGGGTTGGACTTGGTGGTTCATCTCAAAAGTATTTGTATTTACCGGAGGCACACACAGATTTTATATTTCCTATTATTTGTGAGGAGTTAGGTCTTATAGTTGGTATACTAGTAGTCATTGGTTATTTTGTTATGATGTTTATCATTTTGATGATAGCTAAAAATGCAGTCACTTTAAGAAATAGTATTTTGACTTATGGTGTTTTTGCATATTTATTACTGCATATACTTATTAATTTATTAGGTGTACTTGGACTTATTCCATTAACTGGTGTACCTTTACCATTACTTAGTTATGGAGGTTCATATAATATTATTGTTTTAGTTTCTTTGGGTATTGTACAGAGAGTTAATATAGAGAATAAAACTGATCGTATTATAGAGAAAATTAAAAAATTATAGCATCTTAGGATGCTTTTTTTTATGGAAAAAAAGGAAATCAGACTTTGATGGCGAATAATTAGGGTGAAGGGAGGTATTTATGTTAGAAATTATTAAGGACTATAAAAAGGTAATTATATTATTTGTTTTCTTAGGTTTATTTGTTTGGGGTTTCTTTTTATTCAACAAATCTAATCATAAAGATAATATTGAGGTCAGAGAAGAACAAGTTCAAAAGGTGAGTGTTAATGATTCAAAGATTAATGAAAAAATTGAAGAAGAGAAACTCATTAGTGTTGATGTTAAGGGTGCTGTTAAAAAAGCAGGAGTTTATTCTTTAAAAGAAGGAAGTATTGTTAATGATGTATTAAAACTTGCTGGTCTAAAAAGTAATGCTACGACTAAGAATATTAATTTGAGCAAGAAATTAATTAATGAAATGGTTATTGTTATATATACTAAATCTGAGTTAAAGAGATTAAATGAAGTTAGTATTGCCGATTGCGTTTCAACTGAAGTAGATATATCAAATTGTGAAGGCTCAAGTGTTATTGTTCCTAATGGAAGTAATACTACAAGTCAATCTAGTAATAATCAGGATACAGCTTTTATTAATTTGAATAAAGCTAATAAAGAACAATTAATGACTTTAACTGGTATTGGCGAATCTAAAGCTTTAGCTATTATTAAATATCGTGAAGATAATAATGGTTTTAAATCTATAGAAGAAGTAATGAATGTTTCTGGTATAGGAGAAGCTTTATATAATAAAATTAAGGACAGTATTACAGTCTAAGTACACTTATATAATAATCATCATTTTAACTTGTTTTGTTGCTTTTTTATTTAATATTAAAAGTAAAGAATCTATTTATAATCTTAATGACAATGTTTTTTATATGAAAGTAACTGACTATAAAGTTAAAGATGATAAACTTACATTGTATTTAGATGGTGATGAAAAACTGATAGGTAATTATTATTTTGAAGATTTTAGTGATATAGAGCAAATTGAGTATGGGGATTGTGTAAGACTTAAAGGTAATTTAAAATTACCAAGTAATAATACAATTCCTCATACTTTTAATTACAAAAAGTATTTACAAAAAAAGAATATTAATTATATTCTTTCTATTCAAAAAATCGAGGTAGTGAAAAAGCCTTCTTTTATTTATAAAGTAAAAAATTGGATTAATGATCGAATAACAAAAATTGATTCTACTGGATATATGAAAGCTTTTATTTTAGGGGATAAGAGTGTGCTAGAAGAAGATGAATATAATAATTATAAAAGTATCGGTATTTCGCATTTATTTGCCATATCTGGAATGCATATTGGTTTATTAAGTGAAATACTCCTAAAAGTATTAAAAAGGCTTAAAAAAGGCTTAAAATACCTTGTAATTGATGCTTTTTTGATAACTTATGGATTTATTGTTTGTTTTCCAGCTTCTATTAAGAGATGTATACTATTTTATATTATTAATAGTATTAATAAAATATTTGATCTCGGATTAAATAATAAACAAATTTTATTATTTACTGTTTCTATTTTGATTTTAATTGATCCTTATATTCTTTATGATACTGGATTTTTGTTTTCTGTTTGCACAGTAGGTGGAATTATTATCTGTTGTGATTTTATTAAAGATTATAATAAGTTTAAAGAAGCTTTTAAACTATCACTTGTAGCTTTTTTATTTAGTTTGCCAATAAATTTATATACTTTTTACGAGATAAATATACTTAGTGTTTTTTATAATATGGTTTTTATTCCGTTTATTAGTATAATCGTTTATCCTTTATCGTTAATTTCTTTTGTATTTCCTTTTGTAAATAATGTTTTTCAATATTCGATTAAGATACTTGAATGGAGTAGTGGTTTATTATCATCAATTAAAATATTTAGATTTTATTTATCTTTTAATATAATCGAAGTCTGTATCTTTTATTTGTTTTTAATAGTTTTATTCAATAAACGACAAAAAAGATATATTTGTTGTTTATTTCTCGTTTTCATGTTGGATTTAATAGCGCCTTATTTTGATTGTAATGCTTATGTTTATTATTTGGATGTTGGTCAAGGTGATGCGACTTTATTAATATCTCCTTATAGGAAGAAAGTTTATTTAATTGATACAGGTGGTATCCAAGATTATCATGTAAGTGATAATTATGTGAATTTGTTTAAGTATTTAGGAATTAAATATATTGATTATTTGATACTTACTCATGGGGATTTTGATCATATGGGAGAGGCGGAGTATTTGTTAGACAATATAGATATTAAAAAGATTATTTTTAATTGTGGTTCTTTTAATGAATTAGAAACTAATTTAATAGATATAAAAATCAATTATTATGATTGTGTTAATAGATTAGATAATCTATATTTTTTAAACTCTACTATCTTTAATGACGAGAATAATGATAGTAATATTATTTATACAAAGATATATAATTATAAATTTCTATTTATGGGAGATGCAGGTAAAGAAAGAGAAAGACTGATAATTAGGGACTATAATTTAAATAATGTTGATTTTTTAAAAGTAGGACATCATGGATCTGATACAAGTAGCAGTAATGAATTTATTTCAACTATTAATCCAAAGTATTCAATTATTAGTGTTGGCAGGAAGAATCGATATGGTCATCCTAAAAAAAGTGTATTAAATACTTTAAAGAATACAAAAATATTTAGAACAGATAAAGATGGTAGTATTGTTATTAGGGTTAATAAAAACGGTTATAAGATTGAAACTTATTCTCCCTAGAATAATATATTTGTTGTGATATAATACTTATGAGAAGTGATTTTATGCAAAATTTACCAAGAGAAAAAATAATACAAATAGCTAGTAGTATTCTTAGTAATGGTGATATTATTGCTAAGCATGGTACTTCAGTAGCTAATGCTCAAAGTATAATTAACACTGGCTTTAATTTTAATCGCACGAGTTTTGTAATGCAAACAAGTAAGAGTGTAGAAGCTTTATGCGGCTATGGGTGGAAGGAAAACGGACCAGATGATTCTACAAATATTATTATTGAGGTTCCTAAAGATTTTTTGATGGATTTGTTATCGTTGGATGAAAATGGTTATAATTCTTGGATTCAAGGTGTAATAAACGATGAAGCTCAGGAAGCAGTTTTAAATAGTCTTACTTCTTTTGAATACACACCTTCAAAAGAGGTCAATACAAATACGAGATTTTCGTTTGTACTTCCTCCGGCTTTTTCTGCACATATTCCTAAAGAATTTGTTGTTGGAGCATTTATTTGGTGTAATGAAAAAACCTATTTAAGGCTGGCAGATGGTGAAAGTGCTTTAGATAATTTATCTTTTGTTTCTAATGAAGGATTCTATTCAAATTTAGATGCTGATCAGAAGGCAGTATTTGTTGAAAAAATGCGTTCTAAATTAGGAATTGATGGTAATCGCAAAAAGAGATAGAAATCTCTTTTTTTATTGGGTAAATTATTATTGTTTATATGTTATAATACTTTTAGGTGGTTTTATGGAAAACATTTATTTAATTAGTTCTTCTAGTTATCGTTTATTAGAGGAAGAAATTAAAAAAATAGTTAAGGATAATCCTTATACTAGTTTTGATTTAAACTATCAAGCTATTGATGATATTTTGGAAGAAGCTTCTTATTTTTCTTTGTTTGATGAAAAGAAATACATGATAGTTAAAAATGCTAATATGTTTTCAAGTACTAGAAAAAAAGATGATGAAGAAGATAAAACCACAAAAAAAGATGATAAATTGATTAGTTATCTAGAATCACCTAATCCTAATACTGTTTTAATATTTACTATTACTAATAAAGCTGCCGGTAATAAGAAAATAGTTAAATTAATTAATGAAAAGTATAAGTATATTAGGGTAGAGGAACCTAAAGTTAGTGAAATACAACTTAAGATAGATAAATTGTTTAAGGAAGACGGTTATAAATGTAGTAAAGATATTGAATATTATATTATTAATAATTCATTGAATAATTATGATTTATCTTATAATGAAGTTTTGAAAATTAAGTTATATTATGGCCAAGGCTGTGAAGTTAAATTAGAAGATGTTTCTAATATTATTAGTAAAGCTATTGAAGATAATAATTTTAAGTTCGTTGATGCTGTTGTTTCTCGTAATATTAAAGATTCATTTAATATATATGATGATTTGATGCGTCAAAAAGTTGAACCACTAATGCTTATTGCAATGCTTGCTAAAGAATATCGTAATATGCTTGTAATTAAAAAAGGCAAAGATTTATCTAAGAAAGAAATCATGAGTATGTTAGGAATGGGTTTTGATTTTCAATTCGATAAGTCTATGAATAACTCTTATAATTATGGTATTCAATCTTTAGAAAACATTTTAGTATATTTGGCTGATTTAGATTATAAAATTAAGAATGGTAAAATTTCTAATAAGAGAGCATTAGAAATGTTTATCTTGTATGTATGCAAATAAAAAAAGGTATTGTTAATACCTTTTATTTTTTTGCTATTTCTAGTATTTTTTCTGTATTCTTGAAATTAAGTTTGGCTATTTCTTCTAAAATACCTTTGCCATGTTTTTTTACTAATGTTGCTCCAACTTCATCTACCATATTTGAAGCTCCTAGAGGTATTTCAATTCCGAATCTTTCGGATAGTTTTTTCATTTCTTTTAAGAAAATGTATCTACTGATAATTGATGAAGCAGCCACACTTAAACATTGGTCTTCTGCTTTAGTTATAAATTTTATGTTTGTAACTTTTTCAGGAACTTGTGATAAATGATTATAGTAGTTCTTTTCTGGTTCAAATTGATCTATAACTATATATTTGTAACTTACATTATCTTTTTTTATTACAGATAACAAACATTTATTGTGTAATATTGCTTTTATTTTATTCATATTAATATCTGTACTATGATATGAATTATATTCTTTATTTGATAATACGATAGTTGTATGAGGTATTTTCTTAATTAATTCTGGAGCGATTTTGATTATTTTTTCATCTGTAATCTTTTTAGAATCTCTTACTCCAAGTTCTTCTAAATAAGGAATGTTTTCTTTTGATACATATGATGCTGTTACGATTAAAGGACCAAAATAATCTCCAGTTCCAACTTCATCTGAACCAACTGATGAATCATTTATAAATATTTTCTTTTCTTCTTTTTTTTCTTTTTCTTTGCTTCCAGTATCAATAGTTTTACCATTTAAGACTCTTTCTTGTTCTGTCCAGTAACTTGCTTCTATATCAGCACCAATACCTTGGAACATAACTTTACCAGATTCATATAATGTAGTAACGCAATCGTAATCTTTTACTTGGAATATGGCATATGGTGGAGTCTTTTCACATTTCATAGGTTCATAGTGGTCAATCATCATTTGTTTGATATTATCACTAACTTTAAAAACTATTGTTACAGGTTTAAATCCATTGTTTTTCATAAAAACACCTCTAATTAATATTATCATATTTTGGATGCAAATTCATCTATTCTGTATTATAATTAATAATAGGAGTGGTAGAGATGAAGTTAGATCTTAATATTAGTTTTTCAGATCCTAAAGTAATTATTGTAAATGTTATTATTGTATTATTTATTGTTCTTGCTACTTATGATGGTTTTAAGAAGGGCTTTTTTGAGAGTTTTCTTAGATTTATTGGTTTTCTTTTAGCATCTATTTTAGCTTTTGTTTTTAAGAATAAACTTTCGGTAGTTTTATATACTTATTTACCATTCTTTAAATTTGGTGGAGCCTTTAAAGGCATTTACGCAATAAACATCTTACTTTATGAGTTGTTAGCTTATTTTATAATTTTCTTTGTAATTCTAATAGTATTTAGTTTATTAATTAAGATGACACACGTGATAGAGAAGGTTATTAAAGCAATTCCATTAATTGGTTTTTTAGATAGATTATTAGGTGCTTTTATTGGTTTTGTTCAATCTTTTATAATTTTATATTTAGTTTTATTTGTATTTAAATTTTGCTCTAATTTATTTGGATTTAATATTAGAGAATCATTGGTAGATAATATTTTGGAAATCAAAGTTTTAAATGATAAATTTGGTAATTCATTGGATACATTTAATCAGATTACAGAATTAAAGAATTCTTATGATTCAACACAAAAAGAAGAGTTTAATAATAAATCAATTCAAATATTATTAGATAATAAAATAATTACCCAAGAAAATTTGGATTTATTAATTGAAAAAGGTAAATTAACTTATACCGAAAAATAAAAAGACCATTTGGTCTTTTTTTATCTTTCTATGTCTCTTCCTTTTTTAAATGAAGGATCGTTTGCATAATTTTTCCTAACAGTATATATTGGATCGATGTTTGGATTATATCTGTTTTCCTCAGTATATCCCAGTCTTGTTTTTAGTCTTTCATCGATTGTTATCATTAGTGTAGTATCGATTATTTTACCTAAGTAAGATATCCATGTATGGCTCCCGTCTGGAGAATTTTTAGTTCCAATTAGAATATCTAATGTTCCTCCACAGATATCACATGTTTGCATTGAATAACTTACGATTTTAGACATACCTGTGCAATTACCAAGGTTTCCTCCATCA
>Ga0310697_10001021_pt1 | contig 34312 bp, 28 predicted proteins | sample 172DNAGHGlowgp2_FD_203883 | JGI IMG/M metagenome (GOLD analysis project Ga0310697, IMG submission 203883) | Sheep rumen microbial communities from Palmerston North, Manawatu-Wanganui, New Zealand - 1728 DNA GHGlow gp2 (v2) (version 2) | ecosystem: Host-associated > Mammals > Digestive system >... | reverse complement strand
AGGGCTTAGTATCTTTTTGTTTGACACCTCAAAGTTACTAAATTTCCGCGACATACGGAAATCCCTGTGCTCTTTTTTGCGGCCTTATCTCAACTGATTTTTAACTTGCGAAACTTGAATGAATTCATTATAAGCGAACAATTCAAAAGGTACAATTATGAAAACAGTAAATTATTTCATTCTGACATTGCTGGTGCTCTTCGTATGCTCATTGCATGTATCAGCACAAATTGATTGTTATTATTATTCTGGTAAAGAAAAGATTCCTTTAACCCTCAACGAGAACAAGATTACGATAAATGTACCAGAGGAGAATGGGGAAATAAGCGAAAGAATCTGTGCAAACGTCAAAACACTTTTTAATATTAAAGCCAAGCTGAGAGGCGTGACTTATTTTGACATGATTGCAGTTACTAGATCAGAATATGAGAAATTAACTTCTATGGATTTCTGGGAGGAAGACTCAAAATCGGTGATTCTATCGTATTTCTATTTTACAGAAAGGCATGAAGAAGTGATGACGAATGCGTTTCTGAGTGTGAAACTCAAGAAATCGGAAGATATTGACTTGTTGGAATCATACGTGGAAAAATATAAACTTAGGAATCTTGGGAATATATACCAAAGTTTACCTCTAATCTATGAAATTATTCTCACTCCTGAATCAGAAAAAAGCTCTTTGGACATTGCTAATGAATTGCAAGAAAGTGGAGATTTTGGATATTCACAACCGGATTTTTCTTTCTCAACTGTTCCTGATGAAACACAAATCCAAAGCATCACCGCCACAGGACAAGAAAACGTATCCGGAATTTTTGACCTCCAAGGCCGTTCCGTTACGGGTACGCCTACTCAAGGCATCTATGTGAAGAATGGACGGAAAGTAATAAAATGAGGATAGATGAACAGATGAACCAGACAATTTGCGCCCAAGTTTTTTGGGAAAAAATACAATAATAATTGGGGTAACTCAGCACCTTATAGTGCAAGAGTTACCCTACTACCTATGTAGCTTTAGCGCGTGCGCGCTGCGTAGGTGTAAATTTGAACGCGCGGGCATGTACCACGAGCCAGTGTTCTTCCTGCGCACCATGTGGCTGCTCGACAACAAGTCCTACCAGCAGATGTTCCCGCTGGATCATTAAGCACCTGAAGACTACAACGCACTATAGTCCGGCACCTCGGGCAGAAAACCGTAGGTGCCGCGGCTGTAGTCCATGCGGCAGCAGTAGTGCTCGACACCGTTGGTGACAACGAGGTAGTCAACATGCAGCAGAAGATTGTAGACCGAAATCTGGTCGAACGTCTTCTGCTGTATTTTTATTGTGGGAGCCTTGTACTCGACAATCATGCGCGGATGCAGGTCGCCGCTATGGTACAGCAGGGTGTCGCAGCGGAGGCTCTTCTCGCCTATGTGCAGCTCAACCTCGTTGGCAAGCAGACTCTGTGGGTAGCCCTTGTGACCCATGAGGTAGTGCACGAAGTGCTGGCGCACCCACTCCTCGGGTGTCAGCGCCACAAAGCGGCGGCGCAGCACGTCGAAGATCTGGCGGCGGCCGTCGCGCTGCACCACCCGTATCTCGTAGGGCGGCAGCGCGAGGGTGGGCAAGGCCCCGTGTCTGTTTCCTGCTGTTGTCATGACTGTCTTGAAAGCTCGCTGCAAAAATACGCAATTCTGCTTAGGCCCTATTATTCGCTGCAAAAATACGCAATTCCGTTCGAAACAGCGTCAACCCGTCGGCACTTTTAAGTGTATTTAGCGATTACAGCCTACTGCCGCTTTGATTTCGCGCGTGCTCGTGAACGCACGCGCGCGTATGTGTGTGAGTGATTTAATTTCAGCTCGGTCGCAAAAACGGCCGTTTTTCGTCCAATACTCATGGAGTATTGCGAATTAGTCATGGAGTATTGATCAATAGTCGTGGAGTATTGCCCGAATTATCGTGAAAATTCGGGAAAAATCGCGATTTTCTAATCTGGTAAAGGTTCTGAAAGAATTAAAATGGTCAGTTAAAGCGCTTAAAAGAACATGACGGTAGGAAGAAAAATATGCCAAAGATATTATTATACATAACTGCAAAAGTTATCTGGAACTTTCTGTTCTGGAACACCGACTACTATGAGAACCGTGCGCATGTGCATGTGGGTAAGCGCAGCACAGAGCACCTTTGTAAGATATGGCTTGAGCCTATTGTGGAGGTTGAAGATAAAGGCGACTTGACAGACGCACAAGTACAGGAGGTACTGAAGATTGCCACCGACTATCGTGAAGAGCTTCTCCACCAATGGGAGCTATTCAAGCAGGGTAAACCATCTTTCAGGTTGACCTGCAAGACGGTCGTTCAATTTTGATGCCAATCTCTGCATTTCCGGCGCAGAAGCGCGAGATATGGGAGGAACTGGCAACGCACATCGTGGTGGAGCGGCTGGTGGAGAGCGTGGAGTGGCTGCCAGCTGACTGGGAGGTGGTGAGGAAGAAGAGTCATAGAACAGGAGGTAGATAATGTATAATTTCAAGGATTTTCTGTTTTCTATGGCTTCGACAAAGATGATATACAGCAGAGGCTGGACTATCTGGAAGAAAGGGGAAACGACTGATTTATTATGAGAAATAGTTAATAAAATGTTTGGTTTTCTGCTCGCTTAATCGTACCTTTGCCACGTCAAAAAAAAGAAAAACTACAGAGAGAAACTGAAATCGAAGTATGGCAGAGGCAAAGAACGAGTCTTACGACAGCATCATGGCCGATCTGAAGGCAGGTAAGTACCGGCCTGTGTACTACCTGATGGGCAACGAGCCTTACTACATAGACAAAATAAGCGACTACATAGCCGAGCACGCTCTCAAGCCTGAGGAACGCGATTTCAACCAGACGGTACTGTTCGGCTCAGATGTCACCGCCTCGCAGGTCGCCGACATCGCGCGGCGATACCCGATGATGGCGGAGCGCCAGGTCGTGATAGTGAAGGAGGCACAGAACATCAAGCAGACGGATCAGCTGGAGAAATACTTCCGTCAGCCCATGGCATCGACTGTTCTGGTGATGTGTCACAAAAACGGAGCGGTGGACGGGCGCAAGCGTGAGTACATGAAGGCGATACGTCAAGCGGGCGTAGTGTTCGAGAGCAAAAAACTGAGCGACCGTGAGCTCGTACCATTCATTGAGCGTTACCTCGAGGCGCGACAGGTGGCTGTCGACCAGAAGTCGGTGCAGATGATTGCCGAGGCCATCGGTGCCGACCTCAGCCGACTGACAGGAGAGATGGACAAGCTGATACTCTCGCTGCCCGAGGAGAGTAGGCGAGTGACACCTCAGGTGGTGGAGGAACAGATAGGAATAAGCAAGGAGTTCAACGCCTTCGAGCTGCGCGATGCCATCATAAACCGCAATGTGTACAAGGCAAATCAGATAGTAAAATATTTTAACGATAATCCTAAGGCAGGAAGTGTCTACTCATTTCTCCCGTTGCTCTTTTCTTACTTCCAGAATCTGATGATTGCGTATTATTCGCCAAATCGGCACAGCCAGGAGAACGTTGCTGCATGGCTGGAAATGAAGTCGCCGTGGGCTGCCAAGGACTATATGACCGGCATGAGAAATTTCTCGGCGATGAAAGTGATGCAGATTATTTCAAAAATGAGAGAGATAGATGCCAAAAGCAAGGGACTGGATAACCCAAATACGAGCGATGGGGAGCTCTTCCGTGAACTAATCTTTTACATTTTGCACTAAAATTGGTATTCTGAAAATCCTGGAACAGCCAGAAAAAGCACTCCTCGCGAGTGCTTTTTTTGTGGCCAAAATGCAGTGGGAGTAGGGGTTTCAGACGATTTCTACCCCTCCAAAAATCGCGTATTTTCACGCCGCCGGACACCGCTTCAGGAATTTCCGAGAAATGGCGAAAACGGGAAAAAACGGAGTCGCAGAATTTAGCGTTCACATAATTTAATGTTTTAGAATGTAAATCTGCGGTGTAGGATAAATGTAAAGTTGTAAAGAAATCACGAATTATAAATGTAAATACGTAAATCAAAAGAAAACTTCAGCCATCTAATGTTTGTATTTACAAATATGAAGAATGGCGGTTTAGAATTTTGAATCATAAATATGCAACTCGTTATCTGTACACGTAAACCACTAAAAACCAATAGTATATATAAATTCAAGAAAGAATTCGTGCATTCCATTATGCGAGCTAAACATTTGAGTCTGTATACAGCCCATGAAAACACCTTTTGCGCATGCAAATAGTTGATTAGTACCCAAATATTTACTTTAATACGGCTATAAATAGACTTTAGGCAGTTTTAGAAGCATAAATTTATATTTGTAAACCAAAACTGATTTATTAGGCTTGTTTGTAATTCAAAAACTAAAAGTTGCATTTCTAATATTTCGCTTTACAAAAGAAAATTCTTTTTCTAAAAGTTGCGAGTTCCAAATTTTTGCTTTACCTTTGTAAACTGAAACGAAAAGGGGCAAAAATGGCCCTGATCACTAATTTTGAGACAATGAAAGACAGAATTCGTCAGATTATGGAGTCGATGCACATGAACCAGCAGGTGTTCGCGCAGTTCCTCGAGATGTCGCCCGCCTCGCTGAGCAGCATCTTCAACGACCGTACACAGCCGACGCTGAATACCGTCATGGGCATAAAAAAGAAAATTCCTAACATTAACACCGACTGGCTGCTGTCTGGTACGGGTGAAATGTTCGTTACCGGATCGGCGGCTGAAAAGCCACAGATGACACCTCCTCCCGGGGGTGAAAGTCATGTCGTCGAGTCGGTTCTCGATTTTCAGGATCTCGAGCCGTCTCCTACTCCGTCGCAAAAGAGAACTTCAACGGCACTGTTTACTAATAGTGTAAATAATACACGTTCTGAAGTGCGACGCGAAGAGGTAAAATTAGTTGACAAACCGCAGCGGCGTGTTGTTGAGATCCGCGTCTTTTATGACGACCAGACATGGGAGAGTTTCGCACCGTCTAAAAAATAGTTTTTCCTTTGTTTTTTGATTTTCTTTTTGCGCTTTAGTAGAAAATGCGTATATTTGCAATCTCAATTATTAATGTACGTACACATGCGCGAATTGAAGAAATATGTCTTAGACCTCAGGGTGGTGTCTGTCAAGCGACTCGACGCCCGCTACGTCCTGATACGTCTTACGCAGGACATGCCACTGCCTGAGATGCTACCAGGACAGTTTGTCGAGGTGCGTGTCGACGACAGTGCCACGACGTTTCTGCGCCGCCCCATCTCGATAAACTTCGTTGATTGCGAGAAGAATGAGCTGTGGCTGCTTGTGGCAACAGTAGGCGACGGCACTCGCCGTCTGGCGCGTCTTGCCGCCGGTGACACCCTGAACTGTCTGTTGCCCCTTGGCAACGGGTTCACACTTGACATTACTGATTTTCCGACGGCACCGTCACCTCGGCGGCTGCTTGTCGGCGGCGGCGTGGGCGTGGCTCCGCTGCTATACCTCGGAGCGGTGCTGAAGGCCCGCGGCGAGGAAACGACTTTCCTCTTGGGAGCGCGTACCGCCAAGGACCTTCTGATGACCGACGAGTTCCGACGCTACGGCCGCGTGCTCGTAACCACCGAGGACGGCAGTGAAGGCGAGCGCGGTTTCGCCACCCAGCACAGCGTGCTGCGCCAGGAGCGGTTCGACATGATACACTCCTGCGGTCCCACGCCGATGATGAAAGCCGTGGCACGCTACGCCCGTGAGGCAGCCGTCGGCTGCGAGGTGTCGTTAGAGAATCTCATGGCATGCGGTCTGGGGGCCTGTCTCTGCTGTGTAGAGAAAACCGTCGACGGAAACCTCTGCGTCTGCAAGGATGGTCCGGTCTTTAACATCGAAGAACTGCTGTGGTAGACAGCTTTGGAATTGAAGAATGAGTAACTTACAAGTAAACATAGGAGCACTGAAGCTGAAGAACCCCGTGATGACCGCCTCGGGAACCTTCGGCTACGGCCTGGAGTTCCAGGACTTCATGCCTCTGGACGGCATCGGCGGTATAATAGTCAAGGGTACGACGCTGAATCCCCGCGAGGGCAACGACTACCCTCGCATGGCAGAGACGGCCAGCGGCATGCTGAACTGCGTTGGACTGCAGAACAAGGGTGTCGACTACTTCGCCGAGCATATCTATCCGCAGATAAAAGACATCGACACTAACATGATAGTCAACGTCAGCGGCTCATCGCCTGAGGACTATGCCGAATGTGCCGCACGTATAGACCGTCTGGAGCGCATACCAGCCATAGAGCTGAATATCTCGTGCCCCAACGTCAGGGATGGCGGCATGGCTTTCGGAGTGACATGTCAGGGTGCCGCCAGTGTCGTCAGGGCCGTGCGCCGGGCCTATCACAAGACGCTGATAGTAAAGCTGTCGCCCAACGTGACGGACATCACCGAGATAGCGCGTGCCGTGGAGGCCGAGGGTGCTGACGCCGTGTCGCTCATCAACACGCTGATGGGCATGGCCGTTGACATCGAGAAGCGTCGCCGTGTGCTGTCCATAGGTACGGGAGGGCTGAGCGGTCCTGCAGTGAAGCCCGTAGCCCTGAGAATGGTCTACCAGGTGGCTCGCAGCGTCAAGGTGCCTGTCATCGGGCTGGGTGGTATAAGTACCGCCCGTGACGCCATTGAGTTCCTCATGTGCGGAGCTACAGCCATCGAGATAGGCACTGCCAACTTCCTCGACCCTGCAGTGAGCATCAAGGTGCGCGACGGCATCGACGAATGGCTCGACAGCCACGGCATCGGCTCTGTCAGTGAGATTGTCGGCGTGATGGAGTGAGTCTACGTGATGGCGTGAGTCTACGTGATGGCGTGAGTCTGCGTGATGGTGTGAGTCTGCGTTGCTCCCGTTTGCTGCCGTTACGTCATCATCCGTAAGAAAAGAAATGATAATACAACCAAATAAAAACAAAACTCTATGAGAACAACTACTAAATTAGTCTTCGGCATGATGCTCACGCTGGTGAGCACAGTGCTAATGGCTCAGCAGCTGGCCTTCCCCGGCGCCCAGGGCTGGGGACGCTTCGCCACTGGCGGCCGTAACGGTACGGTGTACCATGTCACCAACCTCAATGACTCGGGCACCGGCTCTCTTAGAGATGCCGTCACCCAACCGAACCGCATCGTCGTCTTCGACGTGGCGGGTGTCATCCGCATCAATTCGCGCATCGTCTTCGCCAAGAATCTCTACGTGGCAGGACAGACGGCTCCCGGCGAGGGCATCACCGTCTATGGCGACGGTGTGTCGTTCTCGGGAGCCTCGAACATCATCGTGCGGCACATGCGCTTCCGCATGGGCAAGCACGGTACGAACGGTAAGGACTGTGCCGGTGTCGCCAATGGTCAGAACATGATCTTCGACCACTGCTCTTTCGCCTGGGGACAGGACGAGACCTTCTCCATTAACCCCGACAACAGCAGTACACCGCCTGAGAACATCACGCTGCAGAACTGCGTCATCGGTCAGGGGCTGCTGGACCACTCTGCCGGCGGTCTGATACAGTCGAACTATATCACCCTCTACCGTAACCTGTATATCGACAACTCCACCCGTAATAACAAGATAAAGGGCAGAGTACAGTATGTCAACAACGTCGTCTACAACTGGAAGAACGGCTGCGTCATTCTGGGTGGCGACTCCGAGGGCGAGAGCTTTGTCAACATAGAGTCGAACCTCTTTGTCAACGGTCCTGCCAACGGCGGTAGCGGACTGGGCGGCGGCAACAGCCTTTTCCACTTCTATGGCAACGACAACTGGCAGGACTCCAACATGGACGGCATCTTCAGCCCTTCGCTGGTGACTACCAACGGTGGTGGTGACAAGGTGTCGACCCCGTTTGACTATCCGGAACTGGAGAAATACAACGGCAACGAGTTACTGGAGAAAAACATACCTACCGTGGGTGCCAGTCTGCCTTACCGCGACATGACCGACTGCTACATGATCGACGAGCTGATGTCGTACGGAAAGATGGGCGCACTAATCTCCAACGAGGAGACACTCGTCTACGGCGCTCCCTCGACCTGGACGGTCTATGCCGGCGAGAAGCGCATTGACACTGACGGTGACGGCATGCCCGACGCATGGGAAGATGCCAACGGTACCGACAAGACGAAGAACGACGCTATGACGAAGGCAGCCAACGGATATGCCAACATCGAGAACTACATAAACTCCATCACCGTCGACGACCGCCAGTTCTTCCTGCGTACACCCGTTGCACTGGTGCTCGACAAGGCGTCGACACAGACGATGACCGTCTCGTGGCGCGACTACACTTACGATGAGGACGGCTTTGCCGTCGAGGTTAATGGCACTGAGGTGGGCCGTACCGCCGCCAATGCCACGGGATACACCATCAGTAGCTTAGAGCCCGGCACGAAGTACACCGTACGCGTACGTGCCTTCAAGGGCGACAAGACCTCGGGATATGCAGAGACGCAGATGTCGACTCGTCCTCTCGAGGTCGGAATAGTTGATGTCGACAGCTATGAGCCCGACTATACATGGACGGGCGGTACCTTTGATACCGGTGCTGCCGAAGGCAAGAACGTGCTGCTGGCTCCCACGGCCGGACAGACGCTGACGCTTCAGGCCGACGTGGCTCCCACGGCCGTTGTCTATAACGTGCCCGTAAACACCACCGTCAGCGGTACGGGAAAGATCAGCGGTACCGCATCGGTGAACAAGGCCGGCGCCGGCACGCTTACACTGAACAACAGCAACTCCTATACAGGAGCCACCGTATTGCACGACGGCGTGCTGGAGTTCAACACGCTGAAGAACGGCGGTGAGGAGAGCGCCATCGGCAGCAGCGATGAGTTCGCGCAGAACTGGATAGCTGACGGAGGAACATACCGTTACACCGGCGGTGCCACCACTACCGACCGCTCAATGAAGCTGTCGCAGACATCTACGTTCGACATCAAGTCGGCCACGGTCACCATGAACGGCGTCATCGAGGGTAACGACCCCTCGGCCGACTTCATCATCGACGGCGGCGGACAGCTGACTGTCGGCACCAACAAGTTCTTCGGCTATAAGGGTGCCACCATCCTCAAGGGCTCCACCGTTTATCTCAGCACTACCGACATCTCAGCGACAGGCATCGGCTCGTCGCCGAAGCTCGTCATGGCCGGCGGTCACCTGAAGACCAAGGGAGAGTCGAGCGGCTATGAGACATACAAATTCCCCATCGAGGTGCAGGAAAACACAGTCTCACAGTTCTCGCCAAACCGTAACTGCTACATCGAAAACAAAGTCAGTGGCAGCGGTACTATCCAGCTTAACATCCCATACCTGCGCGAGTACGTGCAAGGCGACTGGAGCGAGTTCAGTGGACACCTCGTTGCTAACGGCGTGTCGTCAGACTCTCGCGGCTCGCTGCTGCTGCTCGAAAAGACGCCGAATCTTAACAACACCATCATCGACCTGAAAGGCAACGCCAATCTCGTTTACTGGAGCACTAACGGCAACCTCACTATCGGAGGCCTGTCCGGTACGACTGGCACCTACCTTAACGGCTCCAGCAAGAATACAGACAACTTCACATGTACATGGACGGTAGGCTCGGCAAACTCCGACGAGACATTCCGTGGAATAATCAACAACTGGTCTGCATCGGGTAAGGGACATTCCGGTACGGTGAACATCGTCAAGGTGGGTACCGGAGTATGGCGACTGACAGGTGCTAACGAATATAAGGGTACCACTCAGGTGAAAGGCGGAACGCTCGTCGTCAACGGCACACACTCGGGAGCTGGTGCCGTCACCGTAGCAAAAGATGCCGTGCTGGCCGGTAAGGGAACCATCACCGGCGACGTGACAATCCAGAACGGAGGCATACTGCAGGTGGGCGACACGTTGACATCTGACAAGGGACTGATCTTTAAGGGTAAGTTGACACTCAACAGCGGTGCCATACTCCAGCTCAATAAGAATGCCATGGCGGCAACACGTTTCGCCAACCAGACGATACAGGCCTTCACGGGTACGGCAACGGGAACGTTCGCCGAGATTATCCCCGCCACACCAGGCGAGGGACAGGCGTGGGACACGTCGGAGCTGTATACTAAGGGCGTACTGAAGGTCGTCGGAGGCGGGACACAGCCTGAAGAGCCCACACCGGGCGAGGATCCTAATCCCAGCGAGCCCGGTGAGGCCGGACCAACCATCAGTGCCAACATAGCATGGGGTAACTGCGAGCGCGAAGGCGGCGACAACGCCTGCACGAAGCTCATAGGGCGAGAGGCTACGCCGTCGAACAATGTGGGACTGAGTATGGAGTACACCACCGTTACCGGTAAATACTATACCTCGGCCGGTACGCCGAAGTTCAACTACGAGTTCGACGATGTCAGTATGGCCGGTGGACGTACCGGTATCGTCATCTCAAACGGTGCACAGAACAGTATCCTGCTGCCCGAGAACGGACGTGCCACGAAACTTATCATCTACAGCGTGACGAACACCAACACCAGCAACCGCACGACCTACTGGAAAGAGGTGGCAGGCAAGGCCTACAACGAGTCGACGGCGACGATACTCAGCCACAGTGCCACGCGTACGGCTCCCAACAAAGCAGAGTTCGTACTTGACAACGTGCCGTCGCCGGTGACGTTCACCAATAGCGGTGAGCAGCAGGCGGTGGTTATAGTCATCGAATATCACATAGGAGGTCCCACGGGACCAGGCGAGGCAACGGGCATCAGCCTGCCGAGGTCAGCAACAGGCACTGCCGAGTACTATACTCTCGCCGGTGAGCGCGTTATAGCTCCGGGCAAGGGGATGTACATACTACGCACAGTCACTGCCGACGGGCGTGTGACATCGCGCAAGGTGACACGATAAGATATTACTACAGCGAGAAACTACAGTGAGAGCGGCCTGAAAACCGCTCTCACTTATTGTATATAGGCCGTCGGGCCACTCTAACTATGTATAATATATAGGGTGTCGAGTTGCTCTTGTTATGCAAAAAAGAGAGCGGTCAATCGACCGCTCTCAACCAACACAAAAACTAAACTAGACTTAACTAAGCTTACTGGGACTTTCACAAGCCCCGAATAGCTGTCTGCAAAATTAGTACATATTTCTTGAACTACCAAATTTTTTCCGCACTTTTTTGCGGAAAGTATTTTTTTTTGCGTTTTCTATCCATTTTGTAACATATAATTGTCCAGAATCGTCATCGCTGCCATGGCTTCTACCACGGGTACGGCGCGTGGCAGGACGCATGGGTCATGGCGCCCCTGAGCCGTAAATGTAGCCGGATGACCGTCGGTGTCCACCGTCTGCTGCTCTCTGAGAAGTGTGGCCACAGGCTTGAATGCTATGCGGAAATAGATGTCCTCGCCATTGGAGATGCCTCCCTGAATGCCGCCGCTGTGGTTTGTGGTCGTCGACACTCTGTCGCCGTTGCTGACAAAGCGGTCGTTGACCTCGGAGCCGCGACGAGTGGCTAAGGCAAAGCCGTCGCCGAATTCGAAACCTTTTACAGCGTTGATGCTCAGCATGGCAGCACCAAGCTCGGCGTGTAGCTTGCCGAACTCCGGCTCGCCCAGTCCTGCGGGACAGCCTTTGACGACGCAGGTGATGATGCCGCCGATGGTGTCGCCATCGGCTTTCACACGGCTGATGAGCTCTGCCATCTGCTCGGCCTTCACGGGGTCGGGGCAGCGCACGTCGTTCTGCTCTTTCAGTGTCAGGTCGTAATGGCTGTAGTCGCGGTCAAGGGCTATATCGCCGACCTGCGAGGTGTAGGCCTCGACGCTGATGCCGTACTGGCGTAGCACGAGCTTGGCCAGTGCTCCGCCCACCACGCGGCTGATGGTGATGCGTGCCGACGAGCGGCCTCCGCCTCGATGGTCGCGGATGCCGTACTTGTTATGATATGTGTAGTCGGCATGCGACGGACGGAACAGCGTGCGCAAGTTCTCGTAGTCCTTCGAGTGCTGGTTCTCGTTGCGTACAATAAAGCCTATGGGGCAGCCCGTTGACTTCCCTTCGAAGATGCCACTGAGCAGTTCCACACGGTCGCTCTCCTGCCGTGATGTCGTCAGACGGCTCTGGCCGGGACGGCGGCGATTTAACTCCTGTTGTATGAACTCCAGGTCGATGTCGATGCCGGCGGGCATGCCGTCGACGACACCGCCGATGGCTGCACCATGGCTCTCGCCGAAAGTGGTGAGTCTGAATAGAGTTCCGAAAGTGTTCACTACTGTTTAGTTTTTTGTAATCGTTAGACAATTATGCGGGTTTGCCGTTTATGCTGCTGGCAGCAGCGGACTGTCAGCAGCAGCAACGGCCGTCAGCGCACTTCCCGTCAGGACCGCAGCCACCCTCGCCGCAGCCACCCTCGCCGCAACCCTTGTCGCCGCAGCCGGAACAGCCGGAGCAACCGCCTGTCATGTGCTTTATCAGGGCTGTCACCTCGTCGTCAGTGGCGGGACGGTTCTCCAGCACCTCGCCCTCGAACACCAGCGTCTTGCCGGCCAGCGGGTGGTTGGTGTCAATGGTTACGCCGTTGTCCTCAATCTTCGTCACGCGGGCCATGAAGTGGTTCCCCTCGACATCGTTCAGCGTGATGACGGCACCGGGGTAGATGTTTTGGCTGTCGAACTTTCCGTCGACCTCGAATATCTCGCGCTTAACCTTGTGGACACACTCGGGATCGTAGGCTCCGAAAGCCTGCTCGGGAGTGAGTGTCAGCTCAAACGGCTGGCCTTTCTCTATGCCCACGACGTGGGATTCAAGTGCGTCGAGGGATATGCCAAAGCCGCTGATGAACTGGAATGGCTGTTCGCGAGTGGTCTGCTCCTGCAGCTGCTTCTCGCCGTTCTCCAAACAGTAGAGCTGGTAGTGCAGGGCAATCATCTTGTTTTGTTTCTGTTCCATGTCTTCTATATGTAATAATGTAATAGGCCTGCAAAGGTACGAATAAGTGAGAAGATAACCAAATTTTATTTGGGTTTTCTCGAACGAGAGTACCTTCGAGCGAAGCTCAGAGGTACGGGAAAAGTGAAAAAATAGCGAAAAGGGGCTATTCTTTGACATTTATCAATAAAATGGCTGTTTGCGCACACAATTCCACGAAAAAACATTGCGGCAATAAAAAATCGTAGTAACTTTGCACCGTCAAAACAAGAAAACAGGATAACAAAGCTTGACCCTCTAAAGGGAAAGCGAAACAAGCCCTAAGGGCAAAAAGAAACAGGATAACAAGTAAAAAGTAGGGGGAACAACGGTCGCGACACAGACTGCCCCCGAGTAAAGAAAGAAAGGGTAAGAAAATGAAAAGATTGTTTTTGATGACGATTGCAATGCTTAGCATGACTATGACATTTGCAGAGAACGAGAACGCAACGAACGTTAACAACGTTGAGGCTTACGACATGAGCGTCAACATGCGCAAGCTCAGCGTGGCACTCGGACTAACCATCGACCAGATGGAAGCTGTTGAAACAGTCCACAATACTTTCAACGCCGAGATGCAGTTCGCTGCTCACTACGACACCAAGGAAGAGCGCGAGGCTCAGGTAAAGAGGGCCGTAGAGAAGGACATCAAGTGGATGAACTACATCCTGAATAAGGACCAGTACCGCAAGTACCTCCTTCTCCTCAACGCCACCCTTACCAACCGTGGCTTGAATTATTAAGAGAGAGCATTCAGAATTCATTAGGTATTTAGAAAAGAGCCGCAGACGTGATGTCTGCGGTTTTTTTTTGTTTCGAAATTTTCGTAGTATGAAAAAAAACGTGTATATTTGCACGGTGAAAGCAATTTTTATAAAAGAAAACATTATTAATCTTAAAAAATAGGTAAAGCAATGAGAAAAATCAAGTTTCTTCTGATAGCCCTCGTGTCGGCTATCCTCGTCAGCTGCGGCACAACGTCGACAGTGCCGTTGACAGGACGTAAACAGACTCTGCTCGTCAGCGATGGCGAAGTGCTTTCGCTGGCAAACCAGCAGTACCAGGACTTTATGAAGACGGCAAAGAAGTCTGCCAACTCGGCTAACACCGCCATGGTGCAGCGCGTGGGACAGAAGCTGGCCGTAGCAGTGACAAACTACCTTAATAATAACAACCTCTCGGCGGAAGTAAAGAACTTCTCGTGGGAGTTCAACCTCGTGCAGGACAAGCAGGTAAACGCTTGGTGCATGCCCGGTGGAAAGATTGTTGTTTACGAGGGACTGCTGCCCGTAACACAGGACGAGGCCTCGCTGGCCATAGTCCTCGGACACGAGATAGCACACGCCGTGGCCAAGCACTCGGCAGAGCAGCTCTCGACGCAGATGAAGCAGCAGTACGGCCTGCAGATAGGCACCGCCGTTGCAGGAGCACTGGGTATGGGACAGAATACCCAGTCGATAGTACAGGCAGTGGTGGCACAGGGCTTCAGCTTCAAGAACCTCAGCTACTCGCGCAGCCACGAGAGCGAGGCCGACCACATGGGACTCATCTTCGCCGCCATGGCAGGCTACGACCCTCAGGTGGCCATCACATTCTGGCAGCGTATGGCCTCTGCCTCGACCAGTCAGACTGCCGAGTTCCTCAGCGACCACCCATCTGACGCCACGCGCATAAAGCAGATACAGCAGTGGATGCCCGAAGCTCTGCAGTACTACAAGAAATAATTGACTTAAATCAAGTTTGCGCGCACAGAATTGATTTTTCGACAAAAATACTGCTACGGGATGTAAAATTATTGTACCTTTGCACCCGTTAAAAGTTTTCTGATAAATAACAAAGAAAGGAAAAAGAAAATGAAAAAGATTTTTATGACTCTTGCCATCGCTATGATGGCTGTGACAATGAACGCACAGATGTACATCGGTGGTAGTGTTGGTTTCCAGAGCGTTACTCCTGAGGTGGGCGACGGTGAGACTTCGTTCCAGTTCATGCCCGAAATCGGCTTCCAGTTCGACGAGAAGTGGGGTGCCGGTGTGCAGATTGGTTACATCTCTGACAAGGCAGCTGCCTATGGTCTCAATGCTGAGAGCGCATTCGCTTTCGCTCCCTATGCCCGTTACACTGCCCTGAAGTTCAATCACGTCAACCTGTTCCTCGACGGTGGTTTCGACTACGTTCAGTCTAAGAACCCGAAGGTAAACCTCTTCGGTGTCGGCATCAAGCCGGGTGTTGCCGTTAGCCTCAGCGACGAGCTCAGCTTCGTTGCTCACTTCGGCTTCCTGGGCTACCAGTCTATCAATCCCGACGGCGACAACAACAACACCACGACGTTCGGTCTTGATGTTGACGGAAGTGAGCTGACCTTCGGTCTGTACTACAACTTCTAAGCCACAGGTACTAAAGACTTTTATAGAACCGTTTTGGGGAGTGAGCAGCGCAAGCGTGTCTCACTCCTCACTTTTTATAGCCAATTATTTGGCTGTTCGCTCTGCTTTTCGTATCTTTGCAGTCTAATAAGGAAACACAGACTTTATGAACAGAAAACTAATAGTATTAGCCTGCGCGGCGTGGCTTAGCGTTGCCGCCGTTGCTCAGTCGACAAAGGGTGGGGGACTCTCTGCCGATATGCTGCGCGACATAGTGAAGGAACATAACCAGGCACCGGCGAGTCAGGCACTGGTCAATGCCACAACGGCGAACGCCATCGACGACCTGGCGAGGTCGCGCCAGAACGCCCAGGCCATAGACACCTACTTCAGCATTGAGACGGCACGCCAGAGCATCACCGACCAGCAGTCCAGCGGACGCTGCTGGATGTTCAGCGGCTTCAACGTGCTGCGCTCCGCCTACACCCATGAGCGGGGCGACTCGCTGCAGCTGGAGTTCTCGGAGGCCTACCTCTTCTTCTACGACCAGTTAGAGAAAGCCAACCTGATGCTTCAAGGGGTCATAGACACTGGGAAGAAACCCATCGACGACCAGCGCGTGCAGTTCTTCTTTCATTATCCCATCGGCGATGGAGGCACGTTCTGCGGCGTAGCCGACCTTACGGAGAAATACGGACTGGTGCCGCGCGAGGCCATGGCCGAGACGTTCTCGAGCGACAATACCTCGAAGGCCCGCCAGCTCATATCCTCGAAGCTGCGTGAGTACGGCCTTCAGCTTCGCGATATGGTTGCCAAGAACAAGAGCCAGGCATCGCTCAACAAGGCGAAGGTGCGCATGCTGGCACAGATATACCACATGCTGGAGATGACCGTAGGCCAGCCGCCGCAGTCGTTCACCTACGCCTTCCGCAACAAGGCCGGGCGTGCCGTCACTGCCCCCAAGGAGTACACCCCGCAGTCGTTCTACCAGGAGGTGGTGGGCAGGCCGCTCAACGGAACGTTCATCATGGCTATGAACGACCCGCGCCGTCCCTACTACAAGACCTACGAGGTGGAGCTGGACCGCCATACATACGATGGCCACAACTGGCGGTATGTCAACCTGCCCATGGACGACATCGAACAGATGGCCATTGCCTCGCTCCGTGACGGTCGTAAGCTCTATTCGAGCTACGATGTTGGAAAACAGCTCGACCGTAAGCGCGGTTTCGCCGATACCCGGAATTTCGACTATGGTTCACTCTTCGGCACGACGTTCGGCATGACCAAGGCCCAGCGTATCTCGACCTTCGACAGCGGGTCGACCCATGCTATGACCCTCACTGCCGTCGACCTCGACGACAAGGGCCGTGCCACTAAGTGGAAGGTGGAGAACTCGTGGGGTGCTACGTGGGGGCAGCAGGGATGTCTGATTATGACCGACCGATGGTTCCGAGAGTACATGTTCCGGCTTGTCGTCGACAAGAAATACGTGCCCGAGAAGATTCTGCAGGCAGCGCTGACAGAACCTGTCATGGTCATGCCCGAGGATCCGCTGTTCCTCCCTGACGAGTAATCGGCAGCTGACAATCGTCTTACGAAAGAGGAGTTTCTGACAAAAAGATAATAAAGCAGAATGAACGAAAAGACAGAGCGATACCGACTGCTCAGCGAGCAGGTGCGCAGTCTCGTTGGTGGCGAGACCGACGCAGTGGCCGTCATGGCCAATGTGGCTGCTGCCATTCACGAGACGATGGGATTCTTCTGGACCGGCTTTTACCGCGTCGTCGGCGACGAGTTGCTGCTCGGGCCGTTCCAGGGGCCTGTAGCTTGCATGCACATTGGCTTCGGGCGTGGTGTCTGCGGTACGGCATGGCAACGCGGCGAGAGTATCGTTGTGCCCGACGTGGAACAGTTTCCCGGGCATATAGCCTGCAGCAGCCTGTCGCGGTCGGAGATAGTGGTGCCCGTTAGGCACCCGGCGACGGGTGAGGTGCTGGCCGTGCTCGATATCGACAGCCGTGAGCTGGCGACCTTCGACGATGTCGACCGACAGTGGCTTGAGGCCATCGTCACCGCTGTAGCTTCAGCCTTAGCGAGTTGAGCACTACGCTGACACTCGAGAATGCCATCAGTGCCGATGCCCACATCGGCGTTATTTGCCACTCTGCGCCGAAGGCGTAGGGCAGTCCGGCAGCTAACGGAATACACACCATATTATAGATGAAAGCCCAGAAGAGATTCTGGTGTATCATGGCCACCGTGCGGCGTGAGAGGTTGACGGCATCCGACAGGCGGCGAAGGTCGCTGCCCATGAGTGTCACCTGTGCAACTTCCATTGCCACGTCGGTACCACGGCTCATGGCTATGCTGACATCGGCCGTGGCCAGTGCCCGGGCGTCGTTGATGCCGTCGCCGACCATTGCCACGTGGCGACCCGAGGCTTGCAGCTCGCGGACAAGCCGTTCCTTGTCCTGCGGCAGGACCTCGCTCTTGTAATGGCTGATGCCTGCTGCATCGGCGATGACCCGTACACGCTCCTCCTTGTCACCCGAACACATCCACACATCTATGCCCTGCCGCTGTAGGGCGAGCATGGCTTCACGGGCGTGAGGCTTGAGGGTCTCGTAGGAGCCTTTTGGGCCTATAGGGCTTATATGGCTTATTGGGTCTGCAACACCCTGTGGGACTGTCAGTGTGCCGGTCTTGTCAATGACCATGGCATCGATGCGGCGCATTTCCTCAAGTGCTGTCGCATCCTTTATCAGTATGTTTTTCTCTGCAGCCTTGCCTATACCCACCATCAGGGCCGTGGGTGTGGCCAGTCCCATGGCGCAAGGGCAGGCGATGACCAATACGGCCACTGCCGAGATGACGGCACGGGGTAGGGTGGTGCCGGCACCGTCGCCGCCGAAGGCCGACAGCCCGGCGAGATACCATATGGCGAAGGTGAGCAGTGCGAGACCCATGACCGTAGGCACGAAGACGAGTGCTATCCTGTCAACTACGTGCTGTACGGGGGCTTTTGAGCCCTGTGCCTGCTGCACCATGCGTATCATGTTGGCCAGCATGGTCTGCTGGGCCGTCTGTTCGGCTTTCAGCTGCAGTGTCCCCCGAGTGACTATCGTCCCTGCCAACACCTTGTCGCCCTTTTGCTTCTCAACAGCCACTGACTCGCCTGTCATCATCGACTCGTCGACGGCAGGTGTAGTTGCATTGGACGAAGACTGCGGGGTGTCGGGCGACGTCTGCTGTGGGACTGCCGTACCGTCGACGGGTATCTTTTCGCCCGTGCGAACCTCTATAATGTCTCCCGGCTGCAGTGCTGAGACCGGGGTCTCGACGGTAGTACCGTCGGCGACGAGCCGTGCCGTCTTCGGCTGCAGGCTCATCAAGGCACGTATGCTTGACGATGTGCCGTTCTTGGCGCGCTCCTCCAGCAGCCGCCCTGTCAGCACGAAGGTGACAATCATCACTGATGCGTCGTAGTATGTGTGCCACTCGCTGATGCCGTGAGACGGCCAGAAAGCTGCTCCAAGGAACGTGTTGAACACGCTGAAAGCGAAGGACACTGCCGTGGATAGTGCCACCAGAGTGTCCATGTTGGCTGAACCGTGGAGCAGCTGCCGCCATGCAGAGCTGTAGAACTGTGAGCCGCACGTCACCAGACATATCAGACAGAGTATGAGCATCGTCTGCTTGTCGCCATCGGTGCTTCCCGTGCTCGTCCAACCCATCGACAGAGCCATCACCAGCATCGACAGCACCCACGCAATGATGACAGTCGTACGCAGCCGCAGGTAGGCACGCCGTTCTATGGCCTCGACGTTACGGTCGTCGTCGACGACCATGTCATAGCCTATCTTCCCTATCTCCTCCTTCATCTGCTGCGGAGTGATGACGCGCGGGTCGTACTCCACCAGTGCCGTCCGTGCCGGCAGGTTTACCGTGGCCACGCTGACACCGTCAAGTTCGTTGAGCCGTCGCTCCACGCGGGCGGAGCATCCGGCGCACATCATGCCTAATACGGCTATAGTCTTCTTTTCCATAGCTCTTCTGTGTGTGTCCGTCTCAGCGCGGACCTAAGTAGCTCTTCTTCATCCCGCCCCAGTCGACGATGACTTTCTGGATCATCATGCCAGGGTCGCCGACAATGAACGACAGCGTGTGGGAGGCGGCCTCGCGGTCGACGACGAAGCGGAACCGCCCGACATCGCCGTTCTGCATGACCTGCTCCTTCCACTGTGGCGACCACTCGGCCACCTCGTTGCGGTAGACCTGCGGTTGCTGATCGTCGACACTCACGCCGATGGCGTTGCTGCGGCCCTTGTATAGCGGGAAGAACGGTACGCTATGGACTATGACCGTCAGCGTGTCGGCGGCGATGGCAGGCAGTGCATAGACGGCCCGCGGACCCTTGCCGTCGGCGGCATCTGCGGGCTGCTCGGTAGGCAGCCCTAAGCGCAGCACCTGCCAGTCGTAGCCAAGTCCTGTCACCAACCCTATCTCATGGCGTGAGGCATGGCTGACGTTGAAGTCGGCGAGTTCTACAGTCATACATCCATCAGCCCAATCGCTGCTGATTTCGGTGTCGAGGCTGACGACACGTTCGCCCGCCCCTTCGGTGTATGTCACCTCGGGCTTTTCCTGATAGAGAGCGCAGAAGCCTGGCGGCACGTCCATCATGCCGTTCCACTTGCCGCCAAGCATGGTGTTGTACCTGCGGTTTAGCGACTGTATGCTGTCGTAGGCGGCATCGGTCTGACGCGCAGCCCAGTTGGCTTCGGCTGCGGCTCCTTTCTTCAACATCTCGTGGTTAAGCTGTGCCATAAGGAACTTGCGGTTCATCTGGCAGGCTGCCTTCACAGGGTATCCGATAAGCTCGAAGAAGGCCGCCTGCTGTTCCGTCGGAAGGCTGCGCTCTATGGCTTCGACCCTGTCGGCGATGGCTTTATACTCTGACAGCCGGCGTTGTGCCTCGTTGTAGTTGTCGAACGAAAAGTCGGTGTCGTGCAGTCCGGTGTGCGCCGGTGTGTCCCATTCCCACTCCCAGCCCATGTACTCGGGCTTGCGGCTCCACGCCAGGCGGTAGTACTCGTCGAGCACCCACTGCAGGTCTTTCCTGTACTGCCATCCGAAGTTGTCGGCCAGGAAGCGGCTCTGATGGCGGTTCACGCTGCCGATGTCGAAGCGGTCGACGTCCCACGCCATGTCGAAGAACGTCTGTATGCCCAGCTCCATCGGCTTGATGTCGCCGACGTTGAGCAGCCAGTAGCGGTCGGCACCTGTGTCGTAGGCTTTCCGCAGCTCCTCGTACATCAGCACAGGCGGCGTGGTCTGCAGCCATAGGTAGTCGTGGGGAGTACCGAGGTACGACAGGTGATAGTAGACGCCGGCGCGTCCGCTACGCCGCTGCTCCTCGGGTGTGCTTACGCGCTTCATATAGCCGTAGTTGTCGTCGACCCACACCAGCGTCACATCGTCGGGCACCCGCAGACCGTTCTCGTAGATGTCCATCGTCTCCTTGTAGGGAACGAAGATCTGCGGCACCTGCTCCACTGCCTGCCCTTTGTGGCGTGCGAGCATCTCGCGCTGGTCGCTGACGACCTGCTCTATAAGTCCCACGCGCTCCTCCATCGGCAGCTGGCCGCGCAGGCCTTCGTCGTGCAGGCCTCGCATGGCCAGGGTGTAGATGTTCTCGAACCGTGAAGCCTCTTTCAGTCGTGCCTCCCACTTTTGTCGTATCGTCTCGCCGTTGGTCTTGTAGTTCCAGTCGCCGTCGCGTTGCTGGTCCCATTCCGTAGGTGCGGCATTGTTCAGCAGCAGCGGCTCGCAGTGCGACGTGGTGATGACGATGCCGAAGGTGTCGGCGACGAGCTTGCTCTCGGCGTGTGAGTAGAAAGCTCCCGTGCAGGTGTGCATGGCCGGGGCGAGCATGTTGCCCTTCAGCCGCAGCAGCAGTTCGCACACCTTGGCGTATGTCCGCGGGCCTATGTCGCCTAACTGCCGTTCAAAGTTGTTCGTGGCCCAAGGCTTCAGTCCCCAGTCTTCGTCGTTGATGAAGATGCCGCGGTACTTGATGCTTGGTGCGGCAGAGCAGTAGTCGCCCTTTACCGTCAACCGTTTATGCCGCGTGACGGGGACGTCTGCCCACCACGCCCATGGCGACACACCCATCGCCTCGCTTAGCGTGAAAGCACCGTAAGCCACTCCGCGGCGGTCGCTGCCGGCGATGACGAGTGCGCGGTCGACACCTTTTGCTGGACTGTCGACGGTCTTTATGACGAACTGCTCCCATCCGTTCTCTATAGGGCTCAGGTCTATCAGCCCGTCTGCTGCCATACGCCGTATCAGCGGGCTGCCGCCCACCGTTCCCATGATGACTATGTTGCGGCCGCCGCGCAGCTTCTCTGTTGTCAGCACGGCAGCCTTCTGTCCCGTTACGCTCCTCACGTCACCGGCCCACAGTTCTGCCACCTTCCTGACGGTCACGCCGTCGGCCTTCGACACGACCACCGTGGCAGCACTACCTTCGACCAGCGGGAATCCGCCGTCGGCTTCACTGTCTGACACCTCTATCTGTGCGTTCAGTCCCGCAGTGGCGCAGGCCAGCAGCAGCGTCGTCAATACCTTTCTCATAATTCTTTCCTGATTTGTCGGGCAAAGTTACGAAAAAACGAGAGAAATGCAAAGAAAAGCTCGCTTTTCTTTGCATTTCCGAGTGCAAGTAACTTCGGCGAAGCAAAAGTTACGGAAAAAACGAGAGAAGTGCAAAAGAAAAACTGGTTTCTTTTGAGGGCTTGGTAACGAAAATGCCCGCCAGGGGGCTGGCGGGCATTGTTATCCTAGTTCTTTAAACCTTACTTCTATCTACTAAAGACGGGCACGCTTGCCACTTAAAAAACACTATGTTAACCTAAATCACTATGATGCTTCTTGTTGTGTTAGTTCCTCGGACCGCCCTGAGGACGCTGGCCGCCGCGCTGGAAACCGTTGCGCATACGGTTCTGCTGATCCTCCTGGTACTTCTTGTACTGCTCGGGAGTGAGAATCTTCTGCAGCTCCTCGTTGTAGGCCTGCATCTGCTCAGCAAACTGTCCCCCCTGAGGACCGCCCTGGAAACCACCCTGGGGACGTCCGGCACGTGCAGAGTCGCGACGTGCGGGACGCTGGCCGTCACCACCCTGGCGTGCTCCTCTGTTGCCGCCACCCTGACGGGCTCCGCCGCGCGGGCCTGCCATCATGCCTGAGAACTTCGTGTTGAGCTCGAGCAGCTTCTTTGCCTGCTCATCGTTCAGTCCGTATTCCTGAACCACTCTCTCTGTGCGACGCTGTATCATCTCGGTCGGGTCCATCCTCTGACCACCCTGACGACGGTTCTGATTATCCTGAGCTACTGCTGCTGTCGAGAGCAGGGTTACGGCAACGATTGACATTAATATCTTTTTCATAATTCTTTCTTGTTGATTAGTAATTAAACTTTTGGGTTATTTGTTCTCGTTAAGTTGCAACTATTAATCTGACGCGGAACAAAGAAAAAAGTTTAATCAACAGCTTTTTTTTTCAGGAAAAAGTGCAAAATAGTTATTTTTGCATTGGCCGAGACGGGTAGCACGGAGCCTCTATTCTGTGATGTCTGTGACGTGAAGCACTCCGCCATTGACAACGAACCTCACGTCGGCTCCGCCGAACGGCATTCCGTAGACACGCGACGGGTCGTGGTGAAATGGCGGACGCGGGTCTTGAGCGAGCACGTCGCGCAAGGCACTGAGCTCTTCGCCGCTGAAGCGGGAGCACAGGCTGTCGGGTATGATGACCTCCAGCGGCTGCCACTCGTTGCTGTCGACGAAGCCGCAGCGCGCTTCCGGGTGTGCATCGGCGTAGGCTACGTATGGCTTGATGTCGTAGATGGGCGTTCCGTCCATGAGGTCAGCTCCCATGACATGCAGCACCGGTGCATGCTTGTCTTCGTAGTCAATCCTGTCCAAGCGTACGCACGACAGTCCCATCCTATTCGGCCGGAAAGGCGAGCGTGTGGCAAACACCCCCATCCGCTCGTTGCCGCCAAGCCGTGGCGGACGCGCCGTCAGCTTCTGTCTGTCGCCGTTGGCCGAGAATTCCCATATCAGCCAGAGATAGTCAAAGCCCTCGAGTCCCCTCACTGCCTCAACCTGTCTGAACTCCGGTGTCAGCACTATCGTACCACGTAGCTCCGGAGCCAGTCCGCTCTGTCGTGGTATGCCGAACTTCGATGTCAGCGGTGAGTGAAAAAATGCTACCGGCTCAATAATCATGCTGCAAAGGTACGAAAAACCACAGAAGAACAAAACAAATTGGTTTGTTTTTTTGAGCATTTACTCATCCTCCGTCCCCAATATTTGCCTCGTAACTTGAAAAATAGGTGCGTCGGGTGCGGGAGGTGCGACCTGATTTCTTTATAAAGTAGTGTTATGGTAACTGAAATTGCGAAAATAATTTGGAGATTAGAATTATTATTATTAACTTTGCCGACATAAAAGCGACATAAACTGTTATTAACCGATGACTGTACTAAAACATACTGCACTAATCTTATTGCTCCTTTTTATATGCATTGGCGCGAAAGCTGCCGACAAACCTTATGCCGACGACCCGGTGTACAAGGCTCTGCGCGACTCTATGCACGAGTCGTTCAACAATGCCGAGGAGGAACGGTTCTTCCGCAGTGTGAGGAATCTGGAGGACTATCTGCTGTCCAAGAATGACCTGCATGCCTACTACACCCAGCGCTGTAACGAGATAGTGTTCATGATGAACTCTAAGAAGATCTTCGAGGCGTACAAGGCTGCTCGCCGGCTGTCGCAGGAGCTGCGCGAGCGCAAGCTGGACAAGGAGATGTACATGGCCCACAATATGCTGGGGCACATCTACCGCTATTGCGGCAACTACGAGGCTGCTGAGCGGCAGTTCCGTAAGGTGATAGAGCTGATGGAGGAGTCGGGCTACCGCGAGAGTATGCCGCCAATCTACATGAACATCGTCGGAGTGACTGAGGACAGCGACCCCAAGGAGGCCCTGAAGATACTGGATCAGGCTGCCGCCATAGCCAATGAGTACTCGCCTGAGCGCGTGTTCGACATTGAGACCCGTCGAACGTTGATCTACTATAACATTGGCGAGATGGACAAGTTCATGCAGGGCTACCGTGCGTACAAGGAGGGCGAGGCCAAAGGCCTGACCTCTGTCCATGGCCGTTCGGTAGAAGTCTACTATCAGGCAGCCTTGGGTAATACTGACAAGGCTGTGGCGATGGCTCGCGAGGAGTTGGGCGAGGACAGCTACGGCACCATTGCCTCCATCTATAAGGATGCCGGCCGGTGGAAGGAGGCCTACGAGGCGGCTTATCAGGAACGGCTCTCTAACGACTCCATAGCCAGCGTCATACTGACGAACAGCGTAGAGGGTCTTCGCGACGAGATGACCCTCTACGACATGGAGCGTGAGACGGCGCGGGCGCGTACTATAACGCTGACGGTGATTATTGTGCTGTTGGTGCTGCTCATTGCTGCACTGACGTACATCGGCCTGAGTCGTAGGCGGCACATGCGACAGCTGACGAAGGCCTACGAGCGTGCTCTGGAGTCGGACAAGATAAAGACGGCGTTCATTCAGAACATGAGCCATGAGGTGCGCACTCCACTGAACATCATAGCCGGTTTTGCACAGGTCATTGCCGACCCCGACCTGACGGCCGACAGCGAGGAGCGTCAGGACATGTCGTCGATGATACTCAAGAATACGCGTCTCATCACCAACCTCATAGACGAGATGTTGGAGCTCTCGCTCAACGAGGCCGGCAGCGAGCTGAAGCGCGAGGACAGCGTCAACGTCAGCGCTATGTTGGCGGACATCATCGAGGAGAACGGAAGTCTTGTGGAACCTGGCGTGAAGATGGCATTTGAGGACAGCCTGCCGGAGGGCTTCACTTTGACCACGAACAGGGATGCTGTACGGCGCATAGTCAATTCTCTGCTCGACAACTCCATCAAGAACACCACCGAGGGCTGCATAACGCTGAAGGCCACGGCCGGTGAGTCGGCACTTACGATGGTGTTCGAGGACACAGGTTGCGGCATCCCGCCGGAGGAGGCCGACCGAATCTTCGAGCGTTTCGTCAAACTCGACGACTTCAAGGAGGGTCTCGGTCTTGGCCTGCCGCTGTGTCGTATGCTTGCCAGCCGTCTGAACGGTTCCCTGCTGCTTGACCGCAGCTATGAGGGACCCGGCGCCCGCTTCGTCGTCACGCTGCCTCTGTGATTCCCATTGTTATAATTTAGCGGTAACGGCCCGTCCGTCGTAGCTGACCATGATGCCGTCGGGTTTGTCGGTGTCTATGGGCTGCGGGTGGTCCTTGGTCGACAGCACCACATTGAAACGTCGTTTCTTCAGCATGCCGGGGAAGCTGCCATGGCGTTTGCCAAAAGTGACGGTGCACTGAGCGTCGTCGTAGCTGATATCGATGGTGGCGTACATACCTTTTTCGTAGTTGTAGTTCGTGCCCTCGTCCTCGTAGAGCTGGAAGGTGCCGTTCTGTCCGGCATAGATGTATAGGTTGATCAGCTCGGCAGGCTTCTCGTCGCTCCACTGCATGGCTGGTCCGAAAGGGATGATGGCGCCCTCGCGCACGAAGACGGGAATCTGCTCGTAGGGAGCATCGACCACCAGTCGGCGACTGTCCAGATTGCTGTCATAGACTATCCTGTTGCCCAGTTCTTCCTTGTCAATGATCTTCTCGCCCGTATAGAGGTTGTACCAGCCACACTGGCGGGGGAAGTAGACCGAACGGTTGCGGGCCTTGTAGTAGCCAACGGGGCAGGCCATCAGCGCCGGGCCGAGCATCCATTGGTTGCCAATGTTCTCCACGTCGGCATCGCCGTTGAAGTCCATCACCAAGGCACGCATGAGCGTGTAGTCACGGAAGTGTGCCCATCCGGCCAGCGAGTAGAGATAAGGCATGAGGCGGTAGCGCAGGCGGTCGTAGTAAACAAATGACTTGTAGGCCGGGTGATTGTCGGGTGCGATGTTCCATATTTCGCGCAGCGGCCACTGTCCGTGACTGCGGAAGAGGGGGATGAAGGCACCGAACTGGTTCCATCGTGTCTGCAGCTCGCGCCACTCCTTCAGGTCTTCGTTCTCCTGGCCTGTTCGGTCGAAGAGCCGTTGTGCCGCCACGTAACGGTTCTCTACGCAGAAGCCCCCCTGGTCCATGCCCCAGAAAGGTATGCCCGACATGGAGTAGTTGAGTCCAGCGGTCATCTGTGCGCGCATGTCCTCCCATCGTGTGCCTATGTCGCCGCTCCATGTGGCGGTAGAGTATCGTTGCTCGCCGGCAAAGCCGCTGCGTGTAAGCAGGAAGACGCGGGGTTCGTCCTTCTTGCCCTTGAACACCGAGCGCTGACCGTTATAGATGGCGTCGGCATTGACGGTGGAGTAAGCGTTGAAGTATTCCGTCGAGGTGCCGAGGGTGGTAGGTCCGCTCAGCGCCTTGCGATACCACATCGGCGTGCAGTCGCGCACATTAGGCTCTGAGGCATCCATCCACCAAGCATCGATGCCGTGCTTATATTTGGTATATAGATTCTCGTCCATCTGGCGCCAGAACACCTTGCGGGCACCGGCGTCGTAGGCATCATAGAAGCCGTTCTTGTAGCCGGGGCCTACCCAGTCGTGAATGTCATCGGTGGGCGACTGGTTGTACATCCATCCCTTCGCGTCAAGTTCCTTGTAGTTGTCGGTGTTGACGTAGAACTTCGGCCATACGCTGATCATGAAGCGGCCGTGCATCCGGTGCACACTGTCGAGCATCTGTTGCGGGTCGGGATAGCGCGAGGCCTCAAATTTATGGCTGCCCCACTGGTCCTCGGGCCAGTAGTTCCAGTCCTGTACAATGTTGTCGATGGGAACCTGCCGCTTGCGGAACTCGGCCAGCGTGCCCACCAGCTCATCCTGCGTCTTGTAGCGCTCGCGGCTCTGCCAGAAGCCCAATGCCCACTTGGGGTATAGCGAGGCCTTGCCCGTCAGTGTACGATAGCCCGATATGACCTCGTCTAAGTTCTTGCCGACAATGAAATAGTAGTCCATGTCCTTGGCCATCTCACACCACACGGTCAGTGCATTGCGCTCCATCATGCTACGGGGCTGTGCCACGCGCAGGCCGCAGTAGCTCTCACCGCCGTCGGGCAGCCATTCTATGCGCAGCTGCGTGCGCTTGTCCTTTTTGAGCAAGGTGCTGAACTTATAGGAGTTGGGGTTCCAGGCCGTACGCCAGCGCTCTGTCACCACCTCCCTGCCGTCGATATACACCTTGATGTAGCCAGCATAGTAGAGAAGAAACTGGTAGTCGTCGGTTTCGGGTGCCTCTATAAAGCCTTCGTACACCACATTGGCACCAGCCATGTTGAAGCCCTGCGGCAGGTTCTTGATGCCGCCGTTGTCGGTTTTCAAGGCAATCTGCGACTTCGCGGGCGTTCCATATTCATAATATATGGAGTCCTCGTCGCGCACCAGTTTCTTGCCCCTAGTGTCGATGTAGGTACCCGTCAGATGCCCTGGCTTGCCTTGCTTGTCGTAGAGCTTGAAGGCGCGGTTCAGCTGCAGGTAGTCGTCGGGATTGCCGAAGCGGCAGTAGGAGTAGGCATCCCACAGCAGGCCGTAGCAGTTCGTGTTGAGCCTGTTGGTGGAAAGCACGAAAGGTATGGAAACCTTGGTGTTGTACTGGAAGAGGTCTTCGTTCTTTCCGCGCATGTTGAACTCCTCGCTTTGGTGCTGGCCCAGGCCGTAGAACTGCTGCGTGCCCAGCGTGTTGTCAAACGAAAGCTGCCATGAGAGGCCATGCTTCTGTTCCTCCGTAGGCTGCACGCCGCCCTTGATGCCCAGTTCTCGCTCGGGCACGGTGAAGTCCCAGAACTGCTTGCCCGCCAGTCTTTCCGCATTCTGCACTTCTTTTGCCAGACTGACTTTGCCATCGGCGTCGAAGTATTCTATGTGACCTGTCTTCTTGTTGACCACGGCGCGCACATTCTTGGCTATCACGTTGACCACGTCGGCCGTTTCCTCTATGGCATAGCTGCCCTTGGCGGGAGCCTTCTGTGGCACTATCATCAGGCTCTGCGGCTTCACAGGCAGATTGTCCTTCGACGTGGCACGCACGCGGATGATGTCGTCGTTGACGACTTCCAGTCGTATGACTTTCGCCTGTCCGCCGTCAGGGCGTATGGTTACGATGTTGCCTTGCTGTTTGACGTCAGCAGCACAGAGTGTCAGCGCAGTTAGGGTCAACAAGGCGGAAATGGTGTTACGGTAGTTCATATCTTCAGTCAGGTTTTTGGTTCTCTATGTGGTGTGTTCTTGTTCCGTCAGACGGTTATCTCGCCGGAGCCGTAGCAGCGGTGGTGGCACTCGTCATAGACGACGCAGAACTGTCCCGGTGCCACGCCGTGTATAGGCTCGCTGGAGTGTACCACAAAACTGTCGTCGCCCGTCCACTCAAGTGTGGCGTGGTGAAACTCCGGTGTGTGGCGTATTTTGAAGGTCACCTCTGTGGGTGTGCAGTGTAGTGTTAGGAAGTGGAAGGCGTGTACGAGGAAGTCCTGCTTATACGCCGTTGCGGGGTCGTAGCCGTGAGACACGTAGAGGATGTTGGTTTCAGGGTCTTTCTTCACTATGAACCACGGTCCGCCGCCGAAGCCCAGCCCTTTGCGCTGGCCTATGGTGTAGAACCAGTGGCCGCGGTGCTCGCCTATACGGCGTCCCGTCTCCAGCTCCAAGACATCGCCCGGCAGCTCGCCGAGATAACGGCGGATGTATTCTGTGTAGTCAATCTTCCCGAGGAAACAGATGCCCTGCGAGTCGCGGCGGTGGGCACTCACCAGATGTTCCTGCTCGGCAATGCGGCGCACCTCGTCTTTCATCATGTGGCCTATGGGGAACAGTGCCTTCCGTAGCTGCCAGTCATAGATCTGAGCCAGGAAATCGGTCTGGTCCTTGACAGGGTCGGGTGCGGTGCAGAGCCAGACCATTTTGCTGTCTGACGATATACTGTCCGGCGATACACTATTCGACAGGCTACTGTCGCTGGTCTCTGTTTCCGTCTGGGCGTAGTGCCCAGTGGCGATGAGGTCGTAGTCGTGGCCGCACTTGCGGTCGAAGGCTCCGAACTTTATCAGTCGGTTGCACATGACGTCGGGGTTGGGCGTCAGGCCTGCCCGCACCTTTTCCATAGTGTAGCGCGTCACCTCGTCCCAGTAGTCGCGGTGACAGTCGACGACCTCCAACCGACAGTCGTATTTCGTGGCCACTGACGTCGCCATTTCAAGGTCCTCCTCGGCAGAGCAGTCCCAATGCTGTCCTCCGTCGTCGTCGCCACCTATTTTTATATAAAAGCAGTCGGGGTGCAGGCCCAGGCGCACCAGTTCGTAAACTACCACCGACGAGTCGACACCGCCGGAGAGCAGCACAGCAATGCGCTTGTCTTTCAGTTCTTCAATGTTTATCATCCGTCATTCCTCCTCCTCCATGCAAATTTGTTGCAAAATTACAAAAAAAAAGGAAGAGGTGCAAGCAAACAAGTAGGAAAACGTAAGTATAAACAAAAAAATTCTTGAAAAATATTTGCGTGTGTCGGGAAAAAGTTATACTTTTGCAGGCGATAAACGAAAACTGTGACTCCGATGTTGAACAATAGTGCATACTTTTACGGCTATTACTTTTACTTTGCAACATGTTGTGAAGCGGAAGGCCGTATGTAATAATAAAGAATCAAGGAAACAGAAAGATATTGACAAGGCTCCGCTTCACTTAACAAGTGAAAGCGGAGTTTCTTTTAAGTAGAAACTGAAAAAGAAACTGTAAAAGGGAGAAAACTCAGATGAAGAGAATAGCAATACAAGGACTGATGGGGTCGTTCCACGACATAGCGGCACACCTCTATTTCGAGCAGGAGCAGGTGCAGCTCATCTGCTGTTCGACATTCGAACAGGTGTTCCAGAACATGAAGCAGGACCCGACGGCCATTGGTATGCTGGCCATCGAGAACACCATTGCCGGAAGCCTGCTGCACAACTACGAGCTGCTTCGCGACTCCGGCACAACCATTGTCGGCGAGCACAAGCTGCACATCACCCACTGCATCTGCTGTCTGCCCGACGATGACTGGGATACCATACAGGAGGTGCACTCGCACCCCGTGGCACTGATGCAGTGCCGTCAGTTCCTCAGCCAGCACCCGCAGCTGAAGAACGTCGAGGCCGAGGACACCGCCGGTTCGGCAAAGATGATTGCTGAGGGACAGAAGCGCGGCTGGGCTGCCATCTGCCACGCTGAGGCTGCACGGCTCTACGGGCTGAAGGTGCTTGAGGACCACATCGAGGACAACAAGCACAATTTCACCCGTTTCCTTGTGGTGTCGAACCCCAACAAGGCTGACATGCTGCGTCCGCTGACAGAGACCAACAAGTCGAGCATAGTCTTCTCGCTGCCTCACGAGCAGGGTTCTCTGGCCCACGTGCTGGCCATACTGTCGTTCTACCACATCAACCTGACGAAGATACAGTCGCTGCCCATCATCGGCCGCGAGTGGGAGTACCTCTTCTATGTCGACGTGATGTACGACGACCTCACGCGCTATCGTCAGTCGATAGATGCCATCATACCGTTGACCAAGGATCTGAAGATTCTTGGCGAATATAAGGATGGGCGGCAAACGAATTGAACTACGAATTATACGAATTATACGAATTTTTTGGAAATGATACAACCAGCAGAAAGATTAAATTCAGTTCAGGAGTACTATTTCAGCCGCAAGCTGAAAGAGGTAGCACAGCTTAACGCCGAGGGTAAGGACATCATAAGCCTGGCCATCGGCTCACCCGACATGCCGCCGTCAGAGCAGACCATAGACAAGCTGTGTGAGGTGGCCCACGATCCCACGGCACATGGCTACCAGCCCACACAGGGCACGCCCGAGCTGCGCCAGGCCATGGCCGACTTCTACCAGCGTTGGTACGGTGTCAGCCTCGATGCGAAGAGCGAGTTGCTGCCGCTGATAGGCTCCAAGGAGGGAATCCTGCACGTCACGCTGGCCTTTGTCAACCCCGGCGACGAGGTGCTTGTGCCCAATCCCGGCTATCCGACGTACACGTCGCTGTCGAAGATTCTCGGTGCCAAGGTCGTGAACTACGACCTTGACGAGCACAACGGCTGGCAGCCCGACTTCGACCAGCTGGAGGAGATCGTCAGCCGCAAGGAGTCAAAGTGCCGGCTCCTCTGGACTAACTATCCCAATATGCCCACGGGCGGTAGGGCACGCCGCGAGACCTATGAGCGTCTGGTGCACTTCGCTCAGGACCACAACCTCGTCGTGGTTAACGACAATCCCTACTCGTTCATCCTGAGCGAGGAGCACCTGAGCATCCTGCAGGTGCCCGGTGCCAAGGACTGCTGCATCGAGTTTAACTCGATGTCGAAGTCGCACAACATGCCCGGTTGGCGTGTCGGCCTCTGTGCATCGAACGCACAGTTCATACAGTGGATACTGAAGGTCCAGTCGAACATCGAGAGCGGCACCTTCCGTGGCATCCAGCTGGCAGCTGCCGAGGCTTACAGGAACGACGAGGCGTGGCACCGCGTGGCCAACATCGAGCGTTACGCCGCCCGCCGCAAGTATGCTGAGCAGATCATGGACGTCCTGGGCTGCACGTACGACCCTGAGCAGGTTGGCATGTTCCTCTGGGGACGCATTCCCGACAGTATAGCTGACGTCGAGGACCTGACGGAGCGCGTGCTCCATGAGGCCCGTGTGTTCATCACTCCTGGCTTCATCTTCGGCTCGAACGGCGAGCGCTACATACGCATCTCCCTTTGCGCCAAAGAAGAGAAGATACAGCAGGCATTGGAAAGAATCAAAAAACAATATAACTATGGAATTAGACTTACAACCACTGAACTTACCGAGTGACAACGAACGCCCCTTCGTCATTGCAGGCCCCTGTAGCGCCGAGACTGAGGAGCAAGTGATGGAAACAGCACGGCAGCTGGCCATGAAAGGCTGCCACAACTTCCGCGCCGGCGTGTGGAAGCCCCGCACGAAGCCCGGCGGCTTCGAAGGCCACGGCGAGCCCGCACTGGTGTGGCTGAAGCAGGTGAAGGACGAGACCCACATGCTCGTCTCCACCGAGGTGGCCACGCCCGAGCACGTGGAGCTGGCGCTGAAGTACGACATCGACATCCTCTGGGTGGGCGCGCGCACCACCGCCAACCCCTTTGCCATGCAGGCCCTGGCCGATGCGCTGAAGGGTGTCGACATCCCCGTGTTCGTGAAGAACCCCGTTAACCCCGACATCGAGCTGTGGATAGGTGCCATGGAGCGCATCAACCAGGCAGGCATCAAGCGTCTGGGAGCTATCCATCGCGGCTTCTCCAGCTACGAACAGAAGATCTACCGCAATGCGCCGATGTGGCAGATACCCATCGAGCTGCACCGTCGCATACCCGACCTGCCCATCATCTGTGACCCCAGCCATATCGGCGGTCGCCGTGAGCTCATCGCACCGCTATGTCAGCAGGCTATGGACCTGGGCTTCGACGGACTCATTGTCGAGAGTCACTGCGATCCCGACAAGGCGTGGAGCGATGCCAAGCAGCAGGTGACTCCCGAGGTGCTCGACTACATACTGTCGCTGCTCATCATCCGCGACGAGCATACCACTACAGAGGGTCTGACCAGCCTGCGTAAGCAGATCGACGAGCTCGACAACCAGATAATGGACATACTTGCCAAGCGTATGCGCGTATGCCGTGAGATAGGCCACTACAAGAAAGAGCACAACATGACCGTCCTGCAGGCTACGCGCTACAACGAGATACTGTCGAAACGCGGCGTGCAGGGCTCGCTCTGTGGCATGGGTCCGGAGTTCGTCGCCAAGGTCTTCGAGAGCATCCACGAGGAAAGTGTCCGTCAGCAGATAGAGATTATCAACAAGTAGTACTGAAGAAACTTTTCAATTCTATGAAAATACTAGTCATGGGCGCAGGCAAGATGGGAAGCTTCTTCATCGACCTGCTGAGTTTCGAGCATGAGGTAGCCGTCTTCGAGCGCGACCCTAAGCGCATGCGCTTCACCTACAACTGTCAGCGTTTCACCACCTACGAGGAGGTCGAGGCGTTCCGTCCCGAACTGCTCATCAACGCCGTCACGCTGAAGTACACCATCCCCGTGTTCAAGGAGGTCATTCCCTACCTGCCCAAGGAATGCATCATCAGCGACATCGCCAGCGTGAAGACCGATATGAAAGAATTTTACGAATCGACGGGTATGCGCTACGTCTCCACCCACCCGATGTTTGGCCCAACGTTCGCTAACCTGCAGCAGCTCTCCGAGGAGAATGCCATCATCATCAGCGAGGGCGACTACATGGGGCGCATCTTCTTCAAGGATCTCTACCAGAAGCTCGGACTAAATATTTACGAGTACACCTTCGAGGAGCACGACAAGACGGTGGCCTACTCATTGAGTATTCCCTTCGTCTCGACCTTCGTCTTTGCCGCCGTCATGAAGCATCAAGACGCGCCGGGCACCACCTTCAAGCGCCACATGCGCATTGCCAAGGGCGTGCTCAATGAAGACGACTACCTGCTGCAGGAAATACTCTTCAACCCCTACACCCACGACCAAGTGGCCCAGATCCGTACCGAGCTCAAGGAGCTCCTCGAGATTATCGACCAGAAGGATGCAGCGGGCATGAAGGGTTATCTCACGAAGATTCGTAACAACGTCAAAAGAGACATTGAGATTAAACAGTAAACAGCTGTTTTCTCTCCTTTAATACAGCGCCGTCATCTCTTTGATGCGGCGCTTTATTTCTGCCCTCACATAGTCTGGCGACAGCACTTCCACCTCACCGCCCATCGCGAGTATCTGCTGGACAAAGTCGTAGGTGGGAGCCACGCGTACTTCGAACACCGAGTAGT